>CEPX01198116.1_pt1 | contig 39948 bp, 39 predicted proteins | sample 361361 | NCBI WGS metagenome assembly CEPX01 (sample SAMEA2619974, study PRJEB7988) | marine metagenome | biome: marine biome (ENVO:00000447); feature: mesopelagic zone (ENVO:00000213) & marine oxygen minimum zone (ENVO:01000065); material: "saline water (ENVO:00002010), including plankton...
GGACGATAAGGTAAAAAAAGCTTTCAAAGATATGGAGAAGAGCACGAGTTTTATCAAAATACTTGGAAGTTACCCACAAAAGGCAAGGTATGAATAATGACACAAAAACTAGAAGAAATTGCAAAAAAACTCAGAAGAGATATAATTGAAATGACTAATATTTCTCAATCTGGTCATCCAACCACATCTATGAGCGCAATAGACATAATGACTGCTTTGTATTTTAGTGAAATGAAACACAACCCAAAGAAACCGGAAGATCCTAACAGGGACAGGTTTATTTTAAGCAAGGGTCATGGAGCGCCAGCAATTTATGTTTGTTTAGCAGAAGCTGGTTATTTTGATAAGGAAGAAAATAAGCATTTTAGGGAAATTAATCATTTACTGCAAGGGCACCCAAGCAAAAGCATTCCAGGAATAGAAATTGCTACTGGTTCTTTAGGACAGGGTTTAAGTGTTGGAAATGGAATTGCATGGGCTGCAAAACTGGATAAGAAAAATTATCACACTTACGTAATGTTTGGAGACGGAGAATTGCATGAAGGCCAATGTTGGGAAAGCATAATGGCTACACCAGATTTTGAATTAGATAATGTTACGCTTATAGTTGATAGGAATAGATTGCAGAATGACGGATGGATTAAGGATGAAAAACAGCTTGAACCTCTTGATAAAAAGTTTGAGGCTTTTGGATGGAAAGTAATTGTAATTGACGGGCATAATATGAATGAGATACTCAAGGCTTTGAAGGAAGCTAGAAATGATAAAAAGCCTACTTGTATAATCGCGAATACGATTAAAGGAAAAGGCGTGAAAAGCATAGAGGATGATCCGAACATGCACGGAAAACCATTGAGCAAAGAACAATACGAGCAAGCAATGGAGGAATTAAAGTGAGTTACGATTACAAAAAAGGCGAAAAAGCAGCTTCGAGAGATTCTTACGGTAAAGCTTTGATCGAGTTAGGAAAAAAGCATGAAGAAATTGTTGTAATGGATGCTGATTTAGCTAAGAGTTCTAAAGCTGCTGATTTTCATAAAGAATTTCCTGAAAGATTTAAGTATGCTGGAATTTCTGAACAGGATATGGTTTCAATGGCTGCTGGTTTAGCAACCGCGGGAAAAGTTCCATTCATAAGTTCATTTGCCTGCTTTCTTCCCACGCGAGGATATGACCAGATAAGGGTTAGTGTTTGTTACTCAAACACTAATGTGAAAATTACAGGTTCTCACGGAGGATTAATGACCGGAAAAGATGGTCCAACCGGACAGGGGATTACTGATTTAGCATTAATGAGGAATCTTCCCAATATGAAAGTGTTTGTTCCTGCTGATGTTTATGAAACAATTGCATGCACAAGAACAATGTATGAAAATGAAGGACCACACTATATGAGAACGTGCAGAGAAAAAACAACTATCTTGAACGATGCTGTTCCTGAGGTTAAAGATGGTACTTCTTTTGTTTTGAGAGAGGGAAAAGATGCTTCTATTATTGCAGTTGGAGCAATGGTTCCGGAAGCGGTAAAAGCTTCGGATATGCTTAAAGAAAAAGGAATAAGTGTTGGAGTTTTGAATACAGTTTCATTAAAACCAATTGATGAAAAAGCAGTGGTAAAGGCAGCTCAGAGTGGTTTGGTTGTTAGTGCTGAAGATGGGGTTGTTGAGGCTCTTGGAGCTTCAGTGGCTGAGATTATTGCTGAAAAGAGGATTGACGCTAAGTTATTAAGAATTGGCTTAAATAATAGATTTGCCGAGTCAGGAGATGCTTTTGATTTATTGAAAAAGTATGAAATGGATGCTGATGCAATTGTTAAAAAAATCGAACAAGGATTGAAGGTGAACAAAAAATGATAGTAGTAATGAACAAGTCAGTAACACAGGAACAAATTGATCATATTGTTGATATTATTGAAAAAGCAGGATTGAAGGTACACATATCCAAAGGTACAGAAAAATGTATTATTGGAATTATTGGTGATGAAAGAAAGGTTGATCAGGATAAAATCATGGGTCTTGATTATGTTGAGAAACTAATGCCAATACAAAAACCTTACAGGAGAGTTTCAAGGGAAGCACATCCTGATAATACTGTTATTGATGTTAAAGGAGTAAAGTTTGGTGGCAAAGATATTGTAATAATTGCAGGTCCTTGTGCCTGTGAAAGTGAAGAGCAGATGTTTGAGGTTGCAAATGCTCTGAAAAAAATGGGCGTAAAAGCTTTTAGGGCTTCAGCATATAAACCAAGAACAAGTCCTTATGCATTCCAGGGAATGGCAGAGGAAGGATTAAAAATCATCAGAAAAGTTGGTGATGAAACTGGTTTGATTGTTGAAACTGAGGTTATGGACACAAGAGATGTGGAAACAGTTGCAAAGTATGTGGACATGATAAGGATTGGTGCAAGAAATACTCAGAACTTTGATTTGCTGAAAGAAGTTGGTAAAGTAAATAAACCGGTTATTCTCAAAAACGGTTTGGCAACAACAGTTGATGAATGGTTATTTGCGGCAGAGTACATTATGAATGAAGGAAATCCAAATGTAATTCTCTGCGAAAGAGGAATCAGGACTTTTGAACCTTTAACAAGAAACACTCTAAACCTGAGTGTTATTCCTTTGGTGAAAAAGTTAACTCATTTACCTGTAATTGTAGATCCTTGTCATGCTGCGGGAAAAAGGGAACCTATTCCAGCATTAGCAAAAGCAGCAGTAGCTGTTGGAGCTGATGGTTTGTTGGTTGAGGTTCATAATGATCCTGAAAATGCATTAAGTGATCAGGCTCAGCAGTTTACTCCAAAGGATTTTGAGGTAATTTACAAAGATTTAAAGAAGGTTGCTGAAGCAGTTGGCCGAAAGTTGGTTTAAAATGAAATTAATTCTGTGCAGACATGGTCAGACTGATTTTAATATACAAAGGCGTTATCAGGGTTTAGCTCAAACTCCGTTGAATGAAGCTGGTTTTCAACAGGCAAAGAGAGTTGCTGAAAAACTCAAAGAAGAAGAATTAGATGCTGCTTTCTCATCTCCATTAAAAAGAGCTGTGCAGACTGCTGAGGAAATAGTGAAACCGCATAAAAATCTAAAACTTATTTTGCGGGATGAATTAACAGAACTTGATTATGGGCATTTATCAGAGAAGACTCCCGAGGAAATTGAAGCTGAAAATCCCGGCATTTGGGCTAAAAGAGAAGAAAATAAATATGATTTTGATCATCTTGGAGGAGAAACTTTCAGGAATGCTGATGAAAAAAGAGTAAAACCTTTGCTTAAAGAATTTCAGGAAAAGTATTCAAGCAGGACAATTCTTGCTGTGTCCCATGGGGGGGTTGGAAGATTAATTCTTGGAAACCTTTTAGGATTAGAACCAAAAGAAAAAATGCTGATTGATATTCCAAATGATTGTATCTATTATGTTAATTACAGACCACATAAAACCGAAATTAAATACTTTTTAGTTGATTCTGGAAAAGAAGGAAAAGGTTATTTAACCCGAGGAAATCTGGTTTAAATGGCCGAACAAGCCAAAATAAACCTTTAAATACTTTGAGCAACGCAATAGATATGATTCTATGGTTAGAAGGGATTTACTTTGGCAACAGTCAAAATGAAATAACTAGCCTTGGGAACACAACTAACTCTATTTTTAAAAAATTCTACTCTATATACACACATTCATGGCACTGGTTTAGCCTTTGCAATGGTAGTTAGTATCATCGAGCCAAAGCGAAGATGATACCTCAAAAAGGGAGGTATCGGAACCGCAGGTTCTGATGGGGATATAGCATAACCCGGTAGTGCAGTTGGCTCCAGACCTTCTGATGGGGGTTCAAATCCCTCTATCCCCACACCTTTTCTTAGAAAGAAAAGCTGTACCAAAAGAACTGAAAGCTTTACCAAAAAGAAAGAGAAGCAAAAAAATTGTACCAAAAGAACTCAAAAAGATGAGACTATGAAAGGATTGAAAGAACTCAAGAAAGCAAAGAAAGGCAGCATTGTGCCAATTTACGAAACAATGAATAGGTTAAGCAATGCTGAAGAATACTTTGAAAAAATCAGTGATTACGGGAGAAAAAAGAACTCAATCTTGTTTGAGAGTGCAGACATAATCACAAAGTACGGGGAAAAAAGCATAGGAAGTGCTAATCCTTGTTTGAAAGTAAAAGGAAAAAAGGAAAGATTTGAAATTACTGCTTTGAATGATCTTGGGAAAAGGTTTTTGAAAGAAATTAAAAAAGATTTAAGTTTTTGTGATTCATTAAAAATTAAGAAAAACAAAATTACAGGAATTTTAAAATCAGGAAAAAAAGTTTTAAGTGAGGAAGAAAGATTGAGAGGAAAAACCCACGCGGATATTCTAAGAGCAATTGCGTTCAAACTAAAGCCTGCTTACAAGCCATTTGAGGTTTATGCTGGTTTAATGGGGGCAATTGCTTATGATTTTATTGATCAGTTTGAAAAGATTCCAAAAAGCAAAAAGGATGTTTTGAAAGAACCAGATTATGAAATGAATTTTTATGATAACTTGTTTTTGATTGATCATAAAAAGAAGCAGATTACTTTTATTGCAAATGCAATGATTTTTGATAAAAAAGATAAGAAAAAAGAACTGAAAAGATGCGGAAAAACTATTGAGAATTATAAAAATGCAATGAATTCAAAAATCCCAAGTAGAAAAAAACCCAGCGGAAAGAAACCAGTGATAAAAACTGATACGAATAAAAAAGAGTTCATGAAAATTGTTTCAAACCTAAAGAAACATGTTCTTGAGGGAGATGTTTTTCAGGTTGTTCCTTCAAGAACAATTATTTCTACTTATACTGCTGAACCATTAGATATTTATGATTCTTTAAGAAAATTAAACCCAAGCCCTTACATGTTCTATTTCAAAAACAGCACTGGAACTTTATTGGGTTCAAGTCCGGAAACATTCATTAAAGTTGACGGAAATAAAAAGAAGAAAATCCAAATCAGACCGATTGCAGGAACTGTTCCAAGAGGTAAAAAGAAGGGGAAAATTAACAAGAAGCTTGATGAAAAATATGCAAAACAATTGAGGAATGATAAAAAAGAAATGGCTGAACACACAATGCTGATTGATTTAGCAAGGAATGATGTGGCTAAGGTTTCAATAGCAGGAACCAGAATATGTGAAAGACCTTATTCTGTTGAAAAATACTCTCATGTACAGCACCTTGTGAGTTACGTTTCAGGCATTTTAAAGCCGGATTTGGATGCTTTACACGCTTATTTAGCTTCTATGAATATGGGTACTTTAACAGGAGCTCCTAAAGTAGAAGCAATGAAACTTATCAGAAAATCTGAAAAAACAAGGAGAGGATTTTATGGGGGAAGCATTGGATATTTAACCCCAAGTGGAGATTTTGATTCTGCTATTGTAATCAGAAGCATGAGTCTGCAGAAAGGAAAAGCGTATGTAAGAGCAGGGGCTGGAATTGTTTATGATTCCAAACCAGAAAAGGAATTCTTAGAAACTGAAAAAAAAGCAAGAGCTGCTTTGAAAGCAATTCAGATTTCCGAGGTGAAAAAATGAACATATTAATGATTGATAATTTTGATTCTTTTACTTACAACTTGGTTGATGAGTTTGAGAAAAGAAAATGTAAGGTGGAAGTTTACAGGAATGATGTTCCAATAAAAACAATTAAGAAAATTGTGAAAAAAATGAAGGCAGATTTAATTGTTATATCCCCCGGTCCAAGTACCCCGAAAAAAGCAGGCAATAGCATGAAAATTGTTAAAGAATTTAATGGAAAAAAACCTATCTTTGGAGTTTGTTTGGGGGAACAGAGTATTATTGAGTGCCTTGGAGGAAAGGTCGGGAAAACTTTTGAAACAATCCACGGAAAACCATCATTAATTAAGCACAATAACCAAGGTATTTTCAAAGGATTAAAAAATCCTTTCAGTGCAGGGAGATATCATTCACTTTCAGGACAGAAAATTCCAAATGAACTTGAAATAAGTGCAAAAAGTGATTCAGGAGTAGTAATGGGGGTTAGTCATAAGAAATATTTCTTAGAAGGCGTTCAGTTTCATCCTGAAAGTTTTCTTACACCTGATGGCGGGAAAATTATTGATAATGTTTTAAAAATGGTAAAATCAAAAGGAGTGAAAAAATGATTACTGTCCTATTGAGCCCAAGCGAAATGGACGCGTACCCCACCGACGCAACGGTGGTTGATAATGTTTTGAAAATGGTAAAATCTAAAGGAGTGAGAAAATGATTGTGGAAGCAACTGAAAAGATTTCTGAAAAGAAAAATCTTACTAAAGAAGAAGCAAAGAATGTTTTTGATGAAATAATGAAAGGAGAATCTGATCACGAACAAATTGTGAAGCTTCTGCTTGCATTGAATGAGAAAGGAGAATCTATAGAAGAGATTCAAGGTGCGGCAGAATCAATGAGAGGGGTTGTTGCAAAAGTAAATTATTCCGGAGAAGAAGATATTCTTGATGTTGTTGGCACTGGAGGAGATGGCAAGAGTTCTTTTAATGTTTCAACAACAAGTGCAATTGTAGCTGCAGGGGCAGGATGTATTGTTGCAAAGCATGGGAACAGAAGTGTTTCAAGTAAAAGCGGAGCTGCTGATGTGCTTGAAGCTTTAGGGGTTAATATTGAAACCAGTGCTGAAAGGAATTCTGAAATTCTTTCCAAAATTGGTTTAGCTTTTCTGTTTGCACCAAAGCATCATCCGGCAATGAAGCATGCAATTGGCCCAAGAAAGGAAATCGGAAAAAGGACTATATTCAATATTCTGGGTCCAATAACCAATCCTGCAGGGGCTAATACCTATCTTTTAGGGGCTTATAGTGAAGAATTGGCTGAAAAGCTGGCTTTTGTATTAGCTGGTTTAAACACCAAGAAAGCTATGATTGTGCATGGTTCTGGCTTTGATGAGGCTACTTTAACAGGCAAAACAACTATTTTTGAGGTGCTTGACGGAAAGGTTGGAAAAACTGAAATCAAGCCTGAGGACTTTGGATTAGAACCTTGTAAAGAGGAAGATTTGGCTGTTGAAAATGCAGAGGAATCCTCAGAAGTTATAAAAAAGATTTTATCTGGAGAAGAGCAGGGAGCTAAAAGGAATACGATTCTTTTGAATGCAGGAATTGCTATTTTTGCAAATGGTAAAGTGTTTAGTATTATGGAAGGAATTGACAAAGCAAGAGGAAGTATTGATTCTGGAAAAGCATTAGAGAAATTAAATGCACTTATTGAGGAGAGTAATAAATGAAATTTCTTGAAAAAGTAAAAAGGATTAAGCTCAGGGAAGTTGAGCAGAGAAAAAAGAAAGTTTCACTTAGTGAATTAAAGAAGAAAGTGAAAAAAGGAAAAAGAGTTTTTGCAAAAGCACTCAGAGGAAAAAGTAAAGTTTCTTTGATTGCTGAATTTAAGAAGAGTTCTCCTTCAAAAGGAAAAATAAACCAAAAAGCTTCACTAAAAGAATTCATTTCACTTTATAATCAACATGCTGATTGCATTTCCATTCTTACTGAACAAAAATACTTCAATGGAAAACTTGATTTTATTAAACAGGCAAAGAAATACACAAGGAAACCTATTCTTAGAAAAGATTTCATTCTGGATGAGTATCAGGTTTATGAAGCACGAGCTTATGGTGCTGATGCTGTTCTTTTGATTGCCGGTTTTGTTTCGGAAAAGAAATTAAAAAAACTTTTAAAAACAATTGAAAGCTTGGGAATGGATGCATTAGTTGAGGCTGATTCAAAATTAGGTTTGAAAAAGGCAATTGCTTCGGGTTCAAAATTAATCGGAATTAATAACAGAAATCTGAATACTTTAAAAGAGGATTTTTCGCAAACTGAAAAACTATTGAAAACAATTTCTGCTAAAAAAAGAAAACAGCTTACAATTGTTTCTGAATCTGCGATTGATTCACAAAAACAAATTGAATCCTTGAAAGGAAAAGCAGATTCAATTCTGGTTGGAACCGCAATAATGAGTTTTCCAGTTCCAAAAGTAAAGCTCAGGGAACTAACAGGAAAAACTCTTGTGAAAGTCTGCGGGATTACCAACAAAAAAGATGCAAAAGATGCAGTGAAGTTAGGTGCAGATGTTATTGGATTAAACTTTTACAAAAAAAGTCCGAGGTTTGTGAGTGTAAAAAAAGCAAAAGAGATTGCAAAATCTGTTAGCAAAAAAGTTTTGGTTGCGGGGGTTTTTGTGAACGAACCTAAAAGCAGAGTAAAAAAAATTGTGAAGCAGGTTGGTTTGAATATTGTTCAGTTTTCAGGAACAGAAAAACCAAATTATGTGAAAGGTTTCAAAAATGCAATTAAAGCGATTCATATTAAGAATAAGAAAAGCATTTCCAAGGCAAAAGATTTTGATTCTGAAATGATTATGGTTGATTCTTTTGTAAAAGGAGAATTTGGAGGAACAGGAAAAGCAATAAATCCAAAGCTTGTGAATAAGGCTAAAATAAGCCAAAAACTGGTGTTTTCTGGGGGTTTAAACCCAAAGAACATTAAAGGAATTATCAGAAAATTTGATCCTTTGATGGTTGATGTTTGCTCTGGTATTGAGAAAGAACCAGGGAAGAAAAGCTTAATTAAAATGAAATCCTTTATTTCAAACGTGAGAGGTGGGAAAAAGTGAAGGGTTACTTTGGAGATTATGGTGGGCAGTTTGTACCAGAAACATTAATGCCAGCGGTGAACGAACTTGAAAAAGCATTCAACAAATACAAGAAAAACAAGAAGTTCAACAAAGAACTGAATGGATTACTCAAAGATTTTGTAGGGAGACCAACAGCTATTACTTATGCACCCACGCTGAGTAAAAAGTATGACTGTAAAATTTACCTGAAAAGAGAAGATCTTGCCCATACTGGTGCGCATAAAATAAATAATGCAATTGGTCAATGCCTTTTAGCAAAAAAAATGGGAAAGAAAAGAATCATTGCAGAAACAGGAGCGGGCCAACATGGAGTTGCAACAGCAATTGCCTGTGCAATGCTGGGTTTAGAGTGTCATGTTTACATGGGAGAGGTTGATATTGAAAGGCAGAAGCCAAATGTTTTCAGAATGAAGTTAGCTGGAGCAGAAGTTATTCCTGTTTCAAGCGGATCTAAAACTTTGAAAGATGCAATCAATGAAGCACTCCGTGACTGGACTGCGAATGTTGAAACCACGCATTATTTGCTGGGTTCTGTATTAGGACCGCATCCATATCCGGAAATGGTTGCTTACTTTCAGTCAATAATAGGGAGAGAAGCGAGAAAACAGATTCTTGCTAAAGAAAAGAAACTTCCCAAAGCAATTATTGCATGTGTTGGAGGGGGCTCTAACGCAATCGGAATATTCAAAGCTTTCATTAATGATAAAAATGTTGAACTCATTGGTGTTGAGGCTGGGGGTTTAGGAATTAAAGGGGGTAAGCATGCTGCAAGGTTTGCTGATAAAAAAATCGGACGCAAAGGAGTTATTCATGGAACTTTAACTTATGTTTTACAGGATAAGGCAGGACAGATTTATAACACTCATTCAATTTCCGCTGGTTTGGATTACTCTGCTGTTGGACCTGAGCATTCAATGTTAAGAGATTTGAAAAGGACAAAGTATTCTTTTGCAACTGATAAAGAAGCTTTGGAAGCTTTCAAGATTCTGAGTGAAAAAGAAGGAATTATTCCTGCTTTGGAGAGTGCACATGCAGTTGCTTATGCATTAAAGTATGCAAAAAAATGCAGCAGGAACGATATTGTTCTGATTAATCTTTCAGGAAGAGGAGATAAAGATCTTGAATCTGTTTCAAAAGCAATGGGTGTGAAAATATGAGCAGATATAAAAAAACTTTTGCAGACCTGAAGAAAAAAAAAGAAGGAGCTTTCATTCCGTTTGTTGTTTTAGGAGATCCTGATTTTGATACTTCTAAGAAAATTCTAAATAAGATGGTTAAGCATGCGGATATTCTTGAATTGGGATTTCCTTTCAGTGACCCGATAGCGGATGGAAAAAGAATACAATCTGCTGATGAAAGGGCTCTGAAAGCCAAAATAACCCCTAATAAGTGCTTTCAGCTTATTAAACAGGTTCGGAAGAAAAATAAAAATACTCCGATTGGATTGCTTTTGTATTACAATCTTGTTTACTCAAATGGGATTGAGACTTTTCTAAAGAAAGCGAAAAGAGCTGGTGTTGATGGTATTCTTATTGCAGATATGCCAATAGAAGAAGCAGGGGAAATGCAAAAGGTTTGTGAAAAAATTGGTTTGGAGCAGATTTTTATTGTAGCACCAACAACAAAAGGAAACAGAATGAGAGAAGTTGCTTCAAAAGCAAAAGGTTTTGTTTACACTGTTGGGGTTCTTGGGGTTACTGGGGAGAGAAAAAGTATAGAAGTTTCAACGGTAAAGCTTGTTAAGAGTATTAAAAAGAATTCTAAAGTTCCGGTGTGTGTTGGTTTTGGAATTTCTAAACCTGAGCATGTGAAAAAAATTATTAAAAACAAAGCTGATGGTGCAATTGTTGGTTCTGCAATTGAAACTATTATTGAAAATAATCTTGAGAACAAAAAAGTAATGTTAAATAAGCTTGATAAATTTTTGAAAAGAATGAAAGAGGCTACAAAATGAAAGAAATTAAAACAATTCAAAAACTTGATGCTGTTTTTCAGGCTCCGCCCTCAAAAGCGCATACATTACGCGCTTTGTTTATTGCTTCTCTTGCTAATGGTAAAAGTGTTTTGAAAAATGCTTTGAATGCAGAGGATCAGCAGTATGCTGCAAAAGCTTTGAATGCATTTGGTGCAAAAATTGAGTTTGATGGAAAGGATTTTGTAATTGAAGGGACAGGAGGAAACCTGAAAGCTCCAAGTGAAACTGTTTTTGTTGAAAACTCAGGAGTAACAGCAAGATTTTTGATCCCGTTAGCTGCTCTAGCAGAGGGAGATTCTGTTATTGATGGGAATGAAAGAATGAGGCAGAGGCCTTTACATGATCTGATTGATGCATTGGAATACATGGGGGTTGAAGCAAATGCTACTAATGATTGTCCTCCTGTGAAAGTTAAAGGAAAAAGTTTTCAGGGAGGAATTACAAATATTCTTGGGAATAAGAGTTCGCAATATTTAAGCGCAATGCTGATAAGCGGAGCTTACACTAAGAAAGGTTTGCTTGTTCAGGTTGAGGGTTCTTTGAAATCAAAACCTTATGTGGATATTACAATTGAATGTATGAAAGATTTTGGGATTGAGGTTGTTAACCGGAATTATAAGGAATTTTATGTGAAAGAAAACCAAAAATTTGAAGGACGGGAATATGAAATTGAAGGGGATTATAGTTCTTCCTCTTATTTCTTTGCAGCAGCAGCTATAACCGGAGGAAAGGTCAGGGTTGAAAACTTGAAATCTGATTCAAAACAGGGAGATAAGTTTTTTTTAGATGTTCTGGATGAAATGGGGTGTGAGATTACTTATGGAGATAATTTTGTAGAGGTACAGGGAGGCAAATTAAAGGGTGTTTCTGTGGATATGGGAAACTATCCTGATATTGTGCCTACTTTGGGAGTTGTAGCGGCTTTTGCTGAGGGTAAAACAGCTATCAATAATATTGAGCATCTTGCATTGAAGGAATCAAATAGGATAGAAACTACTGCAAAAAATTTAATGGCTTGTGGAGTTCCGGCAGTTGCAAGAGAAGATTCTTTGGAAATTGTTGGTAAAAAACCAAGAGGGGCTGAGATTGAAACTTTTAATGACCACAGGATTGCAATGTCTTTCACAATAATGGGTTTGGCTGTTGAGGGAATTAAAATCAAAAATCCTGAAGTAGTAAATAAAAGTTTTCCTGATTTTTACAAAGAGTTTGAAAAAGCAGAGGTTTTGCAATGACTGTCCTACCGAGCACAAGCGAGGTGGACGCGCACCTCACCGACGCAACGGTGAAAAGGAATGTTGCTTTGATTGGTTTTCGCGGAACAGGAAAAACTCAGATAGGGAAAAGGTTAGCAAAAAGATTAAATATGAAGTTTTTTGATACTGATAAGGAAATTGTTAGGGAAACAGGAAGAACAATTCCTGAAATTTTTGAGCAAAGCGGCGAATCAGGTTTTAGGGAAATTGAAAAAGAAGTTGTAAAGAGAGTGAGTAGTATGGATAATGTTTGTATTTCCTGTGGCGGTGGAATTGTTTTGTTTGAGGAGAACATTAAAAATTTGAAAAATGATGCAACCATAATTTTATTAGAGTCAGATGCGAAAACTATTTACAAGAGAATTAAAAGAGACAGGAATAGGCCTGCTCTAACTGAAAAGGAAGGTATTGAAGAGATTAAGCACTTGCTGAGTGAAAGGGAAGATCTTTATCAAGGGGCTGCGGATTACAAGATCAATACTTCCTATGATCCTCTTGATGTGTGTGTTCAGAAAATTATTGATGTAATGAATGAGGCTGGGTTGTTATGAAAGTCAGGGTTAATTTGAAAAAGAAAGTTGATGATGGTTATGATATTCTTATTGAAGCAGGTTTAAGCAAAAAGCTTGCACAAAAGATTGTGAAAGATAATTTTGGAAATTCTTATTGTATTGTTACAGATTCTAATATGAAAAGGATTTTTGGAAAAAAATTACTGAGGCAATTTAAAAAAACAAAAGTGAAAGCAGATATTGTTTCATTTCCTGCAGGAGAAAAAAATAAAAATCTTAAAACTGTTGGGAAAATTCTGGATCAGATGCTTGCAAAAGGATTTGACAGGAAAAGCTGTGTAATTGCTCTTGGAGGAGGAATTGCCGGAGACATTGCAGGATTTGCTGCATCAACTTATCTCAGAGGGATCAGATTTGTTCAGGTTCCAACCACTTTACTTGCAATGGTTGATTCCAGCATTGGAGGAAAAACAGGAGTTAATCTTTCAAAGGGAAAAAATAGTGTAGGTACTTTTACCCAGCCCCAGAAAGTTTATGTTTGCCCTGAATTCTTAGATTCCCTTGGCCCAAGGGAAATCAGGAATGGTTTGGCTGAGGTTGTTAAGCATGCTGTACTTAGGGATGCTGAATTCTTTGATTATCTTGACAAAAACGTGCAAAAACTGATGGTTTGTGACAAAAAAACGCTTGTTAAAGTAATCAGGACAAACTGTGAAATCAAGGCCAGAGTGGTTGAAAAGGATGAAAAAGAAGGAAATTACAGAAGGATTGTTAACTTTGGCCATACTATTGGACATGCTATTGAGATTCTTGGAAATTATAAAGTTCATGGCCATGGAGAAGCTGTTTCTATCGGAATGGTTGTGGAATCTGAAATTTCAAAAGAGCTTGGGCTTCTTAAAGAAAGTGAAGTTCAGAAAATAGAAAAACTTCTACATAAAATCGGTTTGCCTGTGAGGATTCCGAAAGGAAAAAAATATTCATTAAACAAAATTTTTGAATTAACAAAAAGCGATAAGAAAACTATCGGAGGGAAGGTTTACTATTCACTTCCTGAAAAAATTGGTAAAATGCATTCAAAGAAAGCTGACTTCGGAACCAAAGTGGATAAAAAAATTGTTATGAAATCTTTGAGGAGATATTTATGATTGCAGTTCCGGTAGTTGCGAATACGATTACTGAAGCCGTAAAACAAATTGAATTAGCTAATAAGGAAGCTGATGCAATTGAACTAAGACTTGATTATTTCAAGGAATTAAATGAAACCAATTTGAAAAAATTAATTAATGAATGCAAAAAACCAGTAATCTGCACTTGCAGAAGAAAAGAAGAGGCTGGTTTGTTTAATGGAACTGATTCAAAAAGGATTGGTATTTTAAAAAAGTGTATGAAACTTAAAGTTGATTTTATTGACCTTGAATATGGAACCAGTAAAATACAAAAAGATAACTTTTTTGAATACAAAAAAGAACACAAACTAAAAAGTAAAATAATTATTTCAAAACATTTTTTTGGTTTTACTCCGGAGATTCATGAGTTGGAAAAACTTTTGGCAAAAATGAAAAATAAAGCAGATATTGTTAAAATTATTACAAAAGCAAACAGCCATGAGGACAATAAGATTATTTTTGAACTGCTTAGACATGCACAGAGAAAAGGAATCAAACTTATTTCTTTTTGCATGGGGCGATCAGGAAGAGACTCACGGATTCTTGCAATGCCTCTGGGAAGTTTTCTTACTTTTGCTTCTTTACGAAAAGGAACTGAAAGTGCAAACGGACAGATTCCTATTTCTGAAATGAAAAAAATTTATTCTGGTTTAAGGGTGATGTTTTGATGACTGAACTTGTTTATTTAATCGGGAATCCTGCAAAACATTCACTTTCACCCGCAATACATAATGCCGGCTACAAAGTACTTGGTCTTGATTTTGAGTACAGAATAATGGAAACTGAAAATCTTGCAGAAGGGATTACAGAATTCAAAAAATTGGGAGTTAAAGGATTTAATATTACAATGCCTTTCAAAACAGAAGTAATTCAGTATCTGGATGAAGTTGATGAAATTGCTAAAAAAATTGGGGCAATCAATACTGTTGTGAATATAGATGGGAAACTTATTGGTTACAATACTGATGGTTTAGGGGCATTAGAATCACTCAAAAAAGTTACTTCTCTTGAAGGGAAAAGAGTTCTGCTTATTGGTGCGGGTGGTGCTGGAAAAGCGATTGCAGTTTTCCTTAATGAAGAAAATGTGGAACTTACAATTGCAAACAAACCAATAGAATCAGCACAAAAATTAGCTGAACTGATTGGTGCAAAAACCATTGTAATTGAAGAAATTGATTCTCTAAAAGAATTTGATATTTTAATTAATGCAACTCCTGTTGGAATGGAACCTAACACTGACGCAACTGCAATTCCAACTGAACTAATTCATAAAGAATTAATTGTTTTTGATATTGTTTATGAACCAATGGAAACCAAACTGCTTAAGGAAGCTAAAAAAAATGGTTGCACTACAATTAATGGTTTGGAAATGCTTCTCAATCAAGGTTATGCTGGCTTCAAACTTTTTACTGGAAGGGAAGCACCTAAAAATGAAATGAGAGAAGCAGTCATGAAGGAGCTGAAAAAATGACTGGAAGCGAATTTGGAAAAAATTTCAAAATAATTACTTTTGGAGAGAGCCATGGGGCTGGAATTGGAGTTGTTATTGATGGAGTAAAACCAGGATTAAAAATTTCTGTTAAGGATATTCAGAAAGAACTTGACAGAAGAAGACCGGGGCAAAGCAGAATAACAACTCAAAGAAAAGAACCTGATGCAGTAGAAATAATTTCAGGAATTTTTGAAGGAAAAACACTTGGAAGCCCAATCTGTTTACTTATCAGAAACAAAGATTACAGGTCAAAGGATTATACTGAAATAAAAAAACTTTTCAGGCCTGGGCATGCGGGTTATACTTATTTGAAAAAATATGGGATCCGAGATTACAGAGGCGGCGGTCGTTCATCAGGAAGAGAAACAGCTGCAAGAGTTGCTGCAGGAGCGATTGCAAAAAAACAATTGGCAAAAAAAAGAATTAAAATTATCGGACATGTAAAGGAAATTGCAGGAATTGAAGCAAAAAAGTTTGATGAAAAAGAAATAGAAAAAAATAGTGTAAGGTGTGCGGATAAAATTACTGCAAAAAAAATGGAAAAAGCAATTATTAATGCAATTAAAAAGAAAGATTCTGTTGGCGGAATTGTTGAGGTTATTGTAAAAGGCGTTCCTATTGGTTTAGGGGAACCGGTGTTTTCAAAACTTGATGCTGAACTTGCGAATGCTTTGATGAGTATTGGTGCTGTGAAAGGGTTTGAGATTGGAAAAGGATTTGAATCTGCAAAAATGAAGGGTTCTGAATTTAATGATGAAATCAGGAAAGTAAAAGGAAAAGTTAAATTTCTATCAAATAATGCAGGGGGCATTTTAGGCGGGATTTCCAATGGAGATGATATTATTGTGAGAATTGCTATAAAGCCAACAGCTTCTATTTCCCAAAAACAGAAAACTATTGATAAGGACTTGAAAAATACATTTATTGAGACTAAAGGAAGACATGATCCGTGCATTTGCCCAAGGGTTGTTCCTGTAGCTGAAGCAATGGTGGCTTTAGTATTGCAGGATATGCTCCAAATCCAGAAAGTAAGGAAATCGAAATAAAAAGTGAATGGGCTTTATTTCTTTAATGGTTTCAACTTTTTCTTTTCATGGAAAACAAGCTATTATAAGAACCAGCAGGCTTGACTGGAGTGAAAAGGATACTATTCTTGAGAGTGAACTATTCGAGGCGGTACTTAAGGACTATCTGGAAACTTTAAGAAAACATGATTCTGATTTGCTTTCTATTTTTCCCGAGGAAAATAATGAAAAACAGTTAGAAATTATTTTGAATTTATTGAAAAAACTAGCAAAAAAACCAAAGGAAAAAATTCTTACCTCTAATCCTGAACTTGAAAAATATTTCAAAGAGATTTATGCTTTCGACCAGTTTGTTGAACAGCTTTATAATCACTGGAGAAATTTTGAAAGATACCTTGTTTTAACTTCTAATGCAGATGATTCAAGTGAAGAACACATTGATAAACAACCTTACCGGATTTTTAATGATACTATTGAACAATTAAATCACAAAACAAGGGGAATGTACAGGGATATTAGAGAACATATAACTGATAAGCATCCGATAATTTTCAGGCAGATGCCTGCAGCCTGTGAAGTTGGTATTATTGCTGCAAAAAAAGAATCATTACTTCCTGATAAGTATTCTGAACTCAAAAAAATCAGAATAATCAGACAAGTTTTAATTCAGCCGCCTTTGATTCTTGATCCTCCAATGAACAAAAGGAAAGGTGAATTTAAGTTAGTTGATTCTAATCCTTTGGATGGAATTGATTTTAATGAAAAAGAATGGTTGTGTTTTCCTGCAAGAGTCGGGGAATTATTTATTCATCTTTATTTCCATGAATCATACACTGGTTTGGGAATAACAACTTCAAATTTATTCAAATTGTGTAATAGTGAGGAATTAAAAATTAAGCCTGATGCAATTTATGCTTTTGGTGTTCCTGAGGAAAAATTAGAAAAGTATGCTCCGGATAAAACTGTTTTTTTCAATGATAAAGAAAACAATTTAATGGTCGCTGCTATTCCTGCTTCTGATGAATTTGGTTATTTTGGTTATGTGAAAAAAATGATGTTAACGCTTTACAATTCAATAATGATTGCAAGGGGAAATCTTCCTGTTCATGGAGCAATGACAAGGATTACTTTGAAAGATGGTTCAAAAGCAAATGTTGTTATTGTTGGAGATTCTGGGACTGGAAAATCTGAATCATTAGAAGCTTTCAGAATTCTTGGAGAAGAATACATTAAGGACATGCCTATTGTGTTTGATGATATGGGTGCTTTGAAAATAGAAGAAGGCAAGATTAAGGCTTATGGTACTGAAATAGGGGCTTTTGTGAGACTTGATGACCTTGATGCGGGTTATGCTTTTGGAAATATTGATCGTTCAATAATAATGAGTGCTTCAAAGATTAATGCAAGGGCTGTACTTCCTATTACTACTTTGAAAGAAGTTCTGCATGGAAGGCATGTGGATTTCTTTTTGTATGCAAACAATTATGATGTTGTTAGTGACGGGAATTATATTAAAAAATTTGAAAATCCTGAAACAGCAATGAATATTTTCAAAGAAGGAAAAAGAATGGCTAAAGGCACAACTGTGGATACTGGAATTGTTGGTGCTTATTATGCAAACATTTTTGGACCAGCGCAGTTCAAAGAAGAGCATGATGTTTTGGCTGAAAAATATTTCAAAACACTTTTTGATAATGGTGCTTTTGTCGGGCAGATTAATACTCAATTAGGAGTTGAAGGAATGGAAAGAAAAGGCCCACAAGAAGCGGCAAAATCATTATTTGAACTTATTAAAAAGAAATGATTATTTTTCCCAGGGAAATAAATTCAGTTTGTACTCTTTGTAGTAAAGCATTGTTTCAAAATCTTTTATTATATCATTGAACTTGTAACGAAATTCCTGAAGAAATTTCTGTAATTCAACTGAATTTTTTACAAAAAACTCTACCTCAAAATCAGCCCCGCCAATTAACTCATCAGTGTAAACAACATTTGGATGCTGAATACAATAATTATTCATTTCATTGAATCTTTTTTCAGAATAACTTTGCAGAGATAAATGAATTTTCCAGTATTCATAACCTATTTTTGCAAGGTCAATTTGAACACCATACCCTCCAATAACTTTAAGTTCTTCAAGTTTTTTTAATCGGTATGAAATAACTTTATCAGTAGAATTGGTTTCTTTTGCTATTAAAATTAAAGGTTCTCTTGCTTTTCTGGAAATTACTTCTAGAATCTTTATGTCAAGGTCATCTATCTCAACTTTTTCATGAAGTCCTGACTGAAATGGTTTGAATCCTTGTGGTTTCTCCCCTATGAGAAATCCTTTTGGAAAATTCATGAACCAACCATAAAGAGAAGTCTCCCTATGGGCAATATAATTTCCATAGAGTTCCTTGAATTTTTTCCAGAAATGAAAAAAATGATTGCTGTCTTTTGCCCAGAAAATAAAATTCAAATCCCAATTTCCCTGAACAGTAATACACCACCCTACTGATTTCTCTGCAACAATATAATCAATAAGTTCCTGTTCTTTCTCGGGAGTAATATTCTGAAACCTAAGAAATGTTCTGAAAACAGAGAAACCAATTCTTGATGCATCAATCCTTGCATAATAACCCTTAATGATGCCATCTTCCTCAAGCTTGTTTATTCTATAATTGACAACCTCCTTGCTCAAGCCTACTTTTTTACCTATCTGAGAAAGGGACTGCCTTGCATTGAGATCCAGCTCATATAAAATTTTTCTGTCTTTAAGGTCTAATTCAACCATATTTACTATTTAGAGAAAATAGTATATTAATGTTTCTATTTGATAAAAAAACAAGTAAAATCTTTTAAATATCAGAAATACAGCAATTACTTCAGTAACGGTAATTGGTGACAATATGCTTTTGGAAGCTTTGGGGGAATTAGCAAGTTTTAATTTGAAATGGTTTATAGACCTTGCAACTGCAAACCTATTCATAACTTTCGCACTTCTTGCAACATTTTACATTTTCCTTGAAGGACAGAATTTCGTTAAAGGTTCAATAATTATTTTCATAACATTCTTTGCTTTCTTTGATTTTGAAAAAGTACTCGGAATCCCGTTTTTCACTGGAAAATTCCTTGTAATTTATTATGCTACAAAGCTTGCTGTACTTGCACTTGCAGAAACTAATAATTTCTTGAAAAAAAGACTTCTTTTCATTAGTGAACTTCAGTTTTATGGTGCTTTTGTTGTTTCACTTTTGTTCTTCACGTGATTGTATGGGTTTATTACAAAATTTAGGGATGGCTTTGAAAATTTTCATTATTTTCTATATAGGAATATTTGTTCTCTCAGCAATAGGAATTGGAATTAGTAAATGGGCATTCTCTTATGCTGGATTAGTAGCGGTGTTTTTTCTAGCAGTAAGTTATTCTTTTTATTTCAAGCTTTAACTGAATAATTTATTTGAAATCGTTCAGATAAGGAATTTTCGGAATTTTTTCTTTTGTTTTATCAAGAGCATTTACAAGCATTCCGAGAGTATCCCATGAACCGCCAATCAAACTCTTGTGGCGTTCATCCGAAAGAGAAACATTAACAAAAGTGTCTCCAAAAGAAACTTTTTTTTGGGAAACATTAACATTAATCATTGCATCAGGATCTTCCTCAACAAAATTCTGCAAAATAGCAACATCTTCCTCTTTAGCAGTAACACAAGGAACTCCAAGCATCTGACAGTTGCCTGCAAAAATCTCTGCAAAACTTTCTCCAACTATTGCTTTGATTCCCCATCTGATCAATGCCTGCGGAGCATGTTCTCTGGAAGAACCAGAACCAAAGTTTTTGTTTACAACAAGAACAGCCGCTCCTTTATGTTTAGGATCATTAAATGAATGTTCTTTTTCTTTTTTGTTTTCATCAAACCTTACATCATAAAAAACATATTTTCCAAGATCATCAAAAGTAATTGTTCTCATAAACCTGGCAGGAATAATTCTGTCAGTATCAATATCATTTCCTTTAACAGCAATTCCTTTTCCTGCTATTTGTATAATTTCATTCACAAATAATCCCTCACATCAACAACACAACAGTTTCGGCTGTTGGGTACGATAGCCCAGTTACACTGGGCTTGGCTCACTACGTTCGCTATAATCATAGGTAAGACCTCACATCAACAACTTTTCCATTAATAGCGGCAGCTGCAACCATTGCAGGACTCATTAACAGAGTTCTTCCTGTAATTGAACCTTGGCGGCCTTTAAAATTCCTATTAGAAGAGGAAGCACTTAACTGGTTTCCCTGTAATTTATCAGGATTCATTGCTAAACACATTGAACATCCGGCTTCTCTCCATTCAAAACCTGCATCTGAAAATACTTTATTCAAACCTTCTTTTTCAGCAGCAACCTTTACTTGTTGTGAACCCGGAACAACTAAAGCTTTAACATTATCAGAAACTTTTTTACCTTCAACTATTTTTGCAGCTTCTCTTAAATCACTTATTCTTGAATTAGTACAAGAACCAATAAAAGCAACATCTATTTTTGTTCCTGCTATAGGAACTCCTGCTTCAAAATTCATGTGTTCAAGAGCTTCTTCGGCTGTTTGAGCTTCTCCATCATCTAAATCTTTTGGATTTGGAATGTTTTCTGAAACACCTAATGCCTGCCCAGGATTAATTCCCCAAGTAACCATTGGTTCTAAATTTGAAACATCTAATTTGAAAACATCATCAAAAGAAGCATCAGGACCTGAAGCAAGTTGCTTCCACCATTCAGAAGCTTTTTCAAAAGCCTCATTTTTTGGAGCAAATTCTTTTCCTTTCAAATAATCAATTGTTTTCTGATCAGGATTAACATAACCAACCCGCGCTCCACCTTCAATACTCATGTTACAAACTGACATTCTTTCTTCCATTGTCATGTTTTCAAAAGTTTCTCCGGCATACTCATAAGCATAACCTATGCCCCCCTTGACTCCTAATTCTTCAATTATTTTTAGTATAACATCTTTTGAGTAAACTCCTTTTCCAAGAGAACCGGTTACTTCAATCTTTCTGACTTTTGGTTTTGAAAGTGAAATACACTGCGAAGCTAAAACATCCCTTACTTGAGAAGTACCTATTCCTAAAGCTATTGCTCCAAAAGCACCATGAGTACTTGTGTGAGAATCACCGCACGCTATTGTCATTCCGGGTTGTGTAAGACCTAATTCAGGTCCAATGACATGAACTATTCCCTGCTTTCCGGATTCAGGGCCATAAAAACGAATTCCGGATTCTTTTGCATTTTTTTCTATTTCACTCATCATTTCCTCAGCAAGAGAATCAGCAAAAGGTCTTTGCTGTGAAGCTGTTGGAATTATGTGATCAACAGTAGTTATTGTTCTTTCAGGAAAAGCAACTTTGAGGTTTTTTTCTCGGATCATTGCAAAAGCTTGGGGAGAAGTGACCTCATGAATTAAGTGCAATCCAATGAATAACTGGCTCTCTCCATTAGGAAGCTTTTGAACCTCATGTAAATTCCATACTTTGTTGAATAGGTTGTCAGTCATGTAATCTAATGATTTAGGCATGGTTAGGTTTAAAATCTTAAATGAAAGTTCAAATTTTTTTAAATTATTCAAGGACCTAAAAGAAAGCCATTTAAAGAGAATTCAAAATAATAGGTTGCATGAACTCAAAATTTACTATTAAACTAATATTAGGATTAGCAATCTTGCTTTTAGTGAGCGGTTGTACTCAGGCACAGAATACTCAGGAACAAAATACAGACATTGATAACCCAGATATCCCGGATGAAGATTCAACAGGAAATGTTATGGAAGATGACAGTAGCGATACAGGAAATACTATAACATATACTGCTGAAGGTTACTCTCCAAGCCCATTAACAATAACAGTTGGTGAATCAGTCACATGGGTAAATAATTCAAATAAAGATATGTGGCCGGCAACAGCACAGCATCCATCACATACAGTCTACCCTGGCTCTGACATACAGAAATGTGGGAGTGCGGAAGAAGCTAATTTGTTCGATGCATGCAGAGGAATTTCTCCCGAAGGAGAATATACCTTCACATTCACTGAGGCAGGAGAATGGTTCTACCATGATCATTTAACTCCTGGAAAATTCGGTCAAATTATTGTAGAGGAGTAAAATCCTCTCAAATTCTTTTTTTAAATTAGTTTAAAAATACTAACATTAATTACTTTCTAATGGCCGATGCTTGGATTTATGCAATTGCAAGTGTAATTATAGTAAGCTTAATCTCTTTGATCGGGTTATTGAGTCTTTCTGTAAACACAAAAAAACTGAAAAATTATCTGCATTATTTTGTGAGTTTTTCAGCAGGAGCACTTTTAGGAGATGTGTTTATTCATCTGATTCCTGAAACTGTAGAACAATATGGTTTTGTAACTGAGGTTTCTGCATTTATCTTATTTGGAATAATTTTTTCGTTTGTTGTTGAAAAATTTATCCGATGGAGACATTGCCATGTTCCGACCTCTGAAGATCATCCTCATCCTTTTGCAATAATGAATCTGGTTGGAGATGGGTTTCACAATTTTTTAGATGGATTAATTATCGGAGCCAGTTATTTGATTAGTATTCCTGTTGGAATTGCCACAACTGTGGCTGTTTTGTTGCACGAAATTCCTCAGGAAATTGGAGACTTTGGAGTTTTAATTCACGGAGGATTTTCAAGAAAGAAAGCTCTTGCACTTAATTTTTTAAGCGCACTTGTTGCAATAATAGGAGTATTAATTGCCCTGACTTTAACAACATTTGTTGAGAATATTACTCTGTATTTGATTCCTTTTGCAGCAGGAACTTTTATTTACATTGCAGGTTCCGATCTAATACCAGAACTCCATAAAGATGATGATACTAAAAAATCAATTGTGGAATTGATTGTGTTTATTCTCGGAGTTGCAATAATGGCTGCACTTTTATTAATTGGGTGATGCTATGACTTTAACTCCATCAAGATATGATGTTCTCAAGAAAGGAGATATTGCGCCTGAGTTTAATCTCCCAGGAACAGATGGGGAAAATCATTCTCTTGGAAAGCATTCAGGAAAAAAAGCTTACTTAATTATTTTTATGTGCAACCACTGCCCTTATGTGGTTCCAAAATTCAGGTATTTGAAAGAACTTTTTGATAATTATGAAGATAAAGGTCTGATAGTCATTGGGATTAACAGCAATGATACAGACTCTTATGGGGAAGATGATTTTGAGCATATGAAACAGTATTCTAAAGAAGAGGGCTTCAGGTTTCCTTATGTTTTGGATGAAACACAAGAAATAGCAAAGAAATATGGTGCTGCCTGCACTCCAGATCCTTTTTTGTTTGATAAGGATTTGAAACTTGTTTATCATGGAAGAATTGATGACGCACACCAAGAAACTCATGAAGAAGCAAAAACTAACGAACTTGAGGAAGCAATACAGCAGGTTCTTGAAGGAAAAGAAGTAACTATAAAAGAAGAACCTTCTTTAGGTTGTAATGTTAAGTGGAAAAATTAATTCAAGTGAAAGATAATGAATTGTAAATGTTTCAAAGATGAAAATGAAAAATGGCATTTGTGCAAGCCATGTTTGGAATATTTGTACGGGGATTACAAACCAAATATTACAAATAATCTTTCCACGGAATGATTTCTAAATCTTTTTCTTTAAGCCTTACAATTGAATGAAGGAAAGCTTTTGCAATCTGTAAATTGGTTATTAATGGTACATTGTAATCAACAGCCATTCTTCGAATATCATATTTAGGGTCTGTTGCTATTTGTCTGAAAGGATCAGCAACAGTAATAACTAAATCCAATTCATTGTTTTGTAACTTTGTAAGAACATTTGGTTGTTTTTCCTCGTGCAATTTGTTAACGATTTCACACTTAATTTTGTTTCCTTTAAGAAATTCATAAGTGTGTTCGGTTGCAAAAACATTATAACCTGCATTTGCAAGTTCAATTATTTCAGGAAGTAATTTTTCTTTATTGGATTGACCTGTTAAAGAAATCAGAACATTCTTTTTTGGAATAGTGTAACCAGTACTAAGTAAAGATTTCAAGAATGCATCCTCAAAATCGGTCCCAATACATGCAACCTCTCCGGTAGACGCCATTTCAACTCCTGAAATAGGATCGGCTCCTTTTAATCTTGAAAAAGAAAACTGAGGAGCTTTAACACCAACATGATCAAGTTCCAGGAAAGAGTGTGGTGTATCAGGAATCTCTTCCCCCATTATTGCTCTTGTTGCCAAACCAATAAAATTTGTTCCTGTTACTTTTGAAACAAAAGGCATTGATCTGGAAGCACGGAGATTAACCTCAATAACTTTAACATCATTATCTTTAGCAATAAACTGAATATTGAAAGGCCCTGAAATTTCAAGTGAAGCAGCCATTTTGGAAGCAATTTCCTTCATTTTAGAAACAGTAGCTAAATAAGTTTTCTGAGGAGGCAAAACCATAGTAGCATCCCCTGAATGAACCCCTGCATTTTCAATATGCTCAGTAACAGCAATAACAACAATTTCCCCCTTATTAGCAATAGCATCAATTTCAACTTCTTTAGCATTCAAAATAAACTTGCTTATTACAACAGGATAATCCTCATCCAGAGAAGTAGCTGCATTAAGATATTGTTCAAGTTCCTCTTCATTGAAAGCAACAGCCATTGCAGAACCGCTAAGCACATAAGAGGGTCTGATTAAAACAGGATAAGAAACTTTTTCTGCAAACTTTTTTGCCTCTGCGATAGTTGTTAGTTCTTTCCACTCGGGCTGCGGAATCCCAAGAGAATCACAAAGCGAACTGAATTTATTCCGGTCTTCTGCATTATCAATATTATCTGGAGTTGTTCCTAAAACATTCAAACCAAGTTGTTGACATTTTAATGCTAAATTATTTGGAATCTGGCCCCCGACAGAAACAATCAACCCAAGAGGGTCTTCTTTTTCATAAATATCAGCAACAGTTTCAAGAGAAAGCTCATCAAAGTAAAGCTTATCACACTCATCATAATCTGTTGAAACTGTTTCAGGGTTAAAATTAACCATTATTGTTTCATAACCAAGTTCTTTGAGTTTTTTTACACAGGAAACGCAACAAAAATCAAATTCAACACTTGAACCAATCTTATAAGCCCCGGAACCTAAAACCATAACCTTCTTTTTCCCATCAAAATTAATATCATCTTCTGTTCCATTATATGTTAAATACAAATAATTTGTTTGGGCTGGATATTCTGCAGCAAGAGTATCAATTTGTTTTACAACTGGAAATATTTCCATTGTTTTCCTTTTTTCACGAACATATTTTTCACTAACATTATTCAAAAGCATTGAAATTTGTTTATCAGAGAAACCCTGCTTCTTTGCTTTAATCAAAAGTTCCCTGGGAATAGAATCTATATTTTCATCTTCGATAATTTTCTTTGTATCAACAACATTCTTTATTTTGTATAAGAACCATTTATCAATTTTTGATGCAGAATGTATTTTATCTATTGAAATTCCTTTCAGCATTGCTTCAACAATCGCAAAAACCCTCTGATCAGTTGGATATCTAACCTCATGAGCCAGTTTTTTGAAATAAACTTTATTTCCAACTAAACCATACATTCCAATGTGAAGCATCCTGATTGCTTTTTGCATTGCTTCCTCAAAAGTTTTGCCAATTGCCATTACCTCTCCCACACTTTTCATTTCAGTTCCTATTCTTTTCGAAACATTCCTGAATTTCTGCAGATCCCATCTTGGAATTTTAACAACAACATAATCCAAAGCAGGCTCAAAGCATGCTTTTGTTGTTTTAGTTACCTGATTTTCTAAATCAAGAAGAGAATAACCCAAACCTAATTTTGCTGCAACAAATGCAAGCGGATAACCAGTTGCTTTCGAAGCAAGAGCAGAACTCCTTGAAAGCCTTGCATTAACCTCAATAACTCTATATTCATCATTTTCCGGATTTAAAGCAAATTGTATATTACACTCCCCAACAATCCCTAAACGCCTTATTACTTTGATTGAAATTTCCCTGAGTTTATGGTATTCATGATTATTGAGAGTTTGAGAAGGCGCAACTACAATAGATTCTCCCGTGTGAATTCCTAAAGGATCAAAGTTTTCCATGTTACAAACAGTAATACAATTATCAAAAGCATCTCTAACAACCTCATATTCAATTTCCTTCCACCCAGCTAAAGATTCTTCCACAAGAATTTGATCAGAGGATTTGAAAGCTTTCTGAGCCATATCCTCAAGCTCTTCCATTATTTTTACAACACCAGAACCTTTTCCTCCAAGTGCAAAAGCTGCACGAACCATTACAGGATAAGAAATTTTCTCAGCAGCTCCAAGGGCCTCTTCCACAGAATTAACTGCAAATGATTTTGGTGTGTCAACTTTAATTGCATCAAGTTCCTGCTTGAACAGTTCTCTGTCTTCAGTAATCTGAATTGTTTTAACAGGAGTTCCTAAAACTTTTATTTTATGCTTTTTTAAAATTCCTTTATTTTCTAATTCAAAACCGCAATTCAAAGCAGTTTGTCCGCCAAAAGAAAGCAAAATCCCGTCTGGTTTTTCCTTTTCAATTACTTTTTCAACAAAGTAAGGGGTTACTGGCAAAAAATAAACCTGATCTGCAAAACCTTTGGATGTTTGAACCGTGGCAATGTTCGGGTTAATTACAATAGTTTCAATTTTCTCTTCCTTCAAAGCCTTTATAGCCTGTGAACCACTATAATCAAACTCCCCTGCTTGCCCAATCTGTAAAGCACCTGAACCAAGAATCAAAACTTTTTTTGGTTTTTGGATTTCTTCAGTTTTTTTTCCTTCCAATTAAAACACCTATTTTAAAATCTCCATGAATTTGTCAAACCACAGTTGCGGATGTGGGGTACGCATACGTCTGACCCCTTGAAAGGGGTCGTAAATATTCATTTTAAAATCTCCATAAATTTATCAAACAAATGATTTGTATCAACAGGCCCGGGACTTGCTTCAGGATGAAACTGAACTGAAAAGAATGGTTTGTGTTTGTGTCTTATACCCTCAACAGTGTTATCGTTTGCATTTTTCATCCAAGCTTCCCAATTAGAAGGAAGAGTTGCTTCCTTTATTGCAAAACCATGGTTTTGGGAAGTAATGAAACACTTTTTTTTACCTGCAATATGACAAGGCTGATTTTGTGATCTGTGCCCGTACTTTAATTTGTATGTGTCCGCACCAGCTGCAAGACCTAAAAGCTGGTTTCCTAAACATATTCCAAAAACCGGAATTTCTTTTTCAAGAGTTTTTTTAATATTGGCAATTGTTTCCTTACACATCTTTGGATCTCCAGGGCCATTACTGATGAAAAGCCCGTCAAAGTTTTTGTGTTCAAATTTTTCATCAAAGAAATCAAAATCCCATGGAACTCTAACAACCTGAACATTCCTTTTCAGGAACTCGTGGATAATATTATTCTTAACTCCGCAATCAATCAGTAAAACTTTTTTTCCTGATTTTCCATAAACAACAGGTTTGTGAATACTTACTTCTTCCACTAAATTTTCCTTGTTAGGATCATAAAAATCAACATCTTTATCATTTATAATTAATTTTCCAACCATTGTTCCTTTTTCACGCAAAATTTTTGTTAAAGCACGAATATCAATTCCGGTAATAGCGGGAATCTTTTCTTCAGTTAACCATTCACTTAATGATTTTGAAGCTGAATGATGTGAATAACCCTCTGAATAATCCTGCACAACCAGACCCTGAATCTGGATTTTATGTGATTCAAAATTTTTTATCAACTGATTTTCAAGGACTTTATTTGGAACACCATAGTTTCCTACTAATGGATAAGTAAGGCAGATTATTTGACCAGCATAACTAGGGTCTGTTAGACTTTCAGGATAGCCAACCAGGCCTGTGTTAAAAACAACTTCTCCTGCAGTTGAGAACGGAAACCCAAAAGAGGTTCCTTCAAAAGTAGTGCCGTCTTCCAAAATTAATTTTGCATTCATAGCCATGGGAACACATCCCATCTGAAAAAATTGAAAGAAAAAGGTCTTGGTGAAAATAACCCAAAACAAAAATGAAAACTCTTCATCCTAAAAAAAAATTTATGCCCCTCACTGTTTAAAAGGGTTTTGAGTGATTTTGCAACATAATGCCTATTTTTCGAGAGAAATAGAGTTAAGCATCTTCTCAGTGGCTTTAATAGCGGCTACAATCTGGTCAGAATCGATTCCTGTGGTCTTGAATTCCTTTCCGCCATTCTTCCAGGTTATTGTTGTTTCAACAATCGCATCGGTCTTTCCTCCAGGAGGAATTCTGACTTCATAATCCAGCAAATTTGGAAGAGTTAAATCAACGTCACTTGCGGCCTGTTTTAAACAATTCATAAAAGCAGCATATCCCCCATCACCATCAGAGGACTTTTCAATAGTTGAACCATTAAACTTTATTGAAAGCTTTGCTGTTGGTTTACCTTTTGATGAAGAAAATATTTCATAATTAACTATTTGTACTTTTTTTTCTATCGGTGTTTTCAGAACATCTGCAATTATAAAAGGCAAATCCTCAACAGTTACAGTTTCTTTTCTATCCCCAAGAGAAACTATTTCTTTCAGAACAAGTTTTTTTTGTTCAGGAGTCAGATCTATTTTTAATTCTTTTAAATTATGATCCAGACTTGCCTTGCCACTGAGTTTTCCAAGTGCGTATTCTCTTTTTCTTCCAAATCTCTCAGGAGTAAGAGGATTAGCATAAAGGTTTCCTTTAGCATCTCCATCAGCATGGATTCCTGCAGTTTGTGTAAAAACATCTTGTCCTACTATTGGTTTATTTGTTGGAATTTTTTTTCCTGTAACTCTTTCAACAAACTTTGTAACTTTTAATAAAGCAGATTCATCAATATTTGTTTTAAAATCGGTTTTATCATTTATTGCCGCAACTGCTTCAGCTAAAGGAGCATTTCCTGTTCTTTCACCCAAACCATTTACAGTACAATGAATTGCGATTATTCCTTCATTAACAGCTACTAATACATTTGCTGTTGCTAATCCATAATCATTATGTGCATGAAAATCCATTCCTTCTATAGGATAAATTTCTTTCATTTCCACCAAATACTTTTGCACTTGTAATGGATCTAAAACTCCAAGAGTATCAGGAAGCATTAAACGGTTTATTCCTATTTCTTTTAATTTTTTAGCAAACTCAAAAACATATTCTTTTGAATCTTTAATCCCGTTGCTCCAGTCCTCTAAATAAACATTAACTGTTATGCCTTTTGATTTTGCGTATTCAATTACTTTTTGTGTATCAGCAAAATGTTCTTCGGGTTCTTTTCCTAACTGACCACGGCAATGTTTTTCGGAACCTTTTGTAAGCATGTTCATTGTTTTACAACCGGCTTCTTCCAGCCAGTCTACTGATGAATTATTAACAAAACCTAATACCTCTACTTTTTCCAGAAAACCTTCTTCCTTTGCCCAAGCACAAATTTCTTTTACGGTTTCTTTTTCCCCTTCACTGACTTTAGCAGAAGCAACCTCTAAACGATCAACCTTAACTTCTTTAAGAAGCATTTTAGCTATTGATAATTTTTCCTGTAAAGAAAAAGATACCCCTTTAGTTTGTTCTCCATCACGAAGCGTGACATCAACTATTTTTACTGAATCTTCGATCATGAACAAAATGCATCTAAAAAAGCTTTTAAAACAGGGTTTTGAAAAATCTGAAGGATTTTTCAGCTAACAAAACGGGTTTTTTCCTTTTTGGCTTTGGATTTCAAATAACTCATGAATTCATTATTGTAATTCCTGATTTCGCTTATATCCCCGTTTCTTAAGTAAAGAGCTACTTTTTCCACAAAAACATTACTTCCAATTACATGCGGCATTATCACAAAATCAACACCTGACTTGTACAATGCAAGAGCATCACCAAAATAACGGGCTCTTCCAAAAATCGCTAATTTTGGTGCAACTTTCTTCGCATACTTTACAAGAGGATTAGCTGGATTTGACCTTGGAATTGCAATCACAAGAACTTTTGCCTTATCCAACCTTAGTTTTCTCCATATTTCATCATTATCAACTGAACCATAAACTGAATTAATCCCATTTTGCATATTATCCCAGACAACCTCTGAATCATTATCAATTACAATTATTTTATTTTCCTTCTTTAAACTTGAAGCAATACCCGAACCAACCAAACCGCCGCCGAAAATTACAATATGATCTTCTATATCCTCAGGAATACTTTCAAGTTCATTAATTTTTTTGTTCAGTCTTTTTGACTGTTTTACCGGATCAAGGAGTTTTCCAAAAATCTTTTGAGTTAAATTGTAAAAGAAATTTGTGTAACCCATAAAATAAGGAGTTATTGCCATTGAAAGTGCAATCAGAACTATTATGAAAGAATAAAGTCCGGGGGTTTGTTCAAGAACTCCCTTTCCCTGATTAGCGATTATAAATGAGAACTCTGAAACCTGTGCTAAACCAAGCGCCACCATTAATGAAACTCTTCCACCATAACCGTTGAACAAAGTCATAATATAGTAAATCAGCGGTTTGAAAATGAAAACAATTCCTGCTAATGCAAGACCTAGTTCTAATGGAAAAGAAGTAAAGCTCGGAGTTATTTGTATTCCTAAAGTAACAAAGAATATTGTTGCTAAAAAATCACGAACTCCTTTTATTCTGTGGAAAACCTCAAGATTATAAGGAAGGGTTGATAATGCAACTCCCGCAACAAAAGCTCCGACTGCCATTGAAAAATTTAATAAATAAGAAATGAAAATAAAAATGAAAACAGAACTCATTGCTGCAAGGAAAAATAATTCCTCAGATTGGGTTGCAAAAGCAAACAGTTTCGGGTAAAAATATTTATTTAAAATATAAGCTATTGCAAGCAGCGCAACAACTTTCAATAATAAGAAACCTAAAAATTCAACATTTGCAACATTTGAAATATCTTCTAATAATGGAAGCGCAAGTATTACAAGCACGTCCTGAATCAAAAGAAAACCAATCATTAGCCGGCCATGCAAAGTATTAATTTCGTGACTATCCGATAGGAGTTTGATCACAATTGTGGTTGATGAAAATGCAACAATAAGTCCCAGATATAAAGATTGTTCGAATGAAAGTAAACCTAAGAAAGAATTGAAGAAAAAAACCAATAAAGCAGTCAGAGAAACCTGTACAACTGAACCAATAGTTGCAATTTTTCCGAGTTCAGCAAGTTTTGAAAAATTTGATTCAACACCAATGGAAAAAAGTAAAAACGCTACACCTAATTCTGAAAGAATTAATATTTCTTCAGTTGTTGTTACTCCAAGAGGAATGCCTGCAAATTCAAACCCTAAAGCACCTAAACCAAGAGGCCCAATAACAATTCCTGCAGCAATATAAGCAAGCAAAGCCGGTTGTTTTAAGAGTCTTGCAACATAATTAAATGCTGTAGCAGCAAGGAGAATCATCCCTAAATCTAACAATAAGCCTATTCCTTCAAATGCCATTTAATCCCGAAAAGAATAAGCAATACGAGTATAAATACCTAATTATTGTTGAATTGTGATTATTCATGAGTTACTTTACCGGACCAAACAATGAGCAATTCACATCCTTCTTTGGAACTTGGTTTGTGGATTCCTTCAGTTGTATTAACCAAAAAATCTCCTTTTTTGTGCAAACCTTTCTCATCTTCCATTGAACCTTCAAGAATGTAAACCCACTCAAAATCAGTATGGAAATGCCCCTGATCAACCCAATCAGGATCTATTTTAAGAAGATCAATCTGCAATCCTTTTTCATTAGATTTTGCAAGATGCTTTATCTGAATTCCTTTTCTTAATTCTTCCCACTCAGGCATTTGAATCACTTTTTGATATTTTTAATCCACAAATTTTTTATGAATGGTACAGAATACTGTTGAATTAAATAAGCTGCTGCAGGAATTAAAGCATTAAGATAAGGATTTGGAGCGTCAATTAAAATCAGGAAATAAAGAATCAAAATATAAGTGGCAGCAGCTAGCAATAACCTTCTTGTTTTGCTGGTTTCCCAAGCTTTATCAGATTCAACTCTGGAGTTTCTTTCCATAATTGAATTTATTTTTTCTTCAAGATTCATTAAACCACTAAATCTAAAATGAGTATAAGTGCTTTTAAGAACAACTTTATTGGTTTCATAGATGAAGATTTATTTTCCATATGAAAATGTAAGGTCTGAGCAGAAAAAGCTCATAAATGATATTGTGGAAACCCTGAATTACAGCAAAACCATTCTTGCTAATGCTCCAACAGGGTTAGGAAAAACAGCATCGAGTTTAGCTCCTGCTCTTTCATTTGCAATTGAACACAAAAAGAAAGTATTTTTCCTAACTCCTAAAAGCTCACAGCATGAAATAGCTATGGAAACAGCTAACTTAATGAATGAAAAATTCGGCCTGAAAATCAAAACAGTTGATTTAGTTGGGAAAAAGAAAATGTGTATTCATCCTTTGGTTTCACATGTGAGACAGGGTTTTTATGAGGCTTGCTCCGCTATAAAGAAAAAAGAACAATGCAGCTTCTACATAAATACTAAGGGGAAAACTCTGAAACAAAAAGCAAATGCAAAAAAAAGAAAACAAGGAGTGGAGGTTTACGGAAAAACTTATTTTGAGGTAAAGAATTCATGTATTTCTAAGGAACTCTGTCCGTATGAAATGACACTTGAAATGATTAAGGAAGCTGACTTAGTAATCGGGGATTATTTTCACATATTCAATGATGATATAAGAGAAAGTATTCTTGGACAAGCAAGTATAAAATTGGATGACTGTATTTTGATTATTGATGAAGCCCATAATCTTTCAAAAAGAATCAGAGATATGCTTGCAACAACATTGAAAGTAGAGGATATGGAAAAGGCTTCAAAAGAGGCAAAGGAAATTAAGGATAAGAAAACTGAAGAAGCTCTGAAGGAAATTACTGATGAGTTTGTTAAAGTGGTAAGTAAAATTCCACTGAATGAAAATGAATCTTTAATTGCAGAAGAAAATACTGATTCATTAAAAGCACTTGCAAAGAAAAAGCTTGAGAAAATAGAAGAGGCTGCAGGAATTTTTATGAATAAAAACAAAAAAGAAAATTCCTATCTTTTAGCAACCGCTGTTTTTTTACACAATTTAATTCTGAAAAAAAAGCACACTTTACAGGTTGCGGAAATGCAAAGGAATTCAATGAGAATTTCTCTTTATCCGCTTGACCCCTCTGAAATAACTGAATCTATTTTCAAGCAGGCTTATTCATCAATTTTAATGTCAGGAACTCTGAGTCCTTTGAGAATGCACAGCGATGTTTTGGGATTAGAAAACCCTGAACTAAAAGAATATTTATCTCCTTTTCCGAAAGAAAACAGGCTTAATATTTTTGTGAACAGAACAACAACAAAATATACTGAAAGGAATTCGGAACAGTATAATGAAATAGCAAAGATAATTGAAAAAGTTACTAATGCAGTTCCCGGAAACAGCATTGTATTTTTTCCTTCATTTGATGTTATGAATGGAGTTTCTCCAAGAATAAATATTTCAAGAAAATTGCTTGAGCAGAAACAAATGATGCCTCAGGATGAAAAATCTAAATTAGTAAAAGAATTCAAAGCATTGGGAAGTGGTTTTGGCGGGGTTCTTCTTGCAGTTTCCGGAGGAAGTATAGCAGAGGGGGTTGATTTTCCGGGAGAAAATTTAAAATGCGCAATTGTGGTTGGAATTCCTTTTGAAAAGGTTTCATTGCAATCAAAAGCACTTATTGAATTGTATGATAAGAAATTTGGAAAAGGATGGGATTATGCTTATAATGCGCCGGCAATAAGCAAAGCAGTACAAGCGGCTGGAAGGGTTATAAGAACTGAGAAGGATAAAGGGGCTTGTGTTTTTCTTGATAAGCGGTTTCTGGATTTTAAGTACAAACCATTTTTCCCAAAGGAATTTGAATCAAAAATTAATAATGAACCGGAAATATTGGTTAAGAAATTGTTTGAATAATCAGAGCTTTTTCCACTTTATTCCATCAGGAGTATCCATTAGCTCTATTCCTTTTTCTTTTAACTTGTCTCTGATTTTGTCTGATTCAGAAAAATTCTTTTCATTTCTGAACTTTTCTCTTTGTTCAATTAAATTCATTAATTCTTTTGGAAGTTTTTCTTCTTTTTCTTTTTCAATATTAAAGAAATCGAAAAATTGGTTTAATTCTTTTAAGAACTCTAAAATTGTTTCTGCATTCTTTTTTGAAAGGTTCTTTTCAGCAATAAGGAAATTAACAGCTGACTGGAATTCATAAAGAGAAGCCCATGCATTAGGTAAATTGAAATCTTCATCCATTGCTGCTTCAAAACCTTCTTTAGTGTGAGCAATTAGGCCTTTAATTTCAGGGTTTTCGGTTCCATCAATTGCAAGGAGCTCCTGAATAGTGTTGTTCCACTTTTCAAGGTTCTTTTCAGCCTGTGCTATTATCTCATCATTAAAATCAATCCTTGATCTGTAATGAAGAGAAGAAATGAAATAACGGAAAGCTTTCGGGTTAAAATCTTTTAATAATTCAGGAATTGTAATAAAGTTTCCTGAACTTTTAGACATTTTTTCTCCACGTACATTCAAAAAGCCCGCATGCATCCAGTAATTCACAAATGGTTTCTCTCCATAAGTTGCTTCACTTTGTGCAATTTCATTTTCGTGATGTGGAAAAACTAAATCAACCGCTCCTCCATGGATATCTATTTTTTTCCCAAGATGTTTTGAACTCATTACTGAACATTCAATATGCCAGCCCGGTCTTCCTTCTCCCCAGGGCGAAGGCCAAGAAGGTTCATTTTCTTTTGCTTTTTTCCATAAAGCAAAGTCCATTGGATTGTCCTTAGCATACTTATCAGTTTCAACTCTTGTACCTGATTTTCTTTCTTTCATATTCAAGTTGCTTAATTTTCCATAATCGGGAAACTTATTGATTGCAAAGTAAACACCATCATCTGTTTCATAAGCAATGCCTTTTTCCTGCAGAATTTTTACCATTTCAATTATTTCTTTTATGTGCTCAGTAACTCTTGGCATTACATCTGGTTTTTTTATTCCAAGTTCTTCAATGTCTTTTACAAAAAGTTCAATATTTTTATCGGCTAACTGAAAAATTGTTATTCCTTGTTTGTTGGCTTCTTTAATCATATCATCATGAACATCAGTAATATTCACAACATATTTCACTTTGTTTCCTTTGTATTCCAAATAACGTCTTATAAGATCAAAAGCAATGTAAGTCCTTGCATGCCCAACATGCCCCGGCCCATAAACTGTCGGACCACAAATATACATTAGTACTTCACCTTTTTTCAAAGGTTTAAATTCGTCTATTTTTCTGGTTCTTGTGTTATAGAGTTTGAGCATTTAAATTCACTATATACTAGAAATAGGGTAAGAAATATAAAAAGAGACAAAGCAGATTTTTTGGTTTTACTTATGTCCCATTACGACCAAAGGGAGTGGGACGGCCGTAGGCGCACCCCACCGACGCAACGGTGGTTACTCATCATTATAGTCAAAGCTTTCATCAAGCTCGTCCATTTCTTCGTGCTTTTTTTCCTGGTCAGTAACTAATCTAAAATTGCCGTTTTTTACCTCAACCTCTAAGAGTTCTGAGCATTCTTCGCATTTTATGAAATCTCCTTCATCCTGCTCATTAGTGTCGAGTTCAATTCCTGCTTTACAACTAGGACAACTGCATTTCATTTAACCACCTTTTGGAAATTCCTAATAAAGGCGTTCATCAAAACTCTTTTAAATTTTTGGTTAAAACAGTCCAAAAAGCATGCTCAAAAGCACATTTAGGAGGTAACTTATCCCCATAAAGACGATTACAAAAATCAGATTAGAAAAAATACTTGTTTTTTTGACCAGATTACCTATTCTGTAAAAAACTGAGAAATTGATTAAGAATGTGAAAACCCCTATTAAACCCAAAACAAGCCATATTACTAGCATTATTTCTTGAGAAGGTAAAGCTAAAGAAGAAATAACTGATACTAACTCCTCAAAAGACGGGTTTAATCCTTGTAATGATGCAATTTTTTCAAAAAACCCAGGGATTGTGATGAAAACAACTATAACCGCTGAAAGCGCGGCTAGAAAATTAACTAAGTAAATAACCGGAAAAGCAGCCATTATTGAGGAAAATTTTCCCTTGACTTCCTTTCCTTTAAATGCCATCAATAAAAGATAAATTAGCACAGTTGCAAAGATCCAGTAAAGGAGTTCTCTCACAATAGCAATTCCAACTCCTCCAAAATCAACCACAAAACCAAACAATGCCCAAACAGCAATAATCAGAATAAATGGAAGTAAAAAGAAAATAAAACCAAGGCCTGTGCTCTTATTGTTAAACTGGCTTTCAATAATAGGCTTGAAAATTCTAAGAAGAACCATGCATTAGCATAGGCAAAAGTAATATTTAAAAGTGCTGGAAACCTTTCTTTTTTATGAAAAGGCCAGGACATCACGAGCCAGATAAAAGAAAACCAGAAATGAAAACTGGAAGACGTGAACCTATTGCAGGAGAATCACTCATTGATAAAGTCGCTTTTGAAAGTGCATTTAGTAAACTTGAAGCATTGGAACAAAAAGAACCACAAATAGTAACGAATGTTCTTGCGTCTATGTTTCCACAAATACTAGGTATATCCAAATATATGGAAAATGTTACTTTGGTAAATAAATGGTTTGAAAGATATTATGAAGACCAAGGGAAAAGAGATCACAGATTTTTAAACACAGGATTAAAGCATAATGGACAAGAACCTTTATCAGATTTAGAATTTAGATCTTATATTTTTCAAGTTGCACTTAATCGACACGTAAACGAAAAACAAGCAAAAGAATCTAACTAAACAAATTAACTTCCTTAAGAAGCTTTTTTGCTTTGGAATTCTTTTCAAAATGCTTTCTTACAGGAACAAGGAGTTCGTTGATGTATTTTGATGTGCCTTGTTTCAAATCCGCCGGATGCAAAGTTCCTTTAGCAAAAGCAGTTTCTAATTCAGAGTAAGAATCAAATGAAATATTACCGCCAAATTTTTCTGGCCTCTCGATGTCAAAAGATTTGAATTTTTCAAACACAATATTTCTTGCATAATCCAAAACAGGGTTGTCCTCTGTTTGTTTTTCAGGACAGAATGCTTTGTTTATTTTTTTCTGAACATCTTTCTCAGAATCAGTCATGAAAATAGCACTCTGCGGATTTGATTTGGACATTTTCATTTCAATAGCTCTATCAACTCCCTGAGCATCAGAATTAATTTGTGTTAAACCAAGAAGCATGTGATGGTGTACAGCAACTGGTTTTTTGTAACCTAATTTAGGAGCGATTTCTCTTGCAAATACATTAACTTTTCTCTGATCCATTCCTAACTGAGCAATATCAACTTCAAACTGAAAAATATCAGCAGCCTGCATGCATGGATATAAAACCTGCGAGCTTTGCTGTACTTCTCCTTCTTTTCTACCCATTATTTGTGAACACCTGATTGCTCTTTTTACTGTTGTATGAGTGGAAATTTTCATTACTTTTTCCCAGTATTCTTTTTCAGAAACAACATCAGAGGCTCTTACAAATTCAACCTTATCAAGATTCATTCCGGAAGCTTTCCAGACCTCAACCATGTATTCTCCGGCTTTGTTTATTTTTTCTAAATCCCCATCTAATTTTCCATTGGCCCATGCATGCCAGTCAGCTACATACATTTTGAACTTACAGCCAGCTTTGGTCATTTTGTTAACATTAATAGCCCTCAGGATTCCCTGAGCAATATGAACTTTTCCTGATGGTTCAAATCCATCATAAGCAACAGGATTTTTTTTTGTTTCAAGAAGCTGTTTTAAGTTCTCAAGAGTTATTATTTCCTCTCCAACTTCCTGAATCAAATCAAGGCGTTTTTCCAAATCCATAAAAACCACTTAAATTAATGCAAAAAGGGTTTAAAAGAGTGATTTTGTTAAAAAGACACAATTAAAAACAACGGAAACTTACTAATGACTAACAAGGTACTGAAAAGGAGGTGAAAAAATGATTGACCTATGGATTAAAGCAATAACAAAACCACAGGAAACATTTACTGCACAAAAGAACAATGCAAACCTCGGAACAGGAATAGTGAACTATGCTATTGCAGGTCTGATTTCAGGGATACTATCATTTCTATTATTTGGAATTATAGGTGCAGCTCTGGGAGGCGGTCTTGAATCAGTAGCTCCAGGAGTACTTTCAATTGTAACAACGCCTGTATTTCAGGTAATTGGCGCATTGATAGCAGCAGCACTGTTCTTCATAATTGCAAAAGTTCTTGGAGGAAACGGAAGCTATACCCAAATTTTCTATCTGGCTTCTTTGTATGCGGTTCCGGTTGCATTAGTTTCCTGGATACCATTAGTTGGTTTCTTAGTGTCACTTTATGCACTCTATTTGTTTTATCTGGTGATTAAAATCTCACAAGGATTATCAACAGGAAGAGCAATTTTAACCATATTAATCCCATTTGGAATACTAGTTATTCTGGGAATAATACTGGTAGCAGTTATTGGAGCAGCGGTATTCTCAGCATTTGGAGGATTACCAACAACAGGATACCTTGGCTTGTAAATCAAGCCAACTTTTTCTTTTTTTTAAAGCAAAGCCAATTAAATATTTGCAGATTAAAATTATTCATGACAACAGTTTTAGCTTTCGGAACTTTTGATTTACTTCACCCAGGCCACCTTAGTTACTTAAAGCAGGCTAAGGAGCAGGGGAATAGATTAGTTGTTATTGTGGCTACTGATTCTAATGTGGAAAAAATTAAGGGAAAGCTCCCTATTAATGATCAGGAACACAGAAAAGAACTGGTGAAAGCATTGAAAATTGTGGATGATGTTTTTGTTGGTTTTGAGGCTGATATGATTAAGAGTGTTGAGAAAGTAAATCCGGATATTGTTTGCCTTGGGTATGATCAAAAACCAAATGATATTGAATTGCAGAAAACTTTTGATGAGAAAGGAATTAAAGCCAGAATTTTCAGGGCAAAGCCTTTCAATGAGGAACAGTTCAAAAGCTCAAAAATAAAGAAAAAAGTTTTTGAAAACCATCACGAATAAATCTGTTTTTAAAAAAAGAGCCAAAAAAATGCGGTTCTATTAAAGCTGATGGTAAAATCATTCAAAAGAACGGAAAATTCGTGTTTTAGCACATTAGAGAAAAGCGTATTAAGTACTTTGTTATTATTTCTTGCATGGATTTTAATCCTCAGTGGATTTTAACAAATACTCTTGCAATGTTTGATGTTCTTGTATTGGGAGTAACATTGCTATTTGTAATAAAGATTGCAAAAGCACATGCCAAAAGTAATATTACTAATGCCCCCAACCAAAAATATTTCATTTTAATAATATGGAGTTAATAGATATATTCTTTACTATATACAATGAAAGTCCAGAAAATAGCAAAATCTAAATTTGTTTAATTTTGGACAAAGCAGATTCAATTGTTTGGCTTAATTTTTGAATTGCTTCTGTTTTTAGCTCAAAAGTATCCTCATTCATATAAACTTTTTTGTTAACCTCTATTTCAAGCGCCTGTACATTTGGTTTTTTTGCAGCATAATGAATTATTTTTGCTCTTTCTCCTGAATAAGGGGTGTTTCTTTCAGCATGATAACCGGCATTAGAAAATTCCTCTTCAAAAATTCTGAGGAGTTCCTCAGAAACAGTTCCGGAACCTCTTCCGGTTACAAAACATATTTCAGGCCTTTCTTTTCCGGCATCCCCTGAAACAAGACTTCCTTTTGAATCCATTGAATGCCC
>CEPX01112936.1_pt1 | contig 39411 bp, 41 predicted proteins | sample 361361 | NCBI WGS metagenome assembly CEPX01 (sample SAMEA2619974, study PRJEB7988) | marine metagenome | biome: marine biome (ENVO:00000447); feature: mesopelagic zone (ENVO:00000213) & marine oxygen minimum zone (ENVO:01000065); material: "saline water (ENVO:00002010), including plankton...
CCTTTAGGAAAATCAAACTCTTTTGTTTTAGTATTAACTAAAACATAATTATTATCTTTTTCTCCATAATATATCTGTGGTTTTGAAATTTTTAAGTTTTCTTCATCAATTGTATAAATCGGTGGGATGTCTTTGATAAAATAATTAGGCAAACCTTGTTTAGTAACTTGGTTTACTGGACTCATTACAACCCCAAAACCATGAGTATAAACCATATGCAAATTTACCCATGTTTTTGCATTCTCAATAATCTGATGCTGGTCTAGTTCCCTAGGAGCTAACATAACTTGAGTATACCTTCCATTAATATTATATCTGTCAATGTCTATGCCTGCAAGATCATAATACAGTCTTATCTCTTGGGTCTGTTTGTATGTTTTTGTTAATGGTCTCCAATCTAAGATTCTGACATTATCAATAGTTTCCTTTGCTTCGTCCAAAATTTCAGATGTTAATTCCATATCAACATCAAAATTTTTTTCTTCAACATCTGTTAAACCATAGGCAATTCTCGTGAATTTGATGTTGTTTTCAATGTAAGGTTTTTCAAGCTTAATTTCATTGGGTGAAACTTTTAAAGATTGTACAAGCCCGGGAATTGCAATAGGTCCTACAAAAGCAAACAAGAAATAAATAGCTAGTGCATAAACAACAATATGCCTTTTTCTTAACTTAGGCTGTTTTGAAATAAAAAATACCCAAATCAACATCAACACTGCCATAATAACAGCCAAAATCATCATAATTTTGATTATTGGCAAATATGCAACAACATCTGAATAACCAGCACCTACAACAATGCCTTGTTCTGAGTACATTATTGAAAATCTTGAAAGATAATGTTTTGCAGCTATTAATAAAAACAAGATTGAGAGTAAGATTCCTGAATGGGCTATTGCTTTTCTTTTAGTAAATAGTATCTTAAAATCAATTCCTCCTGTTGGAGGGGGAATCCCACCTTCAGTTGCTACTGGCTTTGTTATGAATTTTTTAAAATCTATAAACGAATTTATGTAATCCAGCACAACCAAGATTAATGTTAGAATTACTGTGCTCATTAAAAATCCCAAAATAAATTGATAGAAAGGCAATGAAAAGATATAGAACGAAACATCTTTTGCAAAAATTGGGTCAGCTAGATTAAATGATGTTTGATTAATAAATTGCAAAAATTCAAACCATCTTGAAGAAACACCCTTACTAACTACAACAGATAAGATAGTTATGATCAATAATTTTAATTTGAAAGGAAATCTCTTTTTTTCAGTTATTTTTGATGATATCCAAACATTAATAGTTGCAAAAAGTAAAAAAGCTGCTGCTGCTATTACAAACAATTTAATCCTAGAAAAAAGGGATATTAGGAAGATCTGTTCAAATCCTAATGCATTAAACCACAAATAATCAGTAGCTAATTTAGTCAAACCTAATAGGGATATAGGTAATAGGAATATAACAAAAATAATTATTCTCCTGATCCAATTCTTGTTCATAAAAACATTGATCTTAGGCAGTGTTTTTAATTGTTGTTATATAATTATTTTTTTGTGCAAAGCTTTCCCAATTATCTTTATGGTTAGTCTCTTAAGCTATATCTTAAACAAATTAAATTACTAGCCATATCTTCTAATAACAGACTTTTCAAACTTAATAATGTTGTCAATATCAGAAATTTCTTTTTCTTTTAGCATTTCTAGCATGTGTGTGAAGACTTTTAATGTTGCGTTGACGTCTCCCATGGCTCTGTGGGCATCTTGGTTTTCTATTTCAAAATGTTCGCATAAATCTTGAAGGCGTTTTCTTTGTAGTATTGGGAGAAGTCTGTTGGCTAATTTTCTGGTGCAAATTCGGTTGTTTGTGAGGTCATAATTATGGTGGAATTTTAGGTTATGTTCTAGAAATCCATAGTCGAAGGTGGCGTTGTGTGCGACGAATAGATCACCTCCTAAGAAATCTACAAATTTGGGTAGGACTTCATGTATTTTTGGAGCATCTTTTACAAGTTCATTATCTATTCCTGTTAATTTTGTTATGAAAGAAGGTATCCTTGTTTGTGGATTAATTAAAGTTTGAAATTTGTTGAATTCTTTTCCGTCTCTTATTTTGACAGCGGCTATTTCTGTAATTTTATGGTAATATTTTGAAAGTCCAGTTGTTTCGATATCGATGACAGAATATTCCATGAAAAAAATCAGAGAGAGATTATTTAAATCATTTTCTTTTCTGTACAAAATATGGAATGTAATCAAAGCGGAGTATGTTGTAGATTATTCTTGATTAATCTAAATGAACAAGAATATCTAAGTGAGGAATTTGATACTGAGTTGCAAGAATTTGGATTGTTAAGTTTTAATGAAGCGCAAGAATCGGGATCTCATTTTCTTAAACAACAAAAGGATGGAAGTTGTATATACCTTAAAGATAATAAATGTAGTGTTCATTCTAAAAGGCCGGAAGCTTGTAGAGAATTCTTTTGTGAATCTACTGAAGAGAGATTTAAGGGTATGGTTGAGGAAGTTAAATTGGTTAAGTTGAGGAACATTTAATTATACAGTATCGATATTTCTTAAGCAATTGTATACTAAATCTTGTAGACTTTTTAACATCTGTTGTAATCTTTGATCTTGTGTTGCTTGTTTTATTTGATTTAATCTGTCGAGAATTTGTCTGAAAAATCTGATTAAGTCTCCTTCATTGAGATTTGTGTTTTTCATAATGTCAAATATACTTTTACCATCATAGCAAGGGTGAATTAGTCCAGTTAATTCACCAAGATATCTAAATCTTCTGTCTTTTTTAATAAATTCATTATTTCTAATATCTTTTACTAGGTCTGTGATAAATTTAGAAGGATATAATTTATAAATTTCTGTTTTCTCTCTAGATTCATAACAAATACTTGCAAGAATCATAAGAATTTGATATTCATTTAAGTCATGATAGAATTCTGTTGAAAATATTTCCCCAGTTAAAATTTCATCTGCATAAATCATTGATGAGAATTCTCCTTTTTCTGTTAATTTATCATTGAGAATAAAGTTGAGTTTTGTTAGTTTATTCTTAGTTTTTTCAAAGGTTACAAAAAAAGTATTGTTTTTAATTTTGGAAAAGGATTTTCCATATTTTTGAAAGGTATAAAAATTATTTTTTAGAATTGTGTCTATTTCTTCCTGGGTGTGATTTTTAATTAGATTTAAGACTGTGTTTACAGATAATTTGAATTGTGATTTTATTGGGTCAATGTCTTTCTCTGTGATTTTTTTTATTTTTGAAAAATCAAAATCTCTTCTTTGGATCATTGCATATACGAATCCTTCTGTGTCTATACCTCTTCTACCTGCCCGTCCTGCTATTTGAAAATATTCTTTAGAATTCAAAAATCTGAAGTTAATGCCATCATATTTTCTTAGGGATTCAAAGCAAACAGTCTTTGCTGGCATGTTAATTCCAACAGCAAATGTTTCTGTGGTGTATAGGACTTTAATTAATCCCTTTTCAAATAATTCTTCGACAATTTCTTTTATTATTGGTAATAAACCTGCATGATGAAAGCCAATTCCATATGGTAAAGTTCTGAAAAGTAATTTTGAAGATTCTAGATTCTTAATTTCTTTGGGCGAACTTTCTAATTTGTTTCTTACAAATGATCTTATTTTAGGATTTAATTCAAAAAGTTTTGATTTCATTAAACCAAGGGCATTATCTTGACATTTTTTTCTTGAGAAGTTAAAAAACAAACAAGGTAATTTATCTTGTATATCTTTTATTAATTCAATGTGTGATGGAGGTGTAATTCTATTTCTTTTAAATCTTTTTTTACCCATTACTTGATTGTAATCTGGTATGCTGTTAACATCACTAATTCCTCTCAAGGGAGTAATTCCTAATTCTGTATCAAAAAACTTTTTCTCTAATGGTACAACTCTTTCATTATGTACAATGACTTCTACTTTGTGTTTTTTGATTGCTTCTATCCACTTTGCAAATTCATCTGCATTAGGGATAGTTGCAGACAAGCATAGAAATCTTACATTAGGTTTTGAAAAAATAATTGATTCTTCCCACACATATCCTCGATCTATATCATTAATGTAGTGAATTTCGTCAAATATTACATATGAAATTTTATCCATGATAGGATCATTAGTTAAAGCCATGTTTCGATATATTTCTGTTGTCATTATCAAAACAGGCGCTGATGGATTTTTTACAATGTCCCCTGTTAATAATCCTATTTTTTCTTTTCCATATTCTTCACAAAAATCTTTATATTTTTGATTAGATAATGCTTTTATTGGAGCAGTGTAAATAACTCTAATTCCTTTCTTAACATCTTTATTGACTATGTAATCTGCTATTAGAGTTTTTCCACAACCGGTAGGTGCGGAAACAACTACAGAATGATTATTTTCAATTCCTTTTATTGCATCTTCTTGGAACTTGTCTAGATGTAAGTTTTTATACTTCATGATGTAAAGTACTTAGTAGCGTTTATTAAGGTTAGTAATTTTAAACTTAAATTATTTTTATCTGTTAGTTTTAAGAACTTCTATTACTGCGATATTTAATTTTAAAAAATAGTGTATTAGGGAATTTCTATGTCTAGATCCAAAAACAATTATTGCTTTGTTTGAGGATTCTTTTTTCAGAGCTTTTAAAGTTAATTCTGATGCTATTTTGCTTCTTAAGACGTTAACAAGAATTTCATGAAATACTACTTGATACTTAGGGAGGTCTTGGCTTGTTATTGGTCGAGAACCTCTCTCTAATATTTCTATTGCCGCTTGTTTGAATTCTAGTATTTTTTTGTTTTTTGTTTCTGGAGGTGATCCTGTACTGTTCACATATGAAGTATATTCATATATTGCTAATTGAATTTCATCCCTTTCAATTTCTGGAATGTATTTGTTAATAATTTCAATAAATTCATTTTCTAGTTCATCGATTTCTTGTTTAATTCTTTGAAGTTTTTCAGTATTTCCTCGAAATCTTTCTTCAATCCTATAACTTGATGTTAATTTTACATACTTCAAAGTATCTGGGTAAGCTCTTAATTCTAAATCATCAACTCCGTAAATTGTTATTCCAGGAATGCTTGGGAAAGTTCTAGCAGGTGTTAAAAGGTCTTTTTCATTAATAAATTTATAAGAATGAGTTCCATACTTCCCGTTAGTACTTTCAAGACAAGCTAATTTAAATCCATTATTTTGGATCAAATCTCTTGTTAAAGTCTCAGCTGCATTGTCGTAAAAAGTAGTCCCGGCCATAGTCATAGAATGTCTTTCTCTATAATATACTACATAATGTTTAAACTTATGATCTGGTTTGTGTAAGTAAACCTTTTCAAAATTATGTTGTTGTAGGGATTGGTAGGTTTCTTTGATGTCTTGTAAGGTCTTGGAATCAGTTTTAGGCTTTGAATCATTATCTCCTTTAAACATGCTAGCTAATCCTAGTCCTATGACTCCTTTTACAAAACCTCTTCTTGAAATTGAACTTGGATTCTTTGTAGAATCATAATTTACTATTTGATCCCTTAATTCATCTAATCTTTGGAAAAATGAATGTTTTTCATTATCGGAATTAAAGTAAATATAACCATTATCTGCTAATTTTTGTAAGTCAGTTCTGCAGTTATCAAACTTTCTCTTAAATCTATTTAGATTGGATTTGTTTTTTACACAAAAATTGATTAGAGCTAGTAAGGATCTGGGGATTCTTTCACCTCTGTTGTTTAGATCATCTGCAATTGTTTTTAGTTTGTCTAAAAGTTCATCTATAGTTGCATGATTCATTATATTTTACCATGTAATTATTAATATAAAAGACTTGTGATGAATATACTTAATATATTATTCACAAAAATAGTTAAATTTATATTTAATTAATTCTAAAACCATGGTAATGAAAAAAAGAGTCGGATTTTTGTTACTAATTGCGTTGATATCTATAAATTTAGTCATAGCTAATGAGTTATTGATTAATGAAAGGGTATTGACAGAGCAGCCTATATCTACAGATTATGGTGAGTTTGTGTTTACTTTTTTTGAAGGGGAAAATAAGACTTTGGTTAATTCACCTCATGGTCGAGATGTTTCTGTAGAAACAGGAAGTTGCGGTATTAATGATTTTTATGAGGCATGTGTTCATGAAGTTAATATATCGCATCATAATTATACACAAGCACAAGTTAATGTTTATCTTGCTGATGTAGATGTATCTCGAAGAACAGATCAAGTTAGTCTTTCTACAATATTTCCTAAATCTACTTTTTTAATTGGAGAAAAAACAGATGCAACTTTGAGATTTAAAAATGAGATATCTACTATGATAACAAATGTAAATGTATCAATCGAACTTCCTTCTTTTTCAATTCAGGAGTATAATACTTGTAAGGTGGAAGGGAATAAAATATTTTGGAGAGGGGATTTAGATCCAAAACAACAAAAGATATGTACCTTTACCATGTTGGCAGTTGATGATAACAATTACAAAGTAGGTTCTATAGTTTCTTTTAATACAGGATATGGTGGTGAGGAGATAATTGCTAATACTACTCCTCTGGAAATAAAGCCACATCAGCTTAAGGTAAATGGTACACTTGAAAACGAAGTGGAAGCAGGTTTTCCTTTTAATTTGGAGATAACCTTAGAGAATTTAAATGATGATGAAGATATCACAGTATCTGAATTTGAAATTGTAGTTCCTTCTAATGTGGCTGTAGTAGATTATGATAATGATCTAAAATTAGTTGATAACAAGTTAAGGTGGACTGGGAAAGTTGAGAATTCAGAAAACTTAAGTTTTAACATATTCTTTGAAAGTCAGAAAGCAAAAAAACTTGATTTTGTAAATGATGTTTCTTATAAAATTTCTGGAATAAAGAATGAGTTTCAGAAGACATATGTTACTAATGCAACCAGTGCTGAACCAGAAATTATCTTATTGTTGAGTGAGAATCCAGTATTGACCAATGCGAATCCTTTTATTGTATTTAGAGTTAGAAATAAGGGTTCAAATACCTCTGTATATAACTTAATGGCAGAAATAAGGTCAGATATTGTTAGTGGTTCTGGAAGTCTTGATGTGTTAGATGCAGGAGAAAATGCTACCATAGTAGCTAAGGCAATTAATGTCAAAAACCTTAATTTAGGTAAACATACGATTGTTGGAGAGTTATTTTGGCAGGATAAATTTAATGTACAGCAATCTGCTACTTCAGAGATTAAGTTGGAGATTGTAGATACACTTGACCCTACAGCTACAACTACTACTACCTCAACTACCTCAACTACATCAACAACAGTACCTTCTGATACTGGCACTACTACTAGCACAACATCTACATCAACAACATTATCAGAAGAAGAAAAGTCAGATAATGTTCAACAAATAATTGAAGCATCACAAAAAAGACCTTTATTGACGAGAATAATAGATTGGTTTAAAGATTTCTTTAGTTAGTTTAAAATTATATAAATTATTATAATATTATATAATTAATGGAAACTTTTATATACACTTTATATGTCTCTATAAATTATATAGTGGGGGTAAAAATGAAAAGAAAAATTATTCAAATAGCAAATTCTACACAATTAGTTTCATTACCTAAGAAGTGGTGTACTAAGTATGGAATTATGAAAGGGGAGGAGATTGAAGTTAGGGAGAATGGAAATTCTATAGTGATACATTCTGATAAGGGGACTTTGGTTGATCAGATCAAGGTTAATGTTGGAGATCTTACTCCTAGATTAGTAGATAGGTTTTTAGCAAGATCTTATCAAAAAGGGTATGATAAGATTGTATTAGGTTATAAAACAGAAGAACAATTAGTTGCTATACGTGAGAAGGTTAAGGAGTTATTGGGTTTTGAGATTCTAGAAGTTAGTAATAATGAATGTTCTATACAAAGTATTTCTTCAAAGCTCGATATTAATTTTGATACTATTTTGAGAAAAGCATTTATTGTTATATTGGATATGGCAGATACTTGTCTTAAAGCCTATAGGGGTAAGGATTCTGAGGTATTAAAGAATTTGTATCATAAAGACTTTGATGCCAATAAGTTTTGTTATTATTGTTTAAGAGCTATTAACAAAGAAATGAGTGGTGTTTTTGGGACTTATATTCTATATTACTTAGTTGAGACTTTAGAAGATGTAGGGGATTCTTATAAGGCTTTGGCTACTCTTTTAGCAGAGGAAGAACCCAACGAAGTAGTATTTGATTTGTTAAAAAATGTAAATGATGTTTTTAGATTGGGTTATGAGTTTTTTTATAATCCTCAAACTAAAACAACCATGGATGCTATGAGAATTTTTACTGAAACAAAAGAAAAAATAGAAGCATCATTTGATACTTTAAGTGGGAAAGAATTAAGGCTAGTCTCAAAGGTCGATACTATTTTGAAATTAGTTTATCACTACCCAACTATGAGGTTAGATACTTTAAAAGAATTAAAAGGGGAGTAATTTTTTATAGAAAATTTCGCTAAGAAATTTGTGGAGTTTAATGCCCCACCCTTCAGGTCGAAATTTTCTATTCCGAAAACCGAATGATAAATATCCCGACCTTTAGGTCGAGGATTAGTTCGGTTTTAGTTATTTTGAATTATCCTTGTAGGATATAAGAACCAGTGGGGGCACCAATTAATGCTTTTTTTACTTCTGCTGGTTTGGTTCCGTCTACTATATGAACAGCTTTAGTGTATTTGAATGTTTGTAATAGTTCTAAAGCACTTGTCTCAATCAGGTGATTTCCTAGTCCATCATCTCCAGTTCTGTCAATTTTTCCATCGAGAATTTCCTGAGCAGGAATGGTTTGGTGGAATCTATTTCTTTTAGTTCCGTGTACATTTGGATCTCTATCATAGATTCCTGGTGTGTTTTTTAAGAATCTAACAACAGGGAGGCGCGCATCTTCTGCAAATTGTAATGTGTGGGCATCTGATTCAGAAGCGGGAATGTCTGAATTGGTTAGATATACAATTGGGATAACACTTCTAAGTTGATCTCCTCTTAGATCTAATAAACTAAGATGTTCTGGAGGGACTTTTGCCACAGGTAGGCCTATACTTCTCCCTACTGCTTCTAATAAACATGCTTGTCGGTACATTACATTTCTAGCTGCATCAGCATATTGCTCAGATCCAGCTTCATCTGAAAGTATGTTGAGTATAGCTTTTTCAGCATCATGTCTTGGACCCCCTCCAATTGTTAGTATCACTTTGTATCCAAAGTCTCTATGCATTTCTCCAATTGTTGCGAGTGTGTTTGTTAAGATAGTTGAGTCTTCAACTGCAGCATCTAAGAGGCTTCCTCCACACTTTAATACGTCTGATTTTGAGGTTGCTTTTCTAATTGCATCACTAACTCTAGTTTGGATATATGCTGAGATGTCTGGGACGTATGTTGACATATCTCCATTAGTGGGGGTACTTGAGGTTGGCCTCTCCATTATTTCATTAACATAACCTAATTGGGTATTGGCATCTCTAATTCTTTTAAAAATAGGATCTACCCATTGTTCATTGGATGAAAATAAAACTACATAACTTTCTGGTTGTTGCCTTCTAATTTCTCCTAGATTATTCACAACCTGTTCTGCTATGGTTGGCGTTAATACTGTTTCTGCAATATCTATTAAATATATATCAGAAGGAGGAACTCTAGAATAGGTAAATTGATCGGGAGATCCACCCTTTCCATGAAAGTCAACATTATCAGGTAGATGTTTAGCCATTGAGGCTGTAAATATATCGTCGTCAGAATAAAGTCTAATCCTGGCTTCTTGTGCTATTATTTTTTCAATACCTTCTCCGTTGTGATTAGGTGTATCAACTCCTGTTTGTGCCATTACTACTCCATCCATTTTATTTATTAATCTCCAAACTCATATTCTGAAATCTAAGTATTTTAATATGATTAATCATAATCGCTTTTTAAATTTTTCTGTTTTATATAAAATATATAATTTTTTTAATATATTAGGTTTATCTTTTGATTAATAATAGTTAATCGATTTTTTACTACCTTTATTAGAGAAAAGATTTTTATTATTATTATAATTCTATGTTTAATATGTCCTGTAAAATTAAGGTTGGGTTAGTTCAAATGAGTATGTCTGATGTTAAAGGGGAAAATTTAGATAAAGCCCTAAAGAAAATTGATGAAGCAGCATCAAGAGGTGCAGAAGTTATATGTTTACCTGAACTTTTTTCAACATTGTATTTTCCACAAACTGAAGATGAGTCTAGTTTTGAGTTGGCAGAGAAAATTTCAGGTAAAACATCCGAAATTCTTTCGGAGTCTGCCAGAGAAAATGATGTAATCATTGTAGGTGGTTCGATATTTGAGGAAGATAATGGGAAATATTATAATTCTAGTTTGGTTTTTGGTTCTGATGGTTCTATGCTAGGAAAATATAGGAAAGTGCATATTCCTAATGATCCTGGTTTTTATGAAAAGACTTTTTTTAGTCCCGGAGATGGTTTTAATGTATTTGAAACTCCTAAAGCTAAAATTGGAACTTTAATTTGTTATGATCAGTGGTTTCCAGAAGCAGCAAGGATTAATAAGTTACTGGGAGCAGAGATAATCCTTTATCCTACTGCAATAGGTTGGACTGATTCTTTGAGAAAAGAAGAACCTTTTTCTGTTGATAGGTGGGTCAGGGATCAGTGTAGTCATGCTTCTATGAATAATGTTTTTGTTGTTTCTGTTAATAGGGTTGGAAAGGAAAACGATTTAGAGTTCTGGGGAAATTCCTTTGTTGCAGATCCTTTTGGGAATATTATAGCAAAAGCAGGAAATGAAGAGGAAATCTTAATTGCTGATATTGATTTGTCTTTAATCGATAGTGCGAAAGATTGGGGATTTATGGAAAATAGAAGGCCGGAACTTTATCAAGATATTATAAAAAAATGAATCAAAAGCCTAAATCGCTTGGTTTTTTCATGCCACCTGAATGGTATGATCATTCATCAACTTGGATTTCATGGCCTCATAATATAGAAACGTGGTTAGATCTTGAGTTAATCGAGAAAATATACTTAGATATTATTAAGTCTATTTCTACAGGAGAGGTAGTAAATATTTTAGTTAATGGTAAGGAAAATGAAGTTAATGTAAAGAATAAATTGAGTTTGAGTAATATTGATTTAAGTCAGGTAAAATTTTATTCAATCCCTACTGTGGATGCTTGGATTCGAGATTATGGTCCTAATTTTTTGATAAATAAGAATAAAGAGTTATCTTTTAACAATTGGATTTTTAATGCATGGGGTAGTAAATATCATGAATTAAAAAAAGATAATAATGTTTCTGATAATATTAATAGGTTTTTGAATTTGAAAATATTTAATCCTGGAATTATTTTAGAGGGCGGGTCAATAGAGGTTAACGGCAATGGATTATGTATGACAACAGAACAATGTCTTTTGAATCAGAATAGAAATTCCGACCTTTCTAAAGGTGAAATAGAGGGTTATCTTAAAGATTTTTTAGGAGTTGATAATGTTATTTGGTTGAAAGAGGGATTGAAAGGGGATGATACAGATGGCCATATTGACGATATTGCTAGATTTGTTAATTCAGATACTATATTAATAAATTCCCCAGAACAAGGAGATGTTAATTTTAATTTTATGGATGAGAATTATAAGATTTTGGAAAAGTTCGCAGAGGAATTTGGATTAAATATTGTAAAGTTACCTGTTCCAAGGAGTATTCAAGCTAAAGGTCAGATACTTCCAGCTTCGTATACAAATTTTTATATATGTAATAGTTCTGTTTTAGTTCCTATTTTCAATGATGATAATGATTCAAAGGCTATTGATTTAATTAAAAGATATTTTCCAGAAAGAAATGTTGTTGGAATAGATTGTAGGAAGTTAATTGAAGGGTTTGGGGCTATTCATTGCATAACTCAGCAACAACCATTGCCTTAATTCCTTTTTAGAATTGAGAAAACATGACTTTTGTAAATTTTTTTTGGCTTTAGTTTTTTCTTAGAATATAGTAATGTTTTATCTGAACCTCCTAAATCTACATTTTTATATCCATTTTTTTTAGCTGTCATGAGATCTTGGAGGTTGGCAAGTTCGTTTATATTGTGGTATTTATAGTTTTGAATTCCTATTCCATAATAAATATCTTCTGAATTGGGAATTGTCCACCCTCCTGAGATTGAGCAAGGTTCACCATTGATAAATATTGATTTTGCAACGTCAAATCCTTGGAAGTGATTTTCAATGGCCTTTTTATAATAAGATATATCCACTTCATCATCATGTGGTCTTTTTTTGATCCATGAATTTAAAACATTTGTTAAAAGATTATTTTTTGTTTTTTTTGCATTTCTAAGAGAAATCTTGAAATTTTTATTGAATCTGTTTTTTATGTTTCTTATTTTTTTCCATTTTTTCCCAGGTAGTTTTGGGTTTAAAGTTTTGACGTCGTAAACCGGCCAATAGAGACAATAGTTGGTCCTACATACTTTGTATTTAGATCCTCCTATGTTTTTGATTATATGATTTCTAAATTCAGTTCCTACTTCGACAATAACCTTTTTAGCAGCTTTTATGTTAAAAACATAATCTAAAAATCCCTTGAAGATGTTTATTCTTTCTTTTTCTGGGGCTAAAACTTCAGACAACATTGTCCAAATATTAGTATCAAGTTCAAGTCTAGCTAGGACTCCTCTATTTTTCCCAAAATCAAAATATACACATTTGTTTTTCTCATCTTCTTGGTAAGTGAAGTGATAATAATTATGTTCTGGAGAATAGCCGTATTTCTTTATGGAGCTTTCAATTGTTCTTTTATTTTCAACTAAATCAGAGTAGATTTCCATCTTTCGAATTATCTAATTTGTGGAGGTGATAATTCATTTGTAATTTTGTACCTATCCTTTATTGTTGTGTTAATTCTTTTTAACGGATTTGCTAAATGTGCTTTATTGTATCTTCCTAAAGCATTTACTAATATTTTATAGATCATTTCGTGGTATTCTAATCCTAATAATTTTGCAACCTTGGGTGTACTGCAGTCGATACTGATTCCTGGATTTGGATTCATTTCAAGTACATAGGGTATATTATCTTCACTTAATCTGATGTCCACTCTTCCATAGTCTCTACATCCTAGAACATTATATACGTCGGCAGCAATTTTTTTAATTTTCAATTCAAGGTATTTGGGAATGTTGGTTGGGTACTTATAATCAATTTTGTTATAGATTTCTGAGTCTTTGAGCCATTTAGCTTCATAAGAAAATATTTTTCTTTGATTACTTGAGAATCCTTGGTATTCAATTTCTGCTATTGGAAGGTTTACTAGATTTCTTCCATTTCCAAGGATTCCAACATCTAAATCTCTACCTTCTATGTATTCTTCAACTAATGCTGGTTGGTTGTAGGTTCTGATAACTTTGTCTACTTTTTTCCTTAGGTCAATTTCATTATTTACAACAGCATCTTGATTTATTCCAATGCTGTTGTCCATTTGAGAAGGTTTTATCAGGAGCGGGAATTTCATATTTTCATCTAATTTTTTGTTTTTAGAATAAAACACTTGGTAGCGAGGTGTAGGTATTTGGTGGTGCATTAAAATTTCCTTTACTCTTGCTTTATTGATACATGTTGCTAAGGTTAATGGGCCAGATCCAGTGTATGGGAGTTCAAGTAATTCTAACATGGCAGCTACATGAGGTTCAAACAAACTGTTTCCATTAAATCTTTCACAAACATTAAATGCAATGTCGATTTTAGATTTTCTTAGAATTTCAAATGTTTTTTCATTTACATCAAAGAAAATTACTTCATGACCATAATGTTCAAGAGCTTTTTTTACACCTTCTCCAACTTCTACTAGGTCTTCTTCAACCTCCTTCATTTCAGTATATGATCTAAAAATATTTGATAGAACTCCTATGCGCATTTTTTATTTCATCACCCTTTTGTTAACGCTAAATTTTCTGTCGGAAACAATAAAACCTATTTTTCCAATGTAAATTACTAATTTACATATATTTAAAGTTTTCTTTTTTTTAGTTTTTGTCGTCGGTAAATATATAAATAAAAATTGAATTTTTGTTTATTAAATTCATCAATTAATTTAAAAATTTTATTAAATAAATTCCCGGCGAGAAATTAAGGGAAAAATTAAAAATTTTGATGAAAAATCATAATAGTTTGATAAAATGTTAAAGAATTTAGATATTATTTTTCTGTTACTACACTTGGACTTTCTGAATAAACCTTAGCTGGGAAATCTAATCCTCTTTTAATTATGTTCTTGGTTACTTTTTTTGCTTCAAACACTTCTGCAAATTGTCGTGCTACATCTTCTGCATCAAAGCTTTTACATGAAAAGATGTCTATAAAGGCATAATCATAATCAGGAAATGTGTGGATGCTTATGTGGCTTTCTGCAAGCATAACAAACCCAGATATTCCTGGAGTTGTCGAAGTTGAGAATTTATCAATCCATTTGGCTACATAAGGTAATGTCATCTTTGTCATGCCTATATTTTCTGGCATTTTATTTAGGATATCGTAGACAACACTTTGGGAAGTTAAGTTTCTCTTATTACACTGAGAAGCATCTATTGTTAGGTGTAAACCAAATTCGCTCATTTTATTTTGTTATTTTTGTTAAATTAATTTGGAATAAAGTGGTGGTCTGAGTATTTAAAGGTTTCTTTTAAAACGAAATTATTGTATTTTTATTAAACCTCTTCTTCACAAAAAAAACAATACATTTCGTCTTTGCCTCGGTTTAATAAAACTCTTCCACAGTTAGGGCATTTCTTAGTTTCCCCTTCGTTGTCTTTTTTATCGTCTGCCATTTTATATAATTGCTGAAAAGTAAAGCAATATTGAAATCCCTAAGGTAGTAAAATATACAAGCTTATTCCATTTAAGTACTTTTGCTCCATCAAAATTTAATATAGGGATCATATTAAATAATGCTAGCAATGAGTTAATTGTAAACCCGAAACTGAAGATTATGGTTAAGATTCCAGATACTGAGAAAGATCCTATCAAAAAAAGAATTGCTAGTAAGATGTTTACAATTGGACCTGCTACAGAAATTATTCCATTGGTTTTTCTTGTAACTTTTCCTGATATCATTACAGCACCAGGTGCAGCGAATAAGAATCCAAAAAAGGACATTACAATTGCTATTATTAACATATTATCAAATGATCTAAATTCGGCAAAACATCCAAATCTTTGGGCAACAATTTTATGGGCTAATTCATGCAATAAGAAACCTATTCCAACAGTTATTGATGATACAATAAAAGCATAATATAAGTTTCCTGCAAATGAGTTTCTTAATAGGATTCCAAAAGCAAGAGATATTGCTACCCATGCCTTGATTATGTCTACAACCTCTTTTTCAGAAGTAGAAATATTTCCAACTCTAAGTTGGTCCCTGTTAATCATTTTTCAACAAAAAGTCTATGCTTCTCTTCTCCGCTAATTTCTTTTATGACTCTGTTTACTATTATTTTTTCTGGATCTGGCATTAATTTGACTCTTTTCCTAATATCTTCAAATGATGCGAATTCTTTTTCCTTTCTTTCTTCAACTATTTGCCACATATGTTTTTGGCCTAGGCCTGGAAGTAATTCTAATTGGTGCATTCTCATGCTTAATGGTTGTGCATTATTGAAAAAATCAACAAATCTATTTTCATCTTTTTTAACAATATCTTTTATGACAAATTCTAATTCTGATTTTCCAGTTGGAGTTAATCTATCTACTGGTAATTTCCCCATTATATGGTGGATTTTTTCTCTTTTTCCTTCACCAATGTAGACTTCTTCATGAGGTTGGAGATGAACTCCTTTTTTTGGAACTAGTTCTAAAAGTACGAATCTTTCGTTTCCTAGTGCTTGAACTATAGAAGTTTTCATATACATAGGTCTGTCATCAAAATGGTAGCCATTTGGCAGGAAATCTAATACTATGGCTGTTTCTTCTTTCTTTCTTTCTGTTTTATCTATTCTTTCCATTTTGGCCCTTATATTAGCTAGAACTATTTTAATGATATTTAAATTATTTGGTAAAAATAGAGCATTAAGATTTACTTAAAAAATCGTTAATGGCGTCTACAATTTTCTTTTGACCATCTTTATTAATAGTAGAAACATAACCTTGTAAAACTACTTGTAGATCTTTGACAGTTGTTGGCAAAATGTCAATAATTTTGTGGATTTGCTGTTCTTTTAATCTTGGAACTCCTAAATCCATTAACTTATCGAATAATTGCTTAGCATTCTTTTGAGCGGCAGTTTGATTAAGATAATCCTCTGTTTTGTTTTCTCTGAAATCTAATTCTTTCTCTTTTTTCTTTATCTTTTCAAGTTCCTCTTTCAGCTCATACATATTCATTGGAGTTTCTGAAATTATTCTTAGATCACTCATTTTTTACCTCTACTTGATTAGGAACTTTTACTAAGTGAATAGGATGTACTATTAATTTCTTTAATTTGTTGATATCTTTTAGGCTAACTTCATAACACTTTCCTTGTTTGCCTTCAATTACTCCGACCTTTCCTAAGAATCTTGGGTGATACATTCCTTTTTGTACTGCTGGTTCTACTCCTAGGTATACTTTTTCTCCTTTTGTGAATGTTTGGAAATATTTTTTAAGACTAATCTTACCTTTAGCTCTTCGTTCTTTCTTGAACTTATACCTAGACTTTCTCCTCATACCTCCAATTCTTCTTGTCATATAGAAATGTTATTCACTTTGGTTTAAAAAGGTTTCTCTAAGAAGTATGAATGTGTGTTGTCTTTATGTGTGAATTTGAGTTATAGTTCAGTATTAATTCTTTGTTTCAGATATTAGCCAATATTTAATCTCATCAACCAGGCATTATAAGCTGGGAGTATCTAAGAATGAAGCTAAATTTGGATGTTCTTCTCTAAAATAATTAAGTAATATATTTTGTACTTGTCTGATTCTTTCTCTGGTAACTCCTAAAAGGCTACCTGTTTCTCTAAGTGTTTTTGGTTGTTGATCTTCTAATCCATATCTATGCACTAAGATCATATAATCCCTTTCAGGAGAATTTGATCTAGACTCTCCAATAGCTTTTCTAAGATATTGATTAAATGCAAATGATGTTTGGGGTGATTCAACTAAATCAGATGGTCCATCATCTGGGTCTGGTATGTGGTCTAAAACTAGTGCATCTATTGAATCTTCTGTTGAAGCAGGTGCGTCAGCTGAGATAACATCAATTGCTGGACCTAATTCTCTTGTTTCTGTTATATGTTTTAAGGAAATTGGAGGTTCTCCATTATTTAACACGTGTCTAATAATTTCATTGTCAGTTAAGTCTCCCCACCTAGGATTAGTTAGTTCATTGATAGCTTCTTCATTTCTAAGGTAATTAAAAATATTTTCATCAGTTGGTTCGTGATTACCTTGAACTTGTAAGTCTCGTTCTGCTCTCTCGATTTTTCTTAATCTATGGATAACATGTTCAGGGTATCTTATAAATCTACTTTCGTATGAAAGAGTTCTTAATACGGCTCTGCGAATCCACCAAGTAGCATATGTACTAAATTTAAATCCTTTTGAAAGTTTAAATTTCGGAATAGCGTACATAAGTCCTATATTTCCCTCTTGAATTAAATCCATTATGGGAACTCCTACACCATGGTATTTAAGTGCTATATTAACCACTAATCTTAAATTATGCTTTAGAATAGTTTCATATAAATGAGATTCACCATTCTTATATCTGGTGAACATTTCTACTTCCTGGTTTGGAGATAGAATCATACTACTTTCTCTGGGAAGTGATTCTATGTAATCTCTAACTTCATTTGGATGTTTCATGGAAGTAGGTTATTTAATATCGATTAAAAATCTTTATGAAAATTTTAATCTTTTAATTTCCCCTACCATGTCGCTTGCTAAATAAGAAATTCCTTTTTTCTTTTTTAATAAAATGTCTCCGATAAGGCCGTTGAAGTATGCTGCGTTTGCAGCGCTTTGAAACAAATCTTTGTTTTGAGATAAGAAACCAGCACAGAGGCCGGCTAGAATGTCACCAGTTCCGCCTCTTGTTAGGCCTGCGTTACCAGTCTTATTTATTGCAATCTTGTTTTTGGAGATTATTATGTCTGTTTTTCCTTTTAAGAGTAATATGTTGTTATTATCGAAGAATTGTTTTAGAGTTTTTTTGATTAATTTTGTTTTTAATTCAATGTTTTTTTGATTTATGATTTTTTTAATTAAATCTGATTTTATTTTTGAATTTTTTAGAAATATTTCAAATTCTTTGCTGTGTGGAGTTATAATTGAGTTTTCACAGTCTTTTATTGATATTGCTTTGATAGCATCTGCGTCAATAACTTTTAGTTTATTAGTGGAGGATATTATTTTTTTACATAGTTTTTTTGTTTTGGTGTTTATTCCTATGCCGTTGCCTATTAGTAAAGTATCATTTTTTTTAATTAATTCTTTTATTATTTTGTAATGTTTTAAAGTTAGAATTTTTCCTTTTGCTTTTTTTGTTATTAGGTCTGGAGAATATTTGTTAATAGCCCAAGCTACTTTTTCTGGGGCAAAAATGATTACTAAATCAGCACCAGATCTTGCGGCGGCGAGGGAAGCTAAGGTTAATGCTCCTACTAAGTCTTCTGAACCACCTACTGCTAGAACTTGGCCATTGTTGCCTTTATGGGAATCTGGATTTCTTTTTGGGATTTTGATTAATTTTTTGGTTAATCTTAGAATCATAATGTTAAATTATTTTTATTTTATTTAATCTTTGTTAAAAGTTGTTGTGCAAAGGTTTATAAATCATCGGAATTTTTAGAATATATAAATTATATATTTTAGGTTAAAGGGAGACTATATCTTAGGTCAATTAACTTTACCAGTTAGGATTAATAATTTAGTTTAGATGTTATAATTGAAAAATGGAACAAAATAAAGAAATTGTTGGGGCGCAAGCAGGTGTAACTGATTTAGGTAGTCCAATTTATGTAACAAATCTAGTACATCCTGTATCGCTAGCTGAAAGATATTCTGCTGCAATCAGAGAACGGGATTTTGAATTATCAAGACGTTTATTTGCCAGAAGATATTCTGATAGTCTACGTTCAGAAGGACAAAGAGACTTAGGTAACGTAATTGTTGAGGAATTTGGCTACCCTCCAAATGTTGGATTTCTACATGGCTATGGTTTAGTAGTGGAAGATAATATTGTACATGTGATTGAACATGGTAGTTCTGATGTGATCTATGGAATTGATAATGATGCATTGGTTATTCCTGCTTCTGCATTAAGCTTAAAAAAAACAGGAGATTTAATAGATAGATTAGGTGATGCATTAGAAAGGAAAGGATATCTTGATGTTGGATTGACAGAAGTTACAGACCAACATCAACAATTACCGTTATATCTTTCAAGGGCTGCAGATTGGGTTTTAAGTCATGGAAAGTCACAATCAAGTCAGGTTGGACAGAAACATGATCAGGCTGTTGATTAATTTCTAAACCAGAGGGTATGTCAATAGAGACCTTAAATGCACTTGATTCATTGATTTTTTCTATTAATGATTTTATTTCATCACTTAATGTTCCTTTGAATCCCAATCCAAAAATTGCATCAATGATTATATCGTAAGAATTAAAGTCAACACTTTCTTCTTCTAGCATTTGAATTCTTTCATTGTTTTCTACTTTTTTATAATTAGATAGAGTTTCTTTGCTCATTTTAGATTCTTCTCCAATGAAAAGAACGTCCACCTCAGACTCATCACACAAATGTCTGGCTGTTACTAGTCCATCGCCTCCGTTATTTCCGTGATTACAAACTATTAAGATTTTTTTATTAGAAATATCTTGTTTTTGTTTTATAGTTTCATAAACTAAACGTCCTGCATTTTCCATTAATACTATTATTGGTTTGTCTGATGATTCTTCTAATCTTCTTATCTCTTCTGGAGTAATCATATTTATCGAGGGAGAATTTATTATTATTAAAGGTTTTGGCTAATATTCATCCCAGCTTTTTATTTCTAGCTCTGTTACATTGTTCTTAAAGAGACAATCAAAGAATAACCTTGTAATTTGGGCGTTTGTTAATAATGGGATGTTGAAGTCAACAGAATTTCGTCTTATGATATAGTCATTTTCTAATTCTTCTTGTTCTAGGCTTTTAGGGATGTTAATAACAAAATCTATTTTCTTTTCTGAGATATAAGTCAAGACATTTGGTTCTTTTTTTTCAAGAGGCCAATGTAATAGTTTAGTTTCAACTCCATTTCTTTTTAAGAATTCGTAAGTTCCTTTTGTTGCATATAGTGAAAATCCTTTTTCTTTTATTTTCCTTATACTTTCTAGAAGATATGCCTTTTCTTTTATTTGTCCTGTAGATAAAAGGATTGATTTGTTTGGTATTTTGTATCCTACAGATAAGAATGATTTTAGGAATGCATCATTAAGATCTTGACCAAGGCAACCGACTTCACCTGTTGATGCCATTTCAACACTTAGTGTGGGGTCTGCTCCTTTTAATCTGGAGAATGAGAATTGGGGTGACTTTACACCAACATAATCTAAATCAATTGTGTTGAATTTTTCTTTAATTTCTTGTCCGATCATTACTTTTGTGGCTATGTCTATAAAATTATATTTTGTTACTTTTGAGACAAATGGGAAACTTCTGGATGCACGCAGGTTGCATTCAATAACTTTTATTTTGTTAGCCTTTGCAAGAAATTGCATGTTGAATGGACCTGTTATGTTTAGATTTTTTGCTATTTTTTTTGTAATTGTTTTTATTCTTCTTATTGTTTCTAAATATGTAAATTGCGGTGGTAAAACCATTGTGGCGTCACCTGAATGAACTCCTGCGTTTTCTACATGTTCTGATATGGCGTAGATCTTTATTTCTCCATTTGATGCTACTGCATCAATTTCTATCTCTTTTGCATTTGTTAAGAATTTGGAGATGACTACTGGATGTTCTTTTGAAACTTCTGAGGCTTTTTTTAGATATGATTCAAGTTCATCTTTGTTTGATGCTACAGACATAGCTGCTCCTGATAAGACATAAGAAGGTCTTATCAAGACAGGGTAGTTGACTTTTGTTGCAAAGTTTTGAGCTTCTTTGATAGATTTTGATTCAGTCCATTCTGGCTGGTCAATTTTTAATTCGTCTAATAATGCAGAGAATTTGTGTCTGTTTTCTGCTCTGTCAATGTCTTCAGGAGATGTGCCTATTATTTTTACATTTTGGCTGTGGAGGGTTGTTGCTAAGTTGTTTGGAATTTGACCACCCATAGAGATAACAACTCCTTCAGGATGTTCTTTTTCATAAATGTCTAATACACGTTCAATGCTTAGTTCTTCAAAATAAAGGCGATCGCAAATGTCGTAATCTGTGGAGACTGTTTCAGGATTATAGTTAATCATAATCGTCTTTTTTTTGTTATCTTTCAAACTTTGTACGCAAGATACGCAGCACCAATCAAATTCAACACTACTCCCTATCCTGTAAGCTCCTGAACCAAGAACAATGAAATTATTTTTTTCTTTGAATTCAATGTCGTCATTTGCCCCATTGTAAGTCATATAGAGATAGTTTGTTTGAGCAGGATATTCTGCAGCTAAAGTGTCAATTTGTTTGACAAATGGTAGGATATTTTTTTCTTTTCTATAATTTCTGATTTCAAACATCTTTGATTTTAAATCAAGACCATTATTGGATACTATTTTTCCAATCTGGAAATCTGAGAATCCTAATTCTTTTGCGGTCCTAAGTATATTTTCAGGAATTGTATTGGTTTCAAATTTTGAAAGAGATGATTTTGTGTCGATGACATTTTTTATCTTATGAAGAAACCATTTGTCTATTTTTGTAAGGGAATGTATTTTGTCAATACTGTAACCTAATTGTAGTGCACGAGTAATTGCAAATACTCTTTTGTCTGTTGGAGATTTTAATTCTTTATCTAAATTTTTTCCGAATTCTACTTTATTTGCTACTAGGCCATGGAATCCTGTGCCTAACATTCTGATAGCTTTTTGAAGAGCTTCTTCGAATTTTCTACCAATCGCCATAACCTCTCCTACGGATTTCATTTCACTGCCTATTTCTAAACTTACGTTTCTGAATTTTTCTAGATCCCATCGTGGAATTTTAACAACAATATAATCTAATGCCGGTTCAAAGCAAGCTTTGGTTGCTTTTGTTATTGAGTTGTCTATTTGAATTAAAGAATGGCCAAGACCTAGTTTTGCAGCTACAAATGCTAATGGATAGCCTGTAGCTTTTGAAGCAAGGGCTGAGGATCTTGATAATCTGGCATTTACTTCAATGATTCTATAGTCTTCTGAGAGGGTGTCATAGGCGAATTGTATATTACATTCACCTATAATTCCAAGATGTCTTATTAGTTTGATAGAAATACTTCTTAGTTTATGGTAGTCTCTGTTGGTTAAAGTTTGAGATGGAGCGACTACAATTGACTCTCCAGTATGGATGCCCATTGGATCGAAATTTTCCATATTACAGACTGTTATACAGTTGTCGTATTTGTCACGGACAACTTCATATTCAATTTCTTTCCAACCACCCAGATATTTTTCTATTAAGATTTGTTTAGAATGGGCTAAGGCTTTCTTAACAAGTTCTATCAATTTTTTTTCTGTGGTTGCAATACCGGAACCCTGGCCACCTAATGCATAGGCTGCTCGAATCATAACTGGATATTTTAATTGGTTTGCTACTTTGACTGCAGACTCGATATTTGTGACTGCTTCACTTTCTGCTGCTTTAAGATTTATTTCGTTGAGAGTTTTGATAAATAATTCCCTATCTTCTGTTTTTTTAATTGCTTCAATTGGAGTTCCCAGGACCTGGACATTGTATTTTTTTAGAACTTTGTTATCTTCTAATTCAACCCCGCAGTTTAGTGCTGTTTGGCCTCCGAATGATAATAATATGGCATCGGGTTTTTCTTTTTCAATGACTTTTTCTACAAAGAATGGAGTTACTGGGAGGAAGTAGATTTTGTCTGCCATACCTTTGCTAGTTTGTATTGTAGCAATGTTTGGATTTACAAGAACTGTTTTAATTCCTTCTTCTTTTAATGCTTTGAGACATTGAGAACCTGAGTAGTCAAATTCACCTGCTTCCCCTATCTTTAAAGATCCGGATCCCAATACAATAACTTTTTTTGGCTTAGAATTGTTATTCTCACTATTTTTGTCCATACTAAAAAGATGAAGTAGCAGATTATGATATTTAAAGCTTTGGAATTTGAGATTAGTTTTTTAAGCTGGATAGTTATTTCAATTAAAATGGGATTATTAGATAGAGTTCCTTGGTGGGCGATAGCTGTTCATTTAGGAATTTATGCTACAATGGGAGCTATGTTAGTTGTTGGTCCGTTGAACATTAAGCAAACACATTTTCAGCGTTATCATTTTGAGCTTGATACAACAAATGCTTTCTGTTTAGATATGTCTTCTGAGAGAAGACTAGCAGGACATGTTTATTCTAGGAATGAAGGTCCAGATTTTTATGTTTTTTACAACCCAGGATCTGATTATAAGGCTATAGTTGCAGATTTTAATGGTAATGGGATTATAGGAGATTCCAGGGGAGAATATTTAGAAGAAGTTGTATTAGATCATGATAATGCTAGAAGGACGCATTCTATATATCTAGATGGGGCGTTGATTATTTTATATAATGGAGATGTAGAGGGATTATATACTGGTGATTTTGTTAGAGAGATGATAGTGGAAAGATCGAGTTTAGTAGAACCTGATATTGAAGAAGTTCGTAAGGCAATAAAATTTCAGATAGAAAATCAAGGTTTATTGATGGCTAGTGCAAGTTCAGTAGATGGAGTGGTCTCAAGTAGCTTTTAATTTTCTTATTAGGTTGTTGGTTGATTTTTTTAAATGAGATACTGATTTGTTGTTGTGGATTGTGATATCTACTTTTTTTGGCATAGTTTGATGCTTTAGGATTGATTTAATTTTTTCTTTGTTAACTGATCTTTTTATTATCAAATTTTTATTGGTTTTAATTAGAATTATTTTATCAACTAATCTGTAGAGTTTTATTTTGTGGAGCAAAGCTGCTTCAATTATGATGTTTTTGTTTTTTGAGGACTTAATTTTGCTTTTGATTAATTTTAATATTATTGGATGCATTATTTTGTTAAGTTTATTTAGTTTTGATTTGTTGTTGAAGACAATGTTTCCAAGTTTTTTTCTGTCTATTGATTTGTTTTTTAGAATATTTTTTCCGAATTCTTTTACAATTTTGTTTTTTACTTTCTTACTTTTTAGAATTTTATGGCCTATTTTGTCTGCCTTTATAATTTTAAATCCATGGGATTTGAAAATATTTGAGAAAGTTGTTTTTCCAGATCCAATGTAACCTGTTATTCCAATAATCATTTAACTTATACTAATCTTTGCCTTTATCATTTTATGCATTCTTCTGATGAATTCTGCTTTGTCTTCTATCTTCATAATATCAGTGAAGCTTTGAGTTATTAAATTAAATGCGAAAGGTGACGGTATTTTTGTTGTTACTTCTTTTATTTTTACTTTTTTCTTTTCTACACCTTCTAAGATCTTTTTTGCGTTAGGCATGTCCATTAAATCTTCTAAAACTTCACGTCTTGCTTCTTTCAGAATGCAAAAATCTGGATTAATTCTTTTTACTGCACTCATTAAGATCATGGAGCTTACTTGCTGGCGTCCAACACGTTTTTCACGTCCCTTGTACCGTCTTAATATCATTAATGCACGGCCTGCACAGTGGCGGAAACGTCTTTTTAAGATTTCAGACTTTTCAATTGCCGTGTTCATAACATCAAAGAACTCTTTTGATTTTAGTAGTTTAAGTGCACGGATAACATTAACACCTTTGTTTGATGCAATATAGAATCCATTATCGTTAATTCCTATTTCTACATCTCTGTGTTGTGTGCGTGAGATTGCGTAAGACAATGCGCGAGATAAACAGTCATTAACACGCCTACCATAAAGTGAGTGGAACATTGAGTACTTTTTCCCCTTGTCATCAGTATAATGTTCTACAATAATTCTTGAATTGGAAGGTATTTCCGAATAATTGAATTGTTCATCAAAATATTCAAAAATTGAGTTTGCTGCATTAGAATCGACATAAAGATAATTGTTAATAAAATCAATAATTTTTTCTTTTGATTTGTTAGAACAAAAGAGATCGTTTACGTGCCTTCTAAATCTTCCAATTTCTATTGCTAAATCAAAACTTAACGGGAGCATTTCAGAGAACCAAGAAGGAATTGTTGGTGCTCTATGTACAGATGCATTTACATATGCAACCATCCCCTTGGCATATTTGAATTCATATTTTTCTCCGCCAAGAACAAAGACATCACTTCTTCTAAGTTTTTCTAGAAATCCTTCGTCAATCTTTCCGATTACTTGATCTCCTACTTTGACAAGGACGTGAGATTGATCAGGTATTGTTCCTATATTTGTCATGTAGATGACTCTGGATAGTTTTCCTTTTTTCCCAACTTCTCCAGTTTCTTCATCATGCCATATTTTTGCATAAATGTAACGGTCTTCTAAAGATACAAATTTTCCAGAAAGATAGTCTAGGACTTCATCGAATTCTTTTCTTGTTAATTTGGAGAAACAGTAGCTTTGTTTTATTGTGTCAAATATTTCCTTATCAGTTGTTTTTTCCTCTAATGCTATTCCATGGATTTGCTGTGCTAAAACATCCAGACAATTTGTAGGGATATGGATTGTGTCAATCTTTTTTTCGACTGCGCTTTTTAGTAATACTGCACATTCTACTAGGTCATCTCGGTCTAATACAATAATTCTTGCTTTGACTGTTTGGTCTATTCTGTGGCCAGATCTACCGGCACGTTGGAGGAACCTGGCAACAGATTTAGGTGATCCCAAACAGATAACCATATCTATACTTCCGATATCTATACCTAGTTCTAAAGATGTTGAAGAAACAATTACTTTTAGTTCGCCTTTTCTTAGTCTGCTTTCAATGTTGTGACGTAGGTCCTTAGATAATGAACCGTGGTGAGCTCCTATATTCTCAGTGTAATTTTTAGGAAATTTTTCTTTTAGGTGGTGGACTACACGTTCAGTTGCTGCTCTAGTGTTTGTAAAAATTAAAGTAGTTTTATGTTCCTGGACAATATCATCAATTAAATTATACATTGAATTGTGCATTTCTTTTTGCTCCATATCAACTAGATCTGGAACAGGTGATAACACTTTTAGGTCCATGTTTTTTATGAACTGAACGTCTAAGATTTTACATGGTCGTGTTTTTCCTTTGACATTCCCAACTAGAAATCCTGCAATGTCTTCTAAAGGTGAGATTGTTGCTGACAAACCTATTCTAGTCATTGCTGGTGAAATTCGGTTTAATCTTTCTAATGATAATGAGAGATATACTCCTCGTTTATTCTCTGCAAGGGCATGGACTTCATCAACAACACACCAGTCTACATTATGGAGGAGGAGACTAAATTTTGGAGATGTTAACATTAAGGCTAATGATTCTGGGGTTGTGATTAAGATGTGGGGTGGTTTTTTAAGCATTTTTTGCCTTTGGTATGGTGTAGTGTCACCAGTTCTTACGTCAACACGAACCCCTAATTTCTTTTTTGCAAGTTTTTCCATTTCTTTAAGGGGTTCTATGAGGTTGACGTGAATATCATAATTTAGGGCTTTTAGTGGAGAAATGTAAACACAATAAACTCTATCTTCAAGAATTCCTTTTTCTGAAGAATCTATTAGTTCGTTTAAAATAGAGAGGAAGGATGTTAAAGTCTTTCCAGAACCTGTTGGAGCTGATAAAAGAATGTTCTCTCTTGAATGAATTGGCATAACTCCATATTTTTGAGGTACTGCAAATGAGTTGAATTTGTTTTTGAACCACTTTTTGACTATGGGGTGGAGTATATTGAAGAGTTCTTTGTCTGTATTGGTTTTACTACTAAATTGTATCATATTAATCATTTAATATGGTGACTTTAAAAAGCATTTGGCAGAATTTGTTGTTGATAAAGTTAAGGTTTAAATAAGGGGAGGAGTTACTTTCTTTAATAAATATATAAAATATATAATTTAGTCAAAATGGAATTATTCAAAGATGCAAGTCAGTTTTTTAGAAGAGTTAAGGTAGTTACTGCACATTTGGAAGATATTTTTTCTGTTGAGAGTGATGAGCTTCCAAGTGATGAAAATTATTACACTCCAAGATATGGAAATCAATATGGGACTAACTTAGAGGACACAATGATGATGATAGTTAATCTTTTTCCTAATGAAGCAGGATTTCAAGTAACTTATAAGAGAATAGCTTCACATTATCTTGGAGATCCTAGTTTAGTCGGTGAAATATATGATATAGTTGATGAACAAACTAAGTTAGTTGATGGAAAGATTCAATATTCTGGGAGATCTCCGAAAGTCGAGGTTTGTTTTACAGGTTTATCTGAGGCTGAACTTAACAATTTTATATATGAAATTGCCCGTAATCCCTATCTTCCACTGTTGAGACCCTCTATGTCAAAAAAGTCATAGATTTAACCTACAGAATTTATTATTTTTCCTTTCTTGAAACTTTTAATGGATTCTATTGTTGTTTCTAGAATTCTTTCTAAAGCTTCTATGCTGTTGAAGGCATTGTGAGGTGTTATGATTACATTGTTCATTTTAGCAAGCTTGTTGTTTTCTATAATTATTTTCATGTCACATTTTTTAGGGAAGTGTTTTGACATCACTTGTTTATCTTCTTTAATCATACATTCTTCTTCTAAAACATCTAATCCAGCACCCCTTAGGTTCCCTTTTTCAAGTGCATCACACAATGCTTCTGTTTCTATTAGGCCTCCTCTTGCAGTATTGATTATTATGGCATCTTTTTTCATCTTTTTTAAGTTTTTTTTATTGATTAGGTGATGGGTGTGTTTGTTATAAGGGACATGTAATGAAATAATGTCTGAGTTTTTTAGAAGATTATCAAAGTTTACGTATTTGAATCCTAGTTTTTTAGCTATAATGTCTTTTTTGAAAATATCGAATGCAATAACGTTCATTTCAAAACCTTTTGCCATTCTTATGACGTGTTGCCCTATATTTCCTGTACCAACTACTCCGATGGTTTTACCTAGAAGGTCTATGCCTCTAAGTCCGGTAGTTGAAAAGTCTAAATGACTGGTGCGTTCCCAAGCAATATGTATTTTTCTAGTAAGATTTAGAATTAAAGCCATGGTATGTTCGGCTACTGTGTTTTCTCCATAAGCAGGAACATTTGTTACTTTAATTTTTCTTTCTTTGCAGGCTTTTAGATCAATATGGTCAAATCCAGTTGAGAGTGCTGTTATTAATTTTAAGTTAGGTAATTTTTCTAAGATAGATTTATTTATTTTTGAGAATATGAAAATTCCTACGATGTCTGCGTTGGCCGCTTTGAATGCATTTTTTTCTGTGAGGTTGTCATCGATAAATTTTATGTCAAAACTTTTAAGTTTTTGTTTAAAATATTTCTTTTCCCAGTCTTCTAGTTCGAAGAAAACAATTCTCTTTTTTGGCATAAATGAATCTTAGAATTTTATGTTAATAAATGTTTTGATGTTAGTTAAGCCTTAATTCAACTTCGTCAAAGTTACCTTTAATTTGTTCTTTGAAGTCTTCCATTTCTTGTTTTGAGTAGCAGGTTTTAACTTTGTAAAGATTGTTGACAAGTTTTGTGTTGCTTCTAAATTGTTGTAAGCAATATTTTTTTGCTCCTTTGATCCAGTCTGCCATTATTAAGATGTCCTGTTCAGGGTGATCTTCTTTGATTAATGTTGTGCGGAATTCATAATCAATTTTTGAGTTTATAAGAATTTCAACTGTTTCTTTGATTAGATTGATATTTACTTTTTTCCCGACAATAGTGTAGTATTTTTCTGCAGGGGCTTTGATGTCAACTGCAATGTAATCTACTAAGTTTTTATTGATTAATTCCCTTACTAATGGCGGGTTTGTGCCGTTAGTGTCTAATTTTACTAAAAGGTTAAGATCTTTAATTTCTTTTATTAAAAGTGGGAGGTCTGGATAAAGAGTTGGCTCTCCTCCTGTTATGACAACACCATCAATATATTTTCTTCTTGTATTTAATTCTTCTAAAACTTCAATAATATGTAGATTGGGTATAGAATTAATGTCGACTAAGTCTGGATTATAACAGTAATTACATCTAAAATTACAGCCTCCGATAAAAATGATAGAAGAAATCTTTGATGGAAAATCAAGTAGAGAAGTTTTTTGGAATCCTTTTATTGGGATTTTTATTTTTTCTCTATTTTCATGTTGTTTTTCCAACAAAGTCATATTGCTTTACTAATGCCGTTTTGATATTCTTTTCTATTACCAAATTCTTCTTTTTTCCCTTTATTCCAGTTGTGGAGTGGTCTAAAATAACCAACAACTCTACTATATACTTCACAAGGTATGGCTTTTTTCATTTATGTCACCTCTGTTTTTTTAATAATAAGTTTTTCAACTAATTCTTGATCTACTCCGTGGTTTTTGATTTCCTCTTCAGTATGATTTTCTGGGCACATATGGTGCTCTCCTGCAATATATCCATGAATGGGACATATACTGAAAGTTGGAGTTAAGGTAAAGTAAGGTAATTTGAAATTATAGGCAATTTTTTTAACTAAATCTCTGACAACCTTCCAATCGGAAATCTTTTCCCCTAAGAATCCATGCAATACTGTTCCTCCGCTATATTTGGATTGTAATTCATCTTGGTGTTCAAGAGCTTCAAATATATCGTTTGTATGTTCAACTGGCAAATGAGAGGAGTTTGTGTAATATGGAGTTTCTTCACCAGAAGTAATTATATCTGGAAATTGTGATTTGTCTATTTTTGCAATTCTATAGGATGTGCCCTCTGCAGGAGTTGCTTCTAGATTGAATATAGATCCAGTTTCTTCTTGAAATTTAGAGAGTGTCTCCCTCATATAATCTAAGACTTCTAATGCAAAGCTTTTTCCTTTATCAGAAGTTATATTGAATTCTTTTCCTAGAAAATTCATGCAACATTCGTTCATTCCCACTAGTCCGATGGTTGAGAAATGATTTTTTAAATTTCCAAGGTATCTTTTACTATATGGTAATAGGCCTTGATCCATGTTTTTTTGGACTTCTTTTCTCTTAATAATTAATGATTTTTTTGCTAGATTCATTAATTCGCCTAGTTTAGAGTAGAATTCTTCTTTTGATTTTGAGGTGTATCCGATTCTTGGCAAATTAATAGTTACAACTCCTATGCTTCCTGTTTGCTCTCCTGCACCGAAAAGGCCGCCAGTTTTATTTTTTAATTCTCTTATGTCTAGTTGGAGGCGACAGCACATACTGCGTACATCTCCTGGTTTTAGGGTGCTGTTTATGAAATTTTGAAAGTATGGGACGCCATATTTTCCAGTCATCTCAAATAAAAGCTGGGCATTTTCTGTTTCCCACTCAAAATCATTTGTTATGTTGTAAGTTGGAATTGGAAATGTGAAAATTCTTCCATTCATGTCTCCTTCTATCATAATTTCCATGAAAGCTTTGTTTATCATATTCATTTCATTTTGGAATTCAGAATATTTATCGTTGATTAACTCACCACCGTATATGACATGGGTGTCTTTCATATCTTCTGGCACAGTCCAGTCAAATGTTATGTTTGTGAATGGTACTTGATTTCCCCATCTTGAAGTTTGGTTTATGCCGAAAATAAATTCTTGCATTGCTTGCTTGACTTGTTTTTGAGTTAGGTTATCTTTTTTTACAAATGGGGCTAAGTAGGTGTCAAATGAAGAAAATGCTTGAGCTCCTGCCCATTCGTTTTGTAAAGTTCCAAAGAAGTTGACTATTTGTCCAAGTGCTGCGTTGAAGTGTTTTGCTGGTTTTGCAGCAACCTTTCCAGTAATTCCATTGAAACCCTCCATTAATAGTAATCCAAGGGACCAACCTGCACAATATCCGCAGAATGTTCCAACTGATAAATCATGGACATGGAAATCTCCTTTTTTGTGGGAATCTGCAATTTCTTCAGGATATGTATGGCTGAGGGTGTATTCTGCTATGACTGCTCCGGAGATATGTGCTTGTAAACCTGATATAGCATAACTTGCATTGCTATTTTCTTTAACACGCCAGTCTCTTTGATGGACATAACTATCTACAACACCACTTATTTTGTGTAAGAATGCCTTTGTTCTTCTAAGTTCAGTTCTTCTGTTTCTGTAAAGAATATATTCTTTTGCAGTTTCTGCATGACCTTCTTCAATCAATACCTTTTCAACTAAATCTTGAATTTCTTCAACAGAAGGAGTTTTATTTGGAATTTTGGAAAGTTCTTCAACAACCCTGTCACTTAATTTTCTAGTTAGAATCTCATCAAAGCTTCCTGTTGCTTTTGCTGCTTTTAAAATTGCATCTGTAATCTTATCTTGGTTGAAATCAGCTAATCTCCCGTCTCTTTTTTTTAATTTCCTAAATTCCATTATGTTGTAGTCCATTATTTCACCTTCTTTTTAAATTTCTTTTATTCACCAAATAGTGAAAAAACACAAGATATAGTGGTTAAAACTTGTTATAACCACAATATATAGTATATTCACAACATATGTCATATTTAAACATTATGATAATGTGGTATATGTATTGGATTCTATGTATTGAAGGTTGTAAGAAAATAAATGGTTAATTATTAAAAAATAAGATTAGAGTTCTTTGAGGTTTGGGAGATGTTGTTCATAATAAAATGCTAATTCTTTGTCTTTTTTTGTGAGTTCTTGTTCAATTTTCTTTCTGATTTGTGACGAGTTAATCTGTTTTTTATTGGCTACAAGTCTAATTATTTTTTTCATAATCTGATTTGCTGTTTTTTCACATTTTTGTTCAGGATAGAGGGCGCTTGCACATGCAGAGTAAACTGATCCGTAGATTTTCTTTTCATCGAATTTTTCTTTGTGCCCTTTTCTCTTTACAATTATTGCCATATTCTCATCTTATATGATTGTATAAATCATATAAATTCCCATTGCTATCAAAAATAATCCAATTCCAAGTCTCATTAAACCACGATGTTTTTTTCTCCATTTTTCAAGTTTTTTAGATGTAAATCCACAGTACACACATCCAACTATTACTAATAATGGAAGAATGAAGATTAGATTATATAATAATAATAATGGAATTCCAGATGCATAATCTCCTGCTGAAAGTAAACCAAGAACTGCTAAATATGGAGCTCCAGTACATGGTAGTTCAACAAGAACAACGAAAAATCCTAAAAAAGCTGCGATTCCTAAACTTAGTACTGGGTGTTTTGATTCCATACTTTTTATTGACTTTGAATATCTCTTAATTTTTTCTGCACTGCCTGGAATGATTTGAAGAGAAAATCCCTTTCCGTACCAGAAAAAATCTTTTATTTCAAATAATCCTGCCACAATAGCTACTATTGCAGCTACCCAGTAAAATGGTGTTGAGATTCCAGCTGTAAATGATATTGCTAATAATCCAATTCCAATTAGTAAGTAGGTGATATATACTGATGAGATATATATTGCCCCAGCCAGCAACATTTTTTTTCTATTTTTAAAAACAGTAGTCATGTAAGCTAAAAGAAATATTAGTACCCCAAAAACACAAGGATTAATGCTGTCTGCTAATGCAGCAGCTACAATCAATCCTAATGTAAGTTGTTCAACCATTTTGTATAGAACATTCTGAAAATTCAGATAAGATCTCTATTGTTTGGTATCCTTCTTTTCTACCTAATTCAACACCGTTTTTTTCTAAAGTCCATGTAGGAGTTTTTTTGATGTCTTTTTCTAAGCAAAGTTGTGTTTGTGGATTTTCCCCGCGAGGATGACATTCAATTTCTCCCAGAAGATCGAATGAGGGGCCGAAAAGCGCTCTTTGTTTTTTGCAAATAGAGCAAGTATAAGAACCGTACATTTTGACACCGTTGTTAGCTAAACATTTTACAAAGTCGTCCAATGGTCCAGATTCTATAGGTGGTTTTTGAGAACAACCGATTAGAACTATAACAAATAAAATACTAAAAATAAAAAAAAGTGTTCGAATAGATGCTCGAACAGGTGCTCGAACAGGGTTCGGTACCCATCTGCTGGGGTTCGGAACCAATCTGCTGGGGTTCGGCATCAGTTTTCTTAACATCCAAGACCCCCCTCAATTGGGCATCCAGTTCCTGTAATGTCTGCGTCAAATATTCCTGGTTCAGAACCAGATATTACATAGTCCTCAACATTTGTAATATTCCATTCATGAGGGTGATTCCATAGTTGCCAGTAATATCTCCATTCATTCCATCCAACACCAAGAAGTTTAACATAGATTCCTTCATCTGCTAGTATTTTTCCTACTTTTCTTCCAGTCATACATGGTATGGAGTAACAATAGACTATTAGATCCTTTCCAGGATTGTCTTTTTGTAATTGTTTTGTGGTACTTATTATTCTTTGGACTGCTCCATAATCTGAATTGTCTCGATCTTTGTAAGCTGGGACATTTATTGCACCAATGATATGTTCTTCAACATATTCTTCATTACTTCTTAAATCTATTAAAATAAAGCTATCATCACCTTTAGTCATACCTTTTCTTATGTGGTGTGGCGACACACTAGTTGCTGTTTCTACATCATAAAATTCTTGGATTAAATCCTCAGTTGTTAATTCAGCTGGAGCTGAGTTGGATAGTAAATAAGATGTGATTCCTCCTGCAAGCATCCCGAAGATAATAGAAATCAAAATTGTTTGTGTGTTTTTCACCATAATCCCTCCTATTTTTTTCTCTTTATATTTTCTTAATTTATTATTGTTATAATATTTAATGAGTATTTAAAATTAACTACTCTGATATGTAAAATATATACTAAATTAGAAATTAAGTAACTCTTTTTTGTATTTCTAACAGAGCTTTAATAAAAATCTCACATTCTTCTAAGGTGTTATAAATGTGGAGAGATGCTCTGAGGGAGCCTTTTAAATTATTGGAATTGAACCAAGAATGTACGCAGTGGGCTCCAGAACGTGTCATTATGTTGTATGCTTTGTCTAACATTATTCCTAAGTTGTTGCTGTCAATTTTTGGAATGTAGAAGCTTATAATTCCTCCTCTGTCTTTTGGAGAGCCTCCTAAAATTGTAATTCCAGGAATGTCTTTGATTTTTTCTGTGATGTATGTGTTTAATTTTAATTCATGGTCTTTTAATTTTGGTAAATGTTTTTTTAAATATTGTAGTGCTGTACCAAGGCCAATTATTCCTGCGTAGTTTTGTAAGCCTGCTTCAAATTTATGAGGTGGTTTTTGGTAGTCTGCTTTTTCTAATGTTGTGTTTAGAACAGTATCTCCGCCAACGATGAAAGGATTTAGTTGTTCTAGAAGGTGGTATTTTCCATAGAGAATTCCAGTTCCTGTTGGGCCTAGCATTTTATGTCCAGAGCATACTAAAAAATCAACATCTAATTTTTTTACATCAATTTCTCTGTGAGATGCTGTTTGGGCAGCATCCAACATAACTAATGCACCATGGTCGTGGGCTATTTTAATGACTTCTTTAGCTGGAATAGATGTTCCGTCCATGTTAGAAGTGTAAACCATGGAGACAAGTTTAACTTTGTTGTTCATGGCTTGTTTTAAATTATTAAGAAAATCTTTTCCAGTTTTGATTGCTTGGTGTTGAATTCTTTTGGTGTCTCTTAGTCTTAACCAAGGTACTAGGTTTGAATTATGTTCTTTGTCAGTTGTTAAGATTATATCTTCAGGTTGTAAGTTTAGGGAGTTTGCAATTAAATTTATTCCTTCAGTGGTGTTTTTTGTGAATATTATTTCTTCATTTTTTTTGGCATTAAAGAATTTTCTTGTAATGACTCTTGTGTTTTCAAATTCTTCAGTTACTTTTCTTGCAAATTGGTGTGTACTGCGACCGTGGCAACCAGGATATTCATTATAATATTCTGTTATTTTCTCTATAACTTGCCTAGGTTTGAGAGTCATGCAAGCATTGTCAAAGTAAATTATGTTCTTTTTTAATATTGGGAAATCTTCTCTAATTTTTTCTGTGTTTAATTCAAACATTTTTAACCCCCGACTTTTTTTAATTCAGAGTCTATAAGTTTTCTAAATTTTGATATGTCTTTTGGACCAACAATAGATTTGTTGTTTATGAAGAATGTTGGAGTTCCATAAACTCCTGCAGCAACTCCTGCTTCAAAGTCATCGAAAATCTCTTCATGATATTTTCTTGAGTTATAACATTCTTCGAATTCTTCTTTGTTGATTCCTAAGTCTGTAGCTAGTTTAATTAAAATCTCATCATTATCTGTTATTTCGATATTTTCAAATAAAGCATCGTGATATTTCCAATAAATTTCTGGGCCAAAATCTTGGGCACAAACTCCTGCATAAGAAGTTTCGTTAGCGAAGATATGTGTTAAGTAAACTGGGAATGTTCTAAATGTAAATTCTATTTTACCCTTATATTCTTCTAATAGTTTTTTTCTAATTGGCTCTGCTTTTTGTGTATATGGGCAACGGTAACAGCCGAATTCTATTATTTCTACTGGAGCTGTTGGGGGACCTATAATTGGATCATCTTGTTGGATTTTAGGGAATGTTACTGGACCTTTATACCCTGATTTTATTCCAGCATATTGTCTGTTTTTTCCAGTGGGATCGAAAACACAAAATCCATCTCCAGTTGGACCGTTGCAGTTTCCGTATTTTGCAAAATTGTATCCGCCATAGACTCCATAACCTAAACTTAGAATTAATGTAACTGTAAAAAATATTGAAATAATCTGGAAATGTCTATAGACAAATCCAGCAATACTTGGAGTTCTTTTCAATAATGCCCCTGAAAGTTCACTTCTGATTCTCTGGTCGAGATCGGTTTTACATTTTCTTAATGTTGCTTTTCTGAAAACACAATCTAATGCTTCAATAGCAAGCTTTCTATGGGTTGCACTAAAAATACCTAAAATTCCGAATATTAATAATGCTACTAAACATATCATTCTAGTTCGTTATCGATGATTTTCTTAAATTCCTCGTAAGGTTGAGCCCCTTTAATCAATTTACCGTTTATGAGGAAGCCTGGAGTGCCGCTAATTCCGTTTGCAATTCCTTGTTTCATGTCTGCATCAACAATGTCAAACTTCTCCCCTGATTCTAGGCAGTTGTTAAATTTTGTTGTGTCTAAACCTAGATCTTCTGCATAGGTTTTTAATTCAGTTACAGCTAAGTTTCTTTGGTTTTCGAAGAGTATGTCGTGGTATTCCCAAAACTTGTCCTGGTCACGTGCACATTCGGCTGCTTCAGATGCTTTTTGAGCGTTTTGGTGCATATCTAATGGGAAGTGGTTAAATTCTATTTCTATTTTATCTCCGTATTCTTGTTTTAATAATTTTAGAGTTGGTTGCACTCTACCGCAGTATGGACATTCAAAATCTGAGAATTCCTGAATTAATACTTTACCTTTTGGTAACTTGTTGTTAGTACCTTCTGGTGTAGGGTCATTGTCTCTTCCAGAATTATAGCCCAAAAAGAATATATTCATGGCTAGGGAAACAAATAATAAGATTCCTAAAATTCCTATTATTGTGTTTTTTTCCATTTTGGTTCGTGTTATAATTATCTAGAAGATATATCTATTTAACTTTGTAAACTATGGGGTTAATTTGTTTTGTTTTCTTAGAATAAGTCTAAAAATTGTTTAGAATAGTTTAGAAAGCGCTAAATGGCCTTTTTGAGATATATGTGATTGATTTTCCCATCACTCTTCTTGGCTATTAGTTCTTTGTTTTCAAGCCCCTTTAATACCAATGAGAGTTTTGTTTTAGATAAGTCAGTTCTTAACATTAGTGTAGATTGAGATATTCCTTCTTGCTCTTTGACTGCGATCATAACCTTTTTTTCAGCATTATCTAATCCTTGGAGTAGTATGTTGAATTTTTCTTCATTGCTTTCTTTGTGTTTTATTTCTTTTATTGCTTCAATGGTTTCTTTTTGGGATTTGTCGAAAAATGAGAGGTAGATCCCTAATAAGAGTAATACTAATAAAACCGCACCTATTAAGAATGAAGGTAGCATTAGATTATTTACTCTTTGGAATGGGCATGTTTCAGTTTCTTCATGCACACAGTTTCCATGGTCATCGTATTCTACTTGTGATTTGATATTTGTTACTGTTTTTAATAAGAATATTCCAAAGCTAATGGAGAGTATTATAGATAAGATTAAGATGAAATAACCTAGTTTTTTACTGTTCATAGTGCAAAATAACCTATTAGTTTATTTAAATCTAACCATATATTCTATTTATATAGAAACCAAAAATAATATAAACCACTATTGCTATAATGCTACTATATATGGGGTGGCAAATATGAGCTCAGAAAAAGAGATAGTTAATTTTTGGTATAATAAAAAAGGATATTTTACTATTAACAATATTAAAACAACAAATAATCGTGATGCTGGACTTTTAGCTTTAAGGTTTGAGAATGATAATGTTGAGGAGTTTAATCATATAGGTGTGAGTTGTTCTATAACTAATAACATTAATGAGACTACTGATTTGAAAAAATCAATAAGTAATGTTATAAAGAATAAATTTGAAGATACTGGCATTCAGGAAGCAATTAATCAGAATATAAAGCAGTTTAATGTTAATAAAGCAAAATTAAGGAGAATTATAGTTATTGGTGCTGTTCCTAAGTCTAGAAAAAAGGAGATAGTGGATGAATTTAACAATAAACTTGTTGAAGTAATTGAGATTGAGAATATTTTGTTTAATGTTATGAATGATTTAGATACTAAATATTATCAAAATGATATTGTTAGAAGTTTACAGTTAGTCAAATTCTTTTTGCTTAGTCAACCAGAGAAACTAGGAGAGATTATTGCTAGTTCTCTTTCGCAAACATCCAGGAAGGAATTAATCTCTAATATGTTGGAGAAAAAAGAAGTTATAAAGGAATTTAGGATGACTAATAAAGATAGGCTTGGTGATATTATTAAGTCCTCAAAAATAAAACCCAATGACTTAGTTGATATCTTAGATAAAACAGTTTTAACGAGTAGAAGCAGGAAAGGTTTTGTAGAGAATGTTGTGAAGAATGAAAAAATGAAATCTATTCTTGATGATGCTATGGAGAATGGATTTAAAGAAGAAAGAAAAGAAATTCCTTTAAATGAATTTTTTTAATTAATTATTATGCCTTTATCACTATTTGTAACTTTAGTAATTATCCTATTGGTTTTTATCTCAATTTATTTAGGTTATTTGGCTGGGAGCAAGATTCAAAAATTAAGAAGCGATAAAGAATTTAGAGATAGGATTCCTGAGTTGAGAAAGGATGCGATTTCAAAGTCACGTTCTGTTTTAACAGGTCAGTTTTCAGAGCAGATTGCTCCTATTTTGCCAGAATTTCCATATAATTTAACAGAAGTGAGATTTATGGGAAAGCCAATAGATTTTTTGGTGTTTAAAGGTCTGGATACGAAAAAAGTTGAAGAGGTTGTATTTTTGGAGATTAAGACCGGGCAGTCTCAGCTTAGTAATGTTGAGAAGAGTTTAAAGGAAACAATAAAAAATAAAAAGGTCAAGTGGGAAGAATATAGAATCGATTGAAAATGAGGAAGAAATTTAAGACAGAGGATTTTGTAATAAGGAGTTTTAAGAAAGGGGATGAAGAATCTTTACAAGAGCATATTAATCATAAGTCTGTTTATAGGTATACTCTAAGAGTTCCGTATCCTTATACTATCAAAGATGCAAGGGAGTGGATTGAAAGGAATATGAGTTTGGATAAAAAAAAGAAAAAAGATGAAATAAATCTTGCAATTGAAGTTAAGGGAGATGTTGTTGGTGGAATAGGTTTTATTAAAATTGAGAAACATAAAGCTGAGATTGGTTATTGGATTGGGAAGAGACTTTGGAATAAAGGAATTATGACAAGGGCAGTAAAGTTAATGACGAAATTTGCGTTTAATAATTTGAAATTGAGGAGAATATATGCTACAATTAATCCTAGAAATAAGGGATCTGCAAGAGTGTTAGAGAAGTGCGGTTATGTTTTAGAGGGAAGAATGAAGAAGAATGAGTTAAAAGATGGTGTGATAACTGATTCTGATCTTTATGCTAAAGTTAGGTAGTTATTATAGAAAATTTCGCTAAGAAATTTGTGAGGTTTAATATCCCGTTCTTCGGGGCGAAATTTTCTATTCCGAAAACCAAATGATAAATATTCCGACCTCATGAAAATCACAGATTTTCAGGATGCCAGAAATCTACGAT
>CEPX01062090.1_pt1 | contig 39256 bp, 64 predicted proteins | sample 361361 | NCBI WGS metagenome assembly CEPX01 (sample SAMEA2619974, study PRJEB7988) | marine metagenome | biome: marine biome (ENVO:00000447); feature: mesopelagic zone (ENVO:00000213) & marine oxygen minimum zone (ENVO:01000065); material: "saline water (ENVO:00002010), including plankton...
TGGCTCACGAATTAGGTAAAAACATTAGTCTCGATGATGGCAATATGTTACGTAAAATTTTGGTTAAGATTGATATCAAAACCGGTATCGCAGGCCTTGCACCAGACAAAAAGGCCAAGCTAGAGAAATATCACAAACAATTTGTTCTAGGTTGTGTCGAAAAAGGCATGACTAAGGATCAAGCAGAATCTTTATTTAAAAAGTTTGAGTTGTTCTCTAAGTATGGCTTCAATAAATCACACGCCGTTGCATACAGCATGTTGACATATCAGTGTGCATGGCTTCTAAACTATTATCCCACCGAATGGATGGTTAGTTTCTTAGATAAAGAACCAGAGAAACGAAAAGAAACCGCAATCAATCTTGCCCGCCGCCATGGTTTTGAAATCAATGGTGTGGACATTAATAAATCTGGTCACTATTGGGAAATCGATCCCGACGATGACAAAGTATTAATCCAGCCACTTAATTCCATTAAAGGTTTGGGTGATGCAGCAATCTTACAAATTAAAAACAATCGTCCCTTTGCCTCTGTAGAAGAGTTGTTGTTTAATGATGACATTGTATACTCAAAGCTGAATAAGAAGGCTCTCGATGCACTCACGCGCTCCGGAGCGCTAGGTTGTTTGGTGGATGAGAGGTTCACTGGTTTGAAACATTTCTGGTCCGCATGCGTGGTAGATTTACCAAGCCCGAGAACCATGAAAAGGCTAAAGAGAAACATTGAAATGTATGCTCCGGAAGGAGAATTTAGCAAACATGAAAAAATAGAATTCCTTGCGAGCTTGACAGGCCTGTTCCCATATGATATGATTATAGGTGATGATGTGTCCGCTGCGCTTGAGAAACGAGGAATTCCCCCGCTTGGTAATTGGGAAGATCAACTAGGAATGGCATGGTTTATTCCGAGAGAAGTAATCGAGAAGCGTACCAAGAATGGTAAGAAATATTGGATTGTCAACGTGCTTGACAACACTAGTGAACTAACAACCATTCGTTGTTGGGGTGTACACTCAAAAGACAAAATTCATATCAACAGACTTTACGTTGGAAAACTAGATCGCAATGATAATTGGGGATTCAGTGTACGTTCTATTGCGAGACAATTAACTCTTATTGCATAGGTAACAAATGTATATTAATGTTTCAAACTCAGACTTTTTTCGTGAAAGAATTTCAGACTTCGATCATTTCATGGCACAAATACCCGATATACTTACTGAACATGGTGGATTCATTGCGGGTGGAATTTTGCGTCGTGCCGTCCTCGCTGGTTCGTTTTTCGCAGCTTTTAATTCGCGGTATATTACTATACATCATATTCTTAATGCGCATTGGATGGGTAGTGTTAATGATCCTTTTGCGAAACGCACGAATATTGAAGCATACCAACAGTTGCCTGATATTGATATATATTTTCGTACCAAGTTAGGGTATGAAACGACTCTGGCCAAAATTAAAACTAGTGGTGGTTTAGTTAATAGTACAATACAAACCAGTCGGTATGCTAAAACAATAAACGCCTCTATTGTGCTCAAAAACCCATCAACAGGGGAACATTTGGTTGTTCGACCTAATATACAATTAGTTGGTGATATGATTGATCATGGCGATCCCAAACGAGTACTTGCAAGTTTTGATATACTTAATTGTGCAATTGCCTACGACCCCAATGAACAATTGTCCTACTTTGATTATGCCGCATTGTGTGATACTCTACAAATTAATACTCTGTATCCAGATGAGCTTCATTCGTTCCGTGTATCTAAATATTTGAAATTGTATAATAACAAAATATCAAAAGACAGTGTTAAGTTTTTACAAACGTGGGCAGAACAGAAAATTAAAACTCTACATCTGCAGTTAGCGGAAGAAGTTAAACCAATAAAATATCCCAACGTGCAGCTTAAAAACTTTTTAAACTTAGTAGCAGATCCAACGCTGGCTCATATTTTTAGTGTTAAACATTATTTGCCCTTTACTGCAATGGGCGCTATATTTTCTTGGTTGCGTACAAAACTGGCCGAACAGAATAAAATTGTCGCCCACTTTGGTGAAAGCTTTATGGCCAACGACTGTGTGGTCAAATTAACACCAGAGTTTGAAACATTATTAATTTCTTGGTGGAAACAGTTAGATGTTAAAATACCAGAAATTAATATGGTTAGTATGCCAATTGTTGCTAAATCAAGGAAACTTAAGGCCAAATGGATAGTCAACCCAGCGGTGACTGCGGTTAATATTAATACTGCGCACATTGACGCCATGGCGCAAGCTATAGATGATCATTTATTTGAAGATTTGCTTAATAATAACTTAAAGGAGGTTGTTAATGAAAGTAAAACTACTCCGTGAAGGAGCCAAAATGCCCGATAGGGCTCATTCCCGTGATGCGGGAGCAGACATTTTTTATTGTCCTAATGGAGAACAAAATACTGTACGTTTTGAACAAGATTACAGCGCACTCGGTATACCCCCGCGAACCAGCGTATTAATTCCCACTGGAATTACTGTTGCGGTACCCCCGGGATACATGTGGGAAATTAAAAACAAATCAGGTATCGCTAGCAAACAACAGTTAATCGTCGGTGCATGCGTAATTGATTCCGATTATCGTGGGGAGGTGTTTATAAATCTCCATAACATTGGAGTAGAAACACGTTATTTAAAGCCCGGGCAAAAAATTGCGCAAGGTGTTTTAATTGCAGTTAACTGCTGCGAATTTGAAAGCGTGGAAGAATTAGACGACACCGACCGTGGAAGCGGTGGGTTTGGAAGTACGGGAGTATAAAATGCATTTATGGGAAAAGATAATAATTGGCACAATTATCACAATATTTTTATGTTTTGTGTTATATGTGGGCATTTGGGCAATACCAAATGAGGTAAAGTGTTCGAACGAATGCGCCACACAACAAGATATGCCACATGGAGATTTTCATTCGTTTTACGATGAGTGTAAATGTGAAAACATGTTGTTTTCGTTCCCACATGATGGCTGGAAAAACATTTATGAGTAAAAAAGAAAAGAAGAAACCAATATTAATTGAATGTATTGATAATGAAACGGGCGAGATTAAAGAAATTGATCTGGTCCAATTACGTTATGATCTAGATTTGATTATGTATGATTTAGGCTTCAAAGAAGAATTAGAGGAAATGTTGGTATGACAGAATGTCATTGCGGTAAGTGTGAACGACTAGAAGAAAAGCGGTGTAATCTAAAACTACGCATATCAAGGCTAGAAGATATTATCAAAGATTTTCTAGGACCGCACACACAATACTCAGCAGCAGAGGCCCCACACCTTTTACACGCGCAGTGGGATAGCTATCAAAAAGAATTTAATTTGGATAACGAACAATTGTAATAATAACAAACTATATATTATATAATGGATCAATTAACTGAATTACGATTTTTAAATGAAAAATTAACTAAAACAGAAACAATACTCCACATGTTTTTTGATTTTTGCCCCGATTTTTTAGCAATTTTAGATATTAGTGGAAAATTTGTTAAAATATCACAGTCTAGCAAACAAATTTTAGGATTTGAACCATATGAAATGGAAAATCAAAGTTGGGAAAAATTTTGTCATCCAGATGATTTACCGGGCGGCGAAAAATTATATAACGAATCCATTGACGCCGCAAACACCGGTGGTAAATTTGTATTTAAACACATAAATCGATATAAACATAAAAATGGTAATTATATAGAATTGGAATGGCATACATGGGGTTTTGATCAAGATGGTTTAGCCTATGGTATTGCAAGACCGATCAAGGAGCCCATCGATGCCGAAGAATAATGATGGTGATTGGTCTGAGTGGCGGCGGTTAATTTTAACCGAGTTAGAAAGACTAGACGAAGGGATTAAAGCATTTGATCCAAAATTAACTGAAGCTTCAAAACAAATTCAAAACAATATTGATAGTAAGTTTGAAAAGCTTGAGCTTAAGTTAGAACAAGATATCGGCCGACGACTGCGAGAATTAGAAATAGCCATGGCCACCCTTAAAACAAAAGCTTCCATTATGTCAGCCGGTGTAGCGCTGGTTGTAAGTTTTGGACTATCGCTTCTGAAGATACTCTCGGGATAAAAATATGCATGATGATAAATATGAAGAAAGGTTAATTAAATTAGAACTGGATATAAGGCAATTTACGTATAAATCTGTTTTTTTGCCCGCCATTACAGCCGCAACAATAACTGTCATTGCAATGTTACTAGTAGTTTAAATTCTATTTTTACTATAGTATACTTGTTATATGAATAAACAAACAACACAAACAATGTTTTCGTCTAAATCTGACGAATGGTCAACTCCACAAAATATATTTAGCAGATTAGATCGTCATTGGGGTTTTACCTTAGATCCTTGCGCTTCTGACGAAAATCATAAGTGCGAGAAATATTATACAATTGAAACCGATGGGTTGGCTCAATCGTGGGAAGGTGAAACAGCTTTTGTTAACCCGCCATATAGTGATATCAAAGCTTGGGTAAAAAAATGTTATGATGAGACAAAAGATGGCAAGGCCATGGCAGTGCTTTTAATACCTTCGAGAACCGACACCAGATATTTTCATGAGTATTGTATGAAGGCCGACCATATATATTTTGTCAAAGGCAGGCTCAAATTTAGTGGCCACACAAATTCCGCACCCTTTCCCTCGATGATTGTTGCCTTTACCGGTCAGACCGGTATACACGGGCCAACTATTTCTACCTTATTAAGAGATTAAACACTAATTATTACATGCAAATGAAAACCTTTTTGAATTCATGGCGAGCGGCATCTGGTGTTGAAGACCGACTTTTATCCGAATCCAGAAAGTCTGACGCATATGACAAATATCCTTTCTTAAAAACACATATCGATTCTATGATTCAGAACGATCCTTCAGATAACAATAAATATTTACCCTATTTTACTAAAGTATTTGGTAAAGATTTTAAATCAGAGTTAGAACGTATAGGTAGGGAAACATACGAACGCAGCCTTGATCAAGGTCACCCTGAAGGTGTAGCAGCCGAACGTGGCAAACGGCTAGCTAAAGTTGCAATGATTAACAATGCAGAAGATTTTATTGATAATATTATGCATTTCCACGACAATTCTGCAGTTTATGATCAGAAAGACATCTTTTCTTATAAGACAAGAGAAGATTTGAAATCCGCGCGGGATGGGGCCGAGCACGAAATTGAACGTCGTGATATGGAAAAGAGATATGCCAAACAGGTAAAGAACGAAGTTGAAGTAGTCTATAGCGACCATAACATTATAATTCGCCGTCCAGAATCACATAGAGCCAGCGCCCTATATGGCTTAGGCGCACAGTGGTGTATTTCCGAACGTGATAATGAAGGTTATTGGAATGATTATGAAAATGGTGGTAATGCTTTTTATTTCTTAGAATTAAAAAACAACCCACCGCGACGTAATTTACAAAAGTTTGCGTTTCAATATCATCATAATGGTCTTAAAGATATATATGATGAAAAAGACGACTCCACTGATAGAGAAGAAGTATCAGCAGCGCTGCACATACATTTAATCCGCGCCAGTAAAAACAAAAAAGCATTACAAATAATATCAAAAACAGATGATTTTTATAATGATACGGCACCAATAATTAATACCACAGAAGAACTTAAAAGTGCATATGGTTCCGAATTCCTTGCTGCCTATAACTCAATTGTTAAAGAAACATATGGCTGGGAGGATATAGAAAGTATGTACGAGTGGGTCGAACAAATCTTCAGTGAATTGGAAGCGTCCATGGAGTTCCACGTGGAGAACAACCCGCCCGGTCCAAATTGGGAAGATTTAATTTCAGAAATGGAATCAAAACTTAGCCAAGAAATAGAATATATTAGTTGGAATTTAGAATATCTAGATGAAGACCCCCCGCCGCCCCATTATATATATGTCTCGCTTTCTTATCGAATTGAATCCGAGATTTTCGAAGATCTGGACTGGTTAGAAGAAGATTATGATTACGATGATGATTTATCAAATATTATTAATGATTATGGTTGGGATATTACTCCGGATAACATAGAGGTTTATAATGGAGAGGTCACCATAGATTGGAGTGATTTTGATCTAAGTGGAGATATTAGTGAACAACTAGATGAATTTTTTAGTTATGCCACCACGGTAGACAACGATGTGCCCGGGTTATTTGAAAGCATTGTAGAAGAATTAGAAGATCAAAATCTTTTACGAACTGCAGCTACCGAGGCAATTGAAACTAAAATAAAAACACTTAAGTCTGAATTAAATAATTTTGATATCGTTGTCGACGGTCACGCAATATACGCACAGAAAACATTAGAGTTTGATTATGATGCATTTTACGCGACCCTTAAAAAAAGAATTGACGTCAAAGATTTTACACCTTTTGGTTTTGGCCCAAAAAATATTTTGCCAGCCGGTCCAGAAATGAATCAGACTGTCGCTAAATCAGTAACAGCATATTACCAAAAATTAGCAGCCAGTTTAACAACCGCAGATAGTAAACAAATCGATATGTTTGGTAAAGATTCTCCACAAACCGATATGTTTGGCGAGAAAGACCATACAAAATATAATAATCCTGTAATCGTTAGTTTACGTATTACACCATATGATTTACATGAAATATACGCGCGCCTAACTTTTAGAATTGGAGAATTTAAAAAAACAGAAGAGGGTATTGAATTAATCCCCAAAACTTCAATGGCATTATTAAAATTTGTTAATGATAACGAAACAAAAACAATGTTACAATCAATGTTTGAAATATTAGTAAACGCTAGTATAACAATTAACCTACCAGCACAAGAAAAAGAATCATTAACCGAAAATAAGCGCCGAGGTAATTATCGAAACCTTTATAATGCGTGGAAAAAGTTTCTTAATTAAGAGGAAAAATGACAAAAAAATTAAGTAGGAGATTGGCTCGTAAAAACGCAGCCAAGGATAAAAAACGTCTTGAGCGTGAAGTATCAATAAAAATGAACATGTTCGATAAACTGCCAGATAAATGCCTAACATGCGAAAAACCATTTGACAAACAGGATAAAGTTATGGTACAATCATGGTATACAGTGGTGTACAATGATAAGAAAATTGTACGATTATATTGTCCGGAATGCTGGGAAAAAGCACAGGAGATTTTAAATGACTTCCGAGAAAGAACAGAACATAAACTTCAAGATCAACGTGGAGGAAGTAATTGAACATGAAGATGGTACCGCAACCATAGTGTTTGATGCTTCTGATGAGTTTTATGATTGGTGGATCGAAGACCAAGAATTGGAAGAGTTTGACCAAGAAAAGTTTGAAGCTTGGTTTATTGATTCTCTTAAGAAGGGAATGGATTTAATGGGGGGCACAGATGGCAGCGTTTGAGTGTAGCACGTGTGATAATTATAAATGTACATGCAAAAAAGAAACAGTAAACCATCCGAGTCACTATAATACTGGGAAATATGAAGTAATCGATGTTATCGAAGATTGGAATTTGGGTTTTAATGATGGTAACGCTATCAAATATATTGCGAGACACAAACACAAAGGCAAACCACTAGAAGATTTAAAGAAAGCCCGCTGGTATATCGAGCGATTAATTCAACAATTTGAAACAACACCAGATACAGTTACTGACGAAAGAGTCTTTATTACTGAAAATGAAGCACGGAAGGCCACAACAAATTGGGAGACAATCTTTTTTGATAACAACATACACATGTGGCGTATAGGATCAAATGCTTAAACAAGCATTAAGTTACGATGATGTGTTAATCATCCCACAATATTCAGATATTAAATCTAGACAAGAAATTGATATAGGTTTTGATATCGGTGTTGAATATGATTTAACCTTACCTATTCTTTCTAGTCCAATGGATACAGTAACGTGGATCGATATGGCCATAGCAATCGAACATGCCGGTGGGCTGGGGATATTACATCGATATTGTACCGTCGAGGAACAAACAGAAGCTTATAAACGCTGCTCAAAATCAAACGCCTATCCCGGCTGCGCGGTTGGTGTCACGGGCGATTTTAAAGAAAGAATATCAGCCTTAAGAAAAGAAGGCTGTTTACTATTTTGTATTGATGTGGCTCACGGCCATCACACCAATGTTTTAGAGGTCATTCAATTTTTAAAAAGTGTGGACGCATATATAATAGCGGGCAATATAGCTACAGCAGAAGGTTATAAATTTCTTGCAGAAGCGGGCGTTGATATGGTTCGTGTCGGAATTGGCGGTGGAAGCATATGTTCAACCAGAATTAAAACCGGTCATGGTATACCGACATTACAAAGTCTGTTAGATATTAAAGCCAGCAGAACAACAATTAATCATTGGAGCGAACCGAATCCTTTTGAAACACGTCTGAAACCCGGTCCACTCATTATTGCCGATGGCGGCATCAAGACTAGCGGAGACGTTGTAAAAGCTATGGCAGCAGGGGCCGATCTGGTCATGCTTGGCTCGATGCTTGCAGGTACAGACGAGGCCCCGGGCCATAAGATCGATACAGGCCAAGGCGTTATGAAAGAGTATCGAGGGATGGCCTCTGCCGACGCACAGAACGCTTGGAGAGGCTATGTCGGCTCAGAGGAAGGGGTCGCTACTCTGGTGCCTTACAAGGGCTCTGTGGGCAACATATTGAAATCCTTAGCTAAGGGTATTCGCTCGGGTTTTTCATACTCTGGCGCACGGACCATATCAGAATTTCAAACCAAAGCACAAATGATTCAGCAAACATCCGCTGGCCAGTTTGAAAGCTCAACACATATATATGCCAGAAGTTAAACCGACAACCAAACAAATATCTTTTGAAGAGCTAGAAGGCCGACACTTACAGTTGGCTGCAGCAGTTAAATATGATAAATTATCAATACCTGAGTTTCTAAGATTAATGGTATACGGTTATGTTAGCGGCGATCCAAATATTAGAAAATATATTGAAACCGCTAAAGAAATACAACATAGAAATTCGAAGATCAAACGTAAAATTACTCAAAAAGAAGCAGCCAAGGGTGCAGAGATTTGGGAAGATTTTAATATTACTGAGGACGAAAAGCGGGAGCTATTCGATATAATAGAAAAGGAAAATAGCTTATGATTGGGTGCGCCAAAGAATGCATGAAATATAAGACTCCCTGTCAAATTAGCGAATGTCGATTACATATAGAATATGAAGAAGACCAAAACTGTACACTAATTGCAGTTAAGAAAAACAATGTGTTAACGCTAGAAGAGATAGGAAAAAGATTAAAGCGATCCGCCGTTAGAATCAAACAAATTCAGGACGATGCTTTAAGGAAGATGGCAAAACGTTAAACTTTCAATGGGGTTTTTAACCTTTTAAACACTATTTATTAACGTAAACCGAATTTACAAGGAGATTCGTAAAAATGAGTAAATTATTAAACGAAACAACTGTTGCCCGCTGGCACAAACTAGCCAAGATCAACGAGGGTGTTTCTAAAAACTTCCTGCAGGAAATGGAAGGATTACCTCCTGCTGAAGAAGACGAGCTAGGGGGCGAATTAGGCGGTGGCGACGAGCTACCAATGGATGACGAAGCTCCAATGGATGACGAATTACCGATGGATGACGAGGCCCCGATAGATGATTTGGGCGGCGGCGACGTTAGTATGAGTGAAGAAGACGTAACCGCATTAGTCGATGATATTGCTGCAGCTATTGCAACACATACCGGTGTTGAAGTTGATGTAACTAGTGATAGTCTAGGCGCTGATGATCTAGAAGGCGATCTTGGCGACGACTTGGGTGGTGAAGAAATCGCACCTGAAGACGAAGAAAGTCTTGACATGGGCGACGAAATGGGTTATGATGATAGTGGTGATGAAGAACTAGAAGGTTTAGCTGAAGCACTTAAGGACGCGAACATTAAGGTGCTCGATGATAATAAGATTGTCAACGAGATTACCAAGCGCGTAACCAAGCGTATTCTAGCAGCTATCCAAAGTAACTAATCTCTTCTCACCTTAAAGGTGGCATGTACGAATTTCTTTTGTTTTTTGGGGGCGTAGCCTCTTACAAATTCTTATCTTACTTATTACATATTAAGAGGGATCTTTCTTTCTTTTTACGTACATATAAATTAATACTTAAAATGACAGTCTTTTTGCTCAAAGCTACAGTAGATTTAGCCGAGCAGCAAAAAGAATTTTACACCAAGACTGGTGTTTCTGAAGCAAACACAGAACTCCTTGTAAACCTTACAGAAACTGCCGTTTTACACGTGTATTCTGGATTAGAAAAAAGCCTGTATGACCTCCCGCCTGAATATCAAGCTATAGCTAGAAAGGTCATTTTGAGTGATGACTATGCTAAGTATATTTTGGAGGCCGGTGTCAAACTAGGTGGACAAACGATTTTATATAACGCCATAATAGAAATGGAGAACCATGAGCAAACAAAGTAATCATAGTATAATGTATAAGTGGATCAAAAACAAGGGGTTAATTGAGTGGGACGATGATTTTATCGTGGCCCATGCCGACAAAGCATTTAAGGTCAAACGATTCTTAAATTTTGTCAATAAACTCAGAGAATCAACCAGTATTGATAACCGTAAGGTTGAAAAGGTTATTGATTTATATATTACAGAACAAATAGATATCGATATTCGCGAAGCCTCTAATGATTTTGATATTATCAAATTAGAACCGGGATCGGTGGAGGAATAATGATAATGTATGGTGAAACATGGTGTCAGGGTGACACGAATTATTGTGTACAAATTAATAAAATTAAAGGTAAACGAAATTATAACAAAGTTATAAAGTTTATGGATGATTGGAGTTTAACCGGCGAAGGTGTTTCTGGAAAACAAGAATATCTGTTGATTTTTTCTAAGAACTTCAATTCCCGGGATGAGTGGGTGTTGTGGGGAAAAGGTGTTGATATGTTTAAACTCAACGCCGTCAACCAAAAAGGTAGTACGCTCAAATATCCCAAGATGGGAAAACAAGCCAAGAAAACTAAAACTAAGAAAAAGAAATAAGAGGTTATATGACTGATTTTGATACGTCCGGACAAACCCGGGCAGTTGCCTTATATGGAGAAGTTAACGAAGACACAGCTTCAGATTTAATCTCAGCTATGTTGTTTATGAATGATCCTATTGAGGTGGAACCGGTTGAACCGGATCCTGAAGAACCAGACGCAGTGTATTTGGCTCGCCGCCCATTCGATTTATATATTAACACACCGGGTGGTTCTGCTTCTGATATGTTTGCAATTTACGATGTACTTAAAAAGATTGAAAAAGAAAATCAAGTAAGCACATATGGAATCGGAAAGGTTATGTCTGCGGGTGTTCTCATTCTGGCCGCTGGAACCAAAGGTAAAAGACACATTTCAGAGAATTGCCGTGTTATGATGCACAGTGTAGCCGGTGGTCATGTTGGTACTATCCATGATATTAAAAACGAAATGAAAGAAATGCAAATCATGCAAGATATGCATATTAAAATGATGTGTCGTGAAACAAAGTTTGAAGAGAAACAATTACGAAAAATGCTTAAGACCAGTGGGAATGTTTATTTTTCTGCAGAAGAAGCAGTTGAATGGGGGATTGCAGATGCAATTATGTGAGATTAAACACTAATTAGTAATATGAATACTCCATCTAATTTAACCAACAAATTCTTTCAAAAGAAACTCTTTAATACCGAAGTTGCCGGTTTAAAAGAATTGAATGCATTGATCGAGCAACAATTAATCGAATTATCCCCACTTTTTGAAGATATCCAAGCTGATGTAGATAAGATTGATATTACTTTACCTACAATTAAAATTACTGAGTTGTGGGGTAAGGTTAACAACAAAGATCGATCCTTAATTGAGCAACTTACAAGAAACGTTGGTGGTGATTCCATTGAAGAAAAGATTCAAAACATTAACCGTATTTGTGAGTTTGATGAAACAGCAGATCTTGCAACAATCTTTTCCACTCTAATTTTTATGGACTGTCTCAGAAGCATTGTTGTGGAATATACTGAGTCGGTATCTGGATTTTTGTTCGAAGGTTTTTTGGCTGGTATTATTGGTAAAGGTTCTGTACAAATTACTGACGCTGAAGATGCCGAAGGACAAGTAGGAAAACCTATCACCGACGTGGCGCTAACTATCGGCGACGGCGGCGAGGCTATACAATATAGTCTAAAACTACTGTCCCCCAAAACTACAATTGAAGGCAGCTTCAAAAATTTGGTTAATCACTTTAAAAGTTATGATCACGTGGTATATCTGACGGTACGTAAAGAATCAAACGATATCATGAGATTTTTAGAATTTACGATTACAAAAGAGAATTTCTTAGATTGGATTGGATTTGCTTGGAGGTCCGAAAAAGCTGCCGAGATCATAGATGATTTAGAAATGAGTGGGTCAGATCTTGAAGAATTATGGACAGATGCAGAGACTGGCGAACGTTGGCTAAAACATGACGATCCGGATGAGGGTGAAGTAACTCTTAAAGTAACCAAAATTATTGACGTACAAACCGGTCGAACGGTTGCTAAAAATCATAAGATTGCACCTGACCGTCGATATACAGTATTTTACAGTTTGGGTGATGAAGAAGACGCATTTAAAAAGCTGTCCGCTTCTGGTAAACATTTGTATGGAAATCAAGAAGAATTCGAAGTTTTATTGGGTCTAGCTAACAGCGGATCACATGATGAGTTCATTAAGGCTTTAGAGGCTAGCCCGGGTTATCAGAAATCTTTGCAATTCCACATCGCTTCTGATTATGCTAGTAGAAATAGTGTTGAAATCGGTGCTATTGATTTGTCTCAAGAAAAAATATATGCTGTGGCAAATAATTATGCCGGGTTGCTGCAATCTAATTTAATTCCTATATATAATGAATTAGCACAGTTAACCGATAATATTAATAAATACTTCTTAGGCACTGCCGAGGGTGATATTGCGACTAGACGACAATATGCTTTAAAAGCTTCGCAAAATGCGGTAGAATTAAAGAACAACGTCGATAGCGCCACCGACTAAGAGGAAAAATGAACCAATTATATTTTAGTGACCAAGAGCTTCGTGAAAGCATTGCGCGCGGAGTCGAAGAATTAGTGTCGGTTGTCTCCGAAACCCTAGGCCCTAAAGGCAATAATGTGTTACTGCAACGAAAGGGCCAGTTACCGGTAATTACCAAAGATGGTGTTACGGTCGCCAAATTCTGTCAATTATCAAACCCATCTGAAAACGCCGCAGCTATATTAATTAAACAAGCAGCCATACGTACGAACATCGACGCTGGCGATGGTACCACAACCTCTACCGTCCTAGCCGGTGCCATTCTTCGTGAAGCTTTTAAACACGTTGTGGCTGGGCACGCTCCAGTTGAACTTCGTAGAGGTATAGATTTGGCATGCCAAAAGATTGTAGATCAAATTAAGAAACATTCGGCAGAAATATCTTCGTTGGAAGAGATTAAAAATATTGCATGTATTTCAGCAAACGGCGATTCTGAAATTGGAGAGATATTAGTGCAGGCAATTAATGCGGTGGGAAAATATGGTTCAATATCAGTCAAAGAGAGTAGGCAACCGCAGACTTCCCTCTCTCTCGTTGAAGGGTTTCGCATCCCGGCTGGTTATACTTCCCCGCGCTTTATTAATGATGAAAAGAATCACTTAGTTAAATATGATAAACCCAATATTGTTGTAACCGATCATTCACTCACAACTGTAGATGAAATGATGCCGATATTAGCAATGGCTTCCCGCTCCCAACGACCGCTGGTTATATTTTGTGATAACATAGAGGGTCAAGCATTAGCAGCATTGATTACAAATGCAATGCGTGGTACGATGAAAGTCGCCTGTGTTAAGGCTCCATTTTTTGGTTCTGAACGATATGATATATTATCAGATATAGCTTTAACATGTGGGGCAACTTTTTTAACGCGCGCGGCGCACCCGGATCTAACCAAAATTGAATTAACAGATTTTGGTGAATCAGAGAAATTGGAAGTTGGTAAGCACACTACATTAATAGTTGATGGAGCCATGGATCCTGAACAGATAGACGAAAGAATTGAAGCACTCCGAGCAGAAATTGTTCAAACGGATGATATGCCTGAGTGCGAACGAATCCAAGATAGAATAACCAGACTGTCTAGTGGTGTGGCTGTAGTAAACGTTGGTGGTCTAACGGACGCTGATGTGGTCGAACGGAAGCATAGAATAGATGATGCACTCAAAGCCATCACCGCAGCACGTGAAGAAGGTATTTTACCGGGCGGTGGAAGCTTTTTACTCCACGCTGCCGAACTAGCTAAAGAAAACTTAAATTTAGAGGGTACCTTAGCCCTAGGTGCAAATATTGTTTTTGTTGCGTGTCAAGCGCCTTTTAGAAAAATGTGTGTTAATGCGGCAGTTTCACCCGATGTGGCTTATAATACTGTACGAAATAACTATTTATCTTCTTCTGATAGTCTAGCATATGCCGGTGGTTACGATTTTATTAATGACTGTGCTGTGGAAAATATGATTAACCACGGTGTTGTTGACCCGGCCAAAGTGGCCCGTATTGCTTTAGAAAACGCTGTGTCCGCAGCCGGTATTCTTATTACTGCAAACAAAGCAATAATAGAGGTTGACAACTAGTACGTACTATAGTATAATAGGAGGTAGGATGAAAGTACAATTAAACAAAGCTGTTGAACTAGACAAGATTCCCACCGAGTTAATAAAAGCTATCGATGCAGCAATTATAGAGATTGAAGCTGGTGGACATCAGGCGTGGAACACACGTATTATATTAGTCGATGGTGAAATGACATTCGCGCTAGCAAACTTACAGTATACAATTAATAAGGTCGAAGAAAGCCTTCGTTTATTGCAAGAAACTAAAAACATGCTAGCATCCTATGTAGAAATAATTAATGGCAATTACACAGAATCTAAAGAGCACGATATTAAACAAACTGACGGGGAGTCAGATCACAATTAGGCAGGGAGCATTGTTGACAAACGAATCAACATATAAAGTGCTAACTGACAGAATTGTTTGTTTAATGTTAGAATACAATGAGTCAAGTTCTCAGTGTTTGGTGTATTGGTCCAATCATACATGGAAAGTTAATGCCGACGCAGTTGTACCAGAATCATATATAAAAAAGGATTAATAGTGAACAAATTAATGAGAGTTGTCGAGATAACCGGATCGCATTCAAATGCGACATTGCGAGAAAAATATATCAATGTAAACTCGATTGTGTCAATCATTGAAAATGATACAATTAAGGATGTAATTGCCAATAGTCCAGCCCTGATTGAACTTGATGAAAGAACTCAATTTTCAACAATTCAGCTTAATGTTGGTATGCACGGTGCCACAGTTAATGTTGTTGGTTCCCCTCACACACTTACAAAACTACTAGGAGCATAAATGGAAGATTATTTTACAGTATATATTAAAGATGATTGTCCATGGTGTGAAAAGGCTTTAACTCTCTTGAGTAAAAATGACGAGCCAACCATGGTTGTTAATATAACAGCATTGACCGAAGAACACAGAAACAGTATCAAAGAGTTTGTTGGGTGGCCAACCTTTCCAATGGTTCTATATCACGAACCCGATGTTCCACCTAGACTCTTGGGTGGCTGCACCGAATTGTTTGCATTTGCCGACGAGGAAATTCCAAACGAGGATGGCCATGGTGAAGTGTAAATTAATTCCCATGTACCAACACAATCCAGCATATATTGAGGCAACCGGCAAAAAGAAATACGGACGTTATAGTAATCGGTATTTTAATAACGTAAAAGGTTATGGTACAAAAACGTGGGCCGTTTGGATTGAGTTAGAAGCTGGTGTAAAAGATTATGATAAAGCTGAATCAGAGGAAATATTTTTTCATGATTGTATAGAATTTCTTAATACGCCACCTAAAAAGAAAACTTCCAAACGCGGCATCCGTCGCAAGCAATCAATATATGGTTTAAAGTTTAACAAACAAGTTTTGCTTTCTATCCGTCGACCTTCTGAAAATAAAAAGACCGTCCGCTTTCATTTGCTTGTCACCACAGACAAGAAAAAACACAAAAACTTTTGGTTCGAAGGACCGGTCGGTAGTTTTGGTACCCGCCGAAAGAAATAACTGTAACTAATTACTAGTATGGAAAAAGAACAAACCTCTATACTAGTAATGCCCGCCGTTATATTACAACAAAAACTATTCATAGCTAGCAACATGGAAGAAGAAATACGTAATTTCATTATTGGATACGTGTATTGTAATCGTTGGAGCATTGGTAGAATGTCGATTTTAACGGAAATGTATTCTACTGCCTCAAAGCTTTTAAGAGTTTTAGAACAAATTGAGCAACGCGGCACCATAGTTGATGATGACACAGGTGATGACACTTATACCTTGACCAAGAATGAAGCCTTTATAATAGAAATCTGTAAAGTTAGTTATAGCACCTGCGAATCCAGTTTGTCAGAATTAAATTCAAATTTGATTATGAATTAAAGGAATGTATATGACCTTTCACGATGCTTGGCGCAAAAACAGAAACAAACCCCTATTAGAATCTCCACGACCAGAATCACCTCTGTTGTTAGAAATAAATCAGGCCGTGGTAGATTATGTGTGGGATAATTTTAATGTACAAAATGCAGCCCTAAATAAATTCTTTGGTGGTAAACTTCGAATTGTAGAAGATTTAGGTGTAAAAGCACCTAATGACAAACTAAAGAAGATTCAAAATTGGATTATAAGATTAACAGATTATTCTCCAGATCCAGAAAATCCCGATATGTTGTTGATTACATATCATAATAAATATACCAACAGAAATAAACAAAAACGAATTAAGCTTGGTAAATATTTACAAAAGTTGGCTGACCTTTCTAAAAAAATAGATAAGCTACACAGAGCGGCTGCTGATATTATAGAAAAAAGTAGATTATATAAAAATGTTGTTACCTATATGCGTGTTAATTACGGCGACCAATCTGATACTGAAAATCTGATTAACCGAATGAGTATGCCTGTTTTTGCTCGACTGATACGATGGATTGAAATAAAGACCTTGAAATCCGCAGATCCACAAGAAATTACAGCCAGAATAAAAGCAGGCGCAAAAGAAGCTAGTGAAGACGATATTCAATTAACTTTTAACCAATCCCAAGACGCACCAGATGTTGTATATGTGTTAAACACATATTTGAATTCATATATGACGACACAAGAGCCCGAGCTATATAATCAATTATTGGCAGTTATAGTAAAGGTTGTACAATTATATTTGACGGCATCCGCCCCCGGCCTCGCCGCATCCCGCGCTTTTATGAATAACATGAATTCATATTCTATTTATTCAGATGAAGTAGAACAACTTAATGATATATTAACCATCGGCCGACGTCCCGCCGCGTTAAAACAAGTTGAAACTTTTATAAAAGAGTGGCCGCAAATAAAAGAAGAAATGGCCTCTGAATATCTAAAACTGGTCATTTCTAGACACCCGATTGATGTTGTAAGAATGTCAGATTTTCCACACATTCAATCGTGCCACTCACAAGGTTCATCCTTTTTTAAGTGTGCGTTAGCTGAAGCCCAAGGTCATGGGTTGGTTGCCTACGCAATCACGTCAGCGCAATATAATAAGGTTGCCGATCGAATTGAGACTGGTGAAGAAATTTTTGCCGATAAACAAAGAAAAATTGCAGACAGTGTTCAGCCACTTTTTCGATTAAGGGGGCGACAAGTTGAATTTGATTTTTCTATTCTTGAATTTGATTATCCTGACGTAGATGTTGAAGTATTCGATAAATTAGATAAAAACAATGTTCGTGGTACTTTAATTGTTCCGGAATTGCGTTTTTATGGTATACAACCTCATTCTGAAGCTGCAAAAGAAGCCCGTAAACGTATGATTAAGGTTTTGCAACTCTCACAACAAGATGCCATTAAAACGTTAAAAACAGGGTTTCAATATTTAAAGGACCACAACGTTCAGTTAACAGATCTTAATCAAATATTTAGCTTAGTTGGAGGCCTAGAAGATTCAAATACATCTGAGATTCTTAAAAGCTTTTTTGCACGCGGTACAGAAACTGCAAAAGATATTCCCCAAGGTGGATTGGGTTCTAAAACAGACCAACCAAGTGCGGATAAATTAGGTTTGACCCAACAGTTCGAATATAGGGTTAGTGTTGAACACATTTTAAGGGGTTTGGCCAAAACAAGCCCGGTAGAAATTATACCATTTTCTGGCACCACCGCATGGGCAGAACAACAAATCCAATCGGCCAGTCGGGATCCGAACGGCACATATCAAATAAATATTAAGATACCAGATATAAATACTGATAAAGAGTCTCTTGATAAGATAACACAAATATTCCTTAAATGGTCTAAAATGTTTAATAAAACCAGTAAAACTACACTTAAACCATTAGAGGTTATGACCCACGTTGTTTTTTCAGGCGAAAACTATATTTATTATGATGAACAAAAAGATGTATATACATTACGGTTAAATATATACTCCGGTTTTGGACGATATGAAACAAAACGTAACCCGACCGACGAAGCTGTAGAACAAGCAATTGAGGCGACAGCACAACTTTTAAATGCTATGATTGACGATATATCTAATATTGTTGAGGAAATTCAACGAAAGTTTAATTAAAAACAAGACAGTTGTTCTTTTATCAAGAACCTTTCCTATTTATTGTAGGTGCGTAATTCTTTTCGCACCAATTCGTATTAGTAAAGGAGAGCTATACGTTGTCTATTAGACAAAAGGCATGGATGATTTCTATCTTAGGATTCATCAATGTTTTGTTGTATGGTCTGATTCAATACTTTATTACTACAAATAGCATTAATTTTCTTACGCCTCTAGATTCATATATGCCACTAATGCCCGAATTAATTTGGGTGTATCATTCTCTGCCAATTGTCATGGTCGTGACAATTATGTTCTTAACTCAAAACAAACAATTGTTATACACCGTTATATCTAGTTTTTTGGCTGTGATGGTGGTCAATAGTTTGTTTCATATAATTGCACCCTCTTTTTATCCGCGACCAGAGCTGATCCCTCAGACATTATCAGAGGAGTTTTTGATGTGGACCTATAATATAGACGGCGCAAACAATACCTTTCCATCAACTCATGTTTCATACGCATTTTTAATGATGCTCACTGCCGCCGACACCCAAAAAGCTAAGTTATATCCAATACTTAAATATTGTTTTATATTGTGGGCCGTGATGATTACAATAAGTACACTGCTTCTTAAACAACATTATATTGCCGATGTTGTGTCTGCTCTCATATTGACTGGTTTAATTTATAAAGCGATGAGTAATTACTATATAAAAAGGAAACAAAATTTTGAAGCCCGAAGAATTAGTTTACCAGCGGAAAATTTCCAAACGAATCAAGTCTGTACTGGGTAATAATTATGTTGCCGTTGTCCTTGATGATCATGTTACCATCGGGGAACAAGCCGGTTTAACTGAGATAACTACAAACTATACTATTAATAATGAATTAATAAATATTTGTGCTACTGGGAAAGGTTTTGTTGACGCTTTGTTTACCGGTATACAATCTGAAGTGTGCCGAAAATATCCTAGTATTAATCAATTTTGTTTTGAAGAGTTCAAGGTCCAAGCTTTGCTTCGCGAGAGCAAAAACTACTCACACTCAGACGCTCCTGTATTGGTACAAATGGTTATATCTTGTGAATCAATCAGTACAAAGCTTTTATGCTTCGAAGCCTTGGGTGATAGTATCATATCTACATCAATGCAGGTTTGCAGAAAAGCAATAGAATTTATTATCAATGCCGAGCTAGCCGTCAAACATCTAATTGAAATCATAGGCAATGTTCCCATGGAACGACAAGACCTTATCATGGGATATACAGAAGAATTAGCAATCATAGTTAGTACCACGGACTATAGTAACGTAGTTGAAAAGTTTAAAAAAGATCTTGACACCAGCGGCTCAGTGTATTATAATATAGATAGCTAAGGAGTGTTGTGTGGACATTGACTATGAGGTTGTTGTGCTGGAGGCTAACCTAACTCCGGAGGGAGAAGGTTGGGAGCCGTTTCACGGGCAGACTGTTACCTATATAGTTTCAGAAGGCTACTACCACAACGTACAGAATTACCACAAGTTTAAACACTTTGTATATTGGCGACGTATTAAACTATAGTTTTCTCGTATTAAAGATGCACATTAGTTTTCTCGTATTAAAGATGCACATTAGTTTTCTCGTATTAAAGATAGATAGGTTTTCTTTTCTCATATGAACTTCGTTTTATTCGGACCATCTGCCGGTGGCAAAACAACATTTAAACATGAATTGACTGATAGGGGCTGTTACCCTATTATCTCATATACTACGCGAGAGCCAAGATCCGGTGAGATCGATGGTAAAGATTATCATTTTATTAGTGAGCAGGTATTTAAAGAACACAGCGTATGGTCACACGGCGCGGTAACCAACAAACCTGACGATAGAGCAGAGCCATACCTTTGTAATATAACAAAAATAGGCGGGTGTTGGTATGGCCAACACATTCCTGATGATATTCACGAATGCGAATCAGACATAGTAATGATATCAGATGTTAAATGTATAACTGATTTTCTAATACAATCTTCACCGATGCTCAAAAAGAATCATCAATTGTGGTCCAGCGCAGAAACGGTTTTTGTGTATCTACAGTCTCCTAGTGTTGAAGAACAAATAAGACGACAAGTTAAAAGGTTTGATAAGCTGGAAAAGATTAATCGGGGTATTAGGGAATATACAGCATGGCGGGATATGACTGCGGTTTTATGTGATGAAGAACGATTAAAAGAATTAAACTGTAAATTCTACAAAGTAGAATCAACTTCTGATTGGTCTAAGATTTTCAACCACTTACAACACCATGATAACATACTTTCATAATGTTGTCAAATTAAATAATTACTTCGTATATTAATTCGTTTTAATTAATTAACAGGCTGTAAAATTAACATTAACCCCACCGGCTGTTTTGGCCTTATAAATACGCGCGCACACACGCCCGCGTAACACGTCAAATAATCTTTGTCAAGTAAATAATTTAAGTGAATTTACTATTTACAGCATAATTAATATATATGAATAAATCAACACCCACACAAATAGCTAACAGTTTGATATTCGTACTGTTTTGCTTTGTTTTGGCTAATTTTCTAGGACTGCTACTTTTTCCTTGACAATTAGCCCGCGACGTGCGATAATGGGTCATGGTTAAAAATAATACACAACGTCGAATTTCTGATTACCTGCTGCGGCTCGATAAGCTGCGCGGAGATTTCGATGCTTATCGAACGCGAAAGCGTAAGGACGGCAGGTACGATATTCTTGGTTTTGATGTAGCCTTCGATGCGTTTGGCGAAATCAGGACAAATGAAACGCTTCTTGGCGTAAAGGATTTCAGCTAATTTTACTCTCAGCGCTCAAGGTTAATCAATTTTATAAGACTGCGGGATATGTATATCCCCAGCGCCCCGGCGCAATAACATATATTTGGGGTTCTAAACGCAATATGGCCGGAAAAGATTTACCCGTTGTATTGGTAGAACAAAACATATCGCCGGGTGGTATGTTCTTATATCTTGGTACAAGCAAAAGCCATGATCACGGGACGCAACACGCTTTCTTTCTGGTAGGGTTTGGCCAGATTGAGTTATATGGACGCGACCTGTGTTTTTTGAAAGAAATTAAAAACACACCGTAAAAGAAAAGAAACGTGTTGACAAACACGCCAAAATTTGAGATAATGTATACATAAGCTGGAAACAGCGAGAACACACAGACTAAAAGGAAAATATAACAAATGTCTAACGAAAACACTAATTCCACCCCCGTTGAGGCTCGCCCGGTTGGTCGTCCTCGCACCAACTTCACCCGCAAGGTCAATTTCGCAAAGCTTGACAACGGCAATTGGAAGGTTGCCGGTCGCGGTCGGCCCGCTGCTGACGCAGAGCGTAAGGCTGTCATGGTTGCTTGGGATGCGGTTTTTGTGGCTGATGCCGAGTATACGCTCGATGGTGATGCCCCCATGCCTGTGCAGGCCTAATCTAAATCTCTCGTAATAAGGTTCGGTAATGACCAGCGAAAACATCGAAGTGCAGAAATGGCTAAAGTTTTCTGTTGGTCAATACGTTCAATACTCTGCAGGCGGCGCGAACCAGCGCGGCCTCATTCTCGCCAAGTATCTAAACATTGAAAACCGCGATTGGGGTTATTGGAAAGTAAAGTATGCCTTGGCCATTCGGTGGCTTGAAGCCGACGAAGTACGGCCAACATATTTAACAATCCGTATTCCCGAGGTTATTTTTAATCGTAAAAACGTGTGGTGGGTGCCAGCTAAATTTGTGGAGAAACTAAAAAACCATGAAAGTTAAAGAGCTAAAAATTACCGGGCTTTATCGAATAAAACGCGGAGCCATTGCAACGGCACCCTCGAGTGCGTGGCGGGGGTGGTTTCGTAGGGGACAATTTGAGGTACTTTCAATCAAGAAAATGCCGCGTACAGATCTTCGATGGATTCTTAGACATGGTGGTCTTGATAATGCACAGGTAGGCGTATTATTGTACGTCGGCACATTTGACAACAAAAATGAATTGAAACTGCACAGGTTTTATAGTCACAGTCTAAAAAGAAACTTTGATGTTGCAGGCTGTTTTATTCAAAATATCGAAGCACATAAAATAAAAAGATAATACTTGACAAACTTCCGAAAGTTTGATACTATGTATGAGTTACAGGCCCGCACCCGCTCATGTGCTAAAACTGAGCCAACTGCTTTCATAGTATAAAGGCGATTACCCCGGCGTTGTATCCCGGAAATCTCAGTTCGATTCTGAGTGGAAGCTCCAAATGATTAAAATTACAAAGGAAAATGGGCATAAAATTAAGGCTGGTACATTTATTTATGTACACGAACCAGATCAGCGCGCTGGACAAGAGAATGAATACGTCCTCGCGCTAGCCAAGCCTCATAAGGTTGCAGGTGGTGTATTTTTTGTAAAGATTTATTCTTTTACAGGAGTTTATACTTTTAATGAATATGCTATTAATACAAAATTTCCTTTTGCAACGTTCTTTTTTATGGACCGGTAGCAAAAATTGGTATTGCACTTGACTCTTAATCAAGTTAAATCTAGGTTCGATTCCTAGTCGGTTCACTTAATATGTACTACTTATATATAAGTAAAGGAGTGGTACTATGACAGTTACAGATCCAAACAAAAAAGGTGCATTAGGCGAATTTGCAGTGTGTAAAGATTTGATGTTAAAAGGATTTGAAGTTTTTAAGGAGTGCGGAGGTTCGTCTAAGGTTGATTTAGTTGCATTAGATGACAATTATACGCCATATAAAATACAAGTTAAAACAGTAACGCCAGTTAACAATGTGGTAACAATACCGTGTCGCAAAACATGTTTAGACCCTCGTTATAATTCACGATATACTGTCAACCAAATCGATGTCTTTGCGATATATGTTTTAGACGATGATCGAGTTTTTTATATTACTGCATCTGAATTTTTACAGAATCGAAACAGCGTTAGTGTTCGTTTAATACTACCAAAAAATGGACAGCGTAAGGGAATTCGTTTGATTGAAGATTACCTAGGTTGGCCGACAATATTTGCCCCCGTAGTCTAACGGAATCAGGCCCTTGATTACGAATCAAGTGTATGGAGGTTCGAATCCTCTCGGGGGTTCCACATGGCCTATTCGTTCAGTGGCTAGGACGCCGGGTTTTCATTCCGGTAACAGGGGTTCGATTCCCCTATAGGCTACCACAAATAAAGCTTGACATTTCAGTTAGGCTATGAGATAATAGATATAGACAGTCAAAAATTTCAAGGAGAAATTAACATGAGAGGCTCAGACGTAAATATTGGAGATTTTGTTCAACTTAAATCAGATATGAGAACAAGCAATGATCCTCATTGCAAAAGCTCTAACTCGACCTATATGAAGCAACCATGGCCAGCATGTAATGAGCACGGGACAGGTCTAGCTAGGGGTCGTAAGACTCCCCTTCTTTTGAAGGGCACGGAGTTTGAATGTGTACATAAAATGCCAAACCCGGCAAGATGGGCAACTAATGTTGTATCAATTTTGCTCCACCATGAGTCTGGTGGATATTTTATGGTATCAGATCACACGCGGCTGAAGCCCAGCGAAGGGAGTGGTAGTCCCACTTCGGGTATGAATGACCGCCAAAAGAAAGCCTTTAGACTAGAAAAGAGTCTGGAGCAAGACAACCAAAGGGTTGCAAAGGCAATTAAAGATCTTGAAGCTCTGAAAAATCAGATTGAGCACAAATCTAATCGTCTGAACGATCTAAAAGAATTTGAATCAGACGAAGATGCTTTGGCTCACGCTCTGAGCGAAATTGTCAAGAGTGGCGGGGACGTTGCCGAGATTGCCAAGGTTCTGAAGCGCCATGGTGAAACTTGCAAGCTGTAAATCCATGGATAGGTCTTTTGATCTATGATCATGGTATGGAAAAATACGGTATCGTGGTGTCATCGCATCATAGGTATGATATGCTCAACGTCCGATATTTTCCAGAGCTAAACGAAGAATTTACAGCACGGCTAGAATGGCTTTCATTTGCGGCGGATATCCTAGAGGGTAAAAAGGAAAAATAAAGAAATCACTTGACAAACAAACGAAAGTTTGATACTATATATATGACAGTCGGGTAACACCGATTGTTATTTGGCAGTATAGACGACTATGGAGATCGCCCTGACTGTAAATCAGGTATCCGTAAGGGTCAACCTAGGTTCGATTCCTAGTATTGCCACCAAAACCAACAAGCTATGAGATAGCGTGATTATTATGAGCGAAAGAAAAGTGCTAGATCAAAAAACATCTGATTCTCCCCAACTTACCGGCGAATATCAGATTCGATTGATTTACACACGTCATATGGATAATGATTTTGACATTCTTCAAGAGGAATATCCGGATGATGACATTCGCACGGCTGCAATTAAACAATTTGTTGCCGAACTTACTGAAGTAGCTGATCAGGGTTTTTTGCCCGAAGGTTGGGAAGTTACCGGCGCGTGTTTTGATGATGTTGAAGAAAGGCATCATCCCGAATATATCGGCGCGTAACATATAAAAATTCATGCCTCCGTAACTCAATTGCGTAGAGAAGCGGCCTTTTAAGCCGAAGGTTTGCAGGTTCGAGTCCTGCCGGGGGTACCTTACATTTATAGCCATTGGCTGAACTGCCTGCCAGCGGTTGTGGCCTCCGCTCAACTAGTATTGTGGCAGCAGGAAGATCGAGGGAATTGGGCTCATACCCCATAATGGCTTCCAAACATTTTTATACATGAAAGTTAAAACAGGACAACTTTGGCAGCTTCATGCCACGGCACAAACACTGCTTATTTTAGAAGTTACTATTAATCATATCAGTTATTATGATTACGAAACCGGGAATCGGTGTAAATATGCTCGATGTCACGTTGAAGAAGATTTGGCCGATTGGGGCCAATTACTAAAATAATCCTTGACATTTATCGCAAACTATGAGACAATATACACAATGAAAACTCTAGCAGAACAAATGAAAGAAACGGCCCACAACGCCCTAAATTATAACACTGAAAAGTTTATTGAAAAACTTCAAGGTGAAATTGAGGACGCCGCTGATCATGGCCACAAATATATGAATATCGAATCAGTGCTACACAATTTGGTCAAAGAACCGGTTTGGTCTAACATGATTTTCCAGTGGCTTGAAGAAAATGGATTTACTGTAACCGGTACGGGCTGTTTTCCAGATACCACGGTGTATTGGCTAAGATAACCACTAATTAAAAGAACACAGCGGGATCGACTAGTCTGGTCCAAGTCACTGGTTTCATACGCCAGCATCATGGGTTCAAATCCCATTCCCGCAACCAAACACTATAAAGCTAAGGAGCTTTAAATGTCCGTAATTACAGATCTTCTGAATGAGTTTAATCAAGAGCCCGTCAAATCGAGCGAAAAACATCGCGTGGCTTTGCTTTCGCAGCTTAAATCCCTTCTAACCGAGAAGGAACATGAGCGGCTCTCAAGGGCTCGCGGAGATTCTCTACGTTACGACGTGGAACAATTGATTATTAAGTACTAAGTACATTTATTGGGGGGGCATGTTCCAAGGGGGCGACATTGCTTTGCACGCAACGTGTGGTGGGTTCGATTCCCATCCTTTCCACCAAAAAACCGAAATTGCAGTTTTGAGGTTCTGACAGTACAAAAACCTCATTTTCTTCTTGACAAACATCCCCAAATTTGAGATAATATAGATATGGATAGTATGAAAACAGATAGAGCCTCAGAAATATTTGACCTTATTGCGTTACTGGAAACGCTGTGGTTTAAAAACCCTGAGTTGAGGCTATGCCAACTAGTTTCTAATGTGACTAAACAAAATGACATCTTTTATGTGCGCGATGAATATTTGAAAGAAAAACTAGAAACACTTATTTCAGAAGATATGGCTCTTTAGCTCAGTGGTTAGAGCGGTTGGTTGTTAACCAACGGGTCGTCGGTTCGAATCCGACAGGGGCCTCCAAAATATTGCGCGGTGGCAGAGTGGTAATGCACGCGGCTGTTAACCGTAGGTTTCCAAAAGGATACGTAGGTTCGATCCCTACCCGCGCAGCCATACCTTGTTGAGTCATAGAACTGATCACATGTGACTAGTCAGAAGAGTCGGCCTTGCAAGGCTAACCGATCTGGTAGTGCAAATCTACGGCAAGGTGCTAATATCCCGATTTGGTGTAACAAGTAACACACGTCGCGATTATTTGGTCTGGCTATTTCTAGAAAATGCCAGAATAAACCAATAGTTACGAGTTGTCTGTGCAAGTCAGGCATGAGGGACCAAAACATTTACAATAGAAACTTCTTGACATTTAACCTCACTGTGGTATAATACTAGTATGAATTGGATATTTGGAAACTTCCTGTGTGGTCTTGCGAATCTCTTTGTGGTTTTTACAAGCATCGGCACATGGCCCATACTTAGCGCATTTCTAGCTGGCGCGAATCTGATGCTAGCTGTGTGTCTTATTTTGGTTAAATATGCACGATAACATGCATATTAAAGGCACCGAAGCTTTGTTTTTGCTGGAAGTTTTGGCAGAATTGCCAACACAAGACAGCGAAAGTGATGAACTGATGGTTGTGAATTTGATGGACAAAATGTCCAATTTAATTCGTGACACTGTAAACGATTCGGTGAGGGAACATGCAAATTAAGCGTGGTACATTGATTTACGAAGAATCTTATTATAGTGAAAGTAAACCCGGATGGCTATATCTGGTTACAGCCTTTGATCCAAGCGCCTGTACAGCCAAGGTACTCTGTGTACATGGTAACGGCAATCATGTTGGAACCACACGAACATTTTCAGCCCCAGAAATTAAATATATGCAGCCCCATGGGACATTCAAAAAGATGCTGGTAATTCCAGACATTCCATTAATGGGTTTCGACGGAAAACGATAATGGTGCAAGTGCAACAATTTCGACGTTTCCGCTGCGCGGTCAGATTCATGAATTGATTATGATTTTGGCTGAATACCACAAGGTCTAGACTATGAGAATCGACAAACACTCGACAACAGTAAAAGACGTAGAGCAAGGTGATGTTTTTATTTATCATGATTACGTATATATAAAATTGGGTGATAATGTAACCCTTGGCCGGGATGAACCGGCAAACTGTGTTTGTTTAAACGATGGCGAGGCAGATTATGTTGATCCAGAGTTTGAAGTATATCTGCGACCAGACGCCAAGGTGGTTTGCTAATGACACAGAAAAAGACAATTACATTTAAGCTGGAAGTGCCAGAAGGCGTGCCAGAAGCATGGCTAGAACGCCTCACACTGGACGCCGAAGACGCATTAGACGAAGTGGTCAATGAGCTAGCGCTAGGCTACTATGGAGCCCACAGCGCCTTTCTAAAGGGCAAACAGGGTCTACAGGAGTGCCGGGAGCACACCGATATTTGGGAAGCTCTAGGAGCCGTTGAAGTGGCCGAAGGCGTGGTAACTGATGGATAAGCTTGGCCTGCTTCTGCGAGTTTTCGCCCTAGCAGCCATTATATTCTTTGTTGGTGGATTCGTAATCGAGAACATCGCAGAGTTTATTATGTGCCGAGCGAAAGGCTGCAACGTTGATGTATTTTTTGTACCATGTGGTTTTGCTGCCGTAACACTGTATATTGTTTTTGCCCTCTGGCGAGACTCACGAAATTAAAACACTGGAGAATTAATGAGAAAACTAATTATTATCGCAGCGTTCCTGCTAGCTAGTTGTGCGCAGACATCTTCTGACTCACCGGCAGCAGAAACATTGCGAAAGAGCGGATATACTGATATTGAGTTGACCGGTTGGTCACCGTTTAAGTGCGATGAAAAAGACACATTTAGCTCAGGTTTCCGTGCAAAGAATTCTAACGGCTCGACAGTCGAAGGTGTCGTGTGTTGCGGCCTAATCTTCAAGGGCTGCACCGTACGCTTCTAATATATGGGGGTGTATCTCCTCAAGCTTATACCTTGTAGAAAGAGTAAGTGGTTACATGCGGGTTCAAGTCCCTCCACCCCTACCAAACATTTACACCATATAGTTCTTGACAAATCGGTCAAAATGTGGAGCACCATGCGACAAAACAAATACCTAGACGAATACGAAAAATACAAGAACGTCCAACTTGAAGTGGGTAAAATTTACACACACAGGAATGATCCGGCACGGAAGTTTGTTCTTGAATCATATGATTTCGAAAACAACTCAGCCGTTCTCGTTTCAGTAGACGATGATCACCAAAAAACCAAAACAGGCCATTGGGCCAGAAAACACCTTAGATTGGTAGCTAATGACTAGACAAGACTATGAAATGATTGCGCACGTAGTAAAATTGACGCGTTCTGATTTTGTGGTTGGTGATGATTATATGGACTGGCATAGTTCCAATATTTTTAACACACTTGTTCGTAACCTTGCGAAGCACCTAAAGAATGACAACCCACGATTTGATAAGGCACGTTTTGTTGATGCCTGTGAGTTTGATGGTGGGTAATAATTTGGTTGGCCAACTTGTCATTTATGACAATGAAAGCGAGCGGACGTGGGGTAGTCAACGAATAATTAAACACGGCCTAATTATAGATGTGGCCGACAATTTTTCTACGGTACGAATCAAATGGCACGATATATCCCGTTGTGATTGGGTATCGTTGGGATCTTTTATTCATAATAGCTCAACATTTAGACCGGTATATTATTTTTATGATGATTGGAAGAATCGAAACAGGCGCGTTGATTAATTGGCTGGGCGAAGATCATGCGGATGGACGAGCCCGGATTGGGGTCGTTCTAGAACGTAATGATGTCACCCACCGCGTTTTGATTTATTGGTTTTCTGAACGGTATCGAGCTTGGATTGACGAGGAACATCTAATTAAATCCAAGCTGCACCAAATTAAGCCTTGACATTTTACCCAAGATGTGAGACAATATAGACAATGGTAGAAAACATCACACTTAAGCTCACAGTTGATGAAGCGATCTTCGTTTTTGCCGCACTTCAATTGCTGGATAAGCCAGCGACAGCCAAAATGGCTGACGGTGTAAAGAATAGAATTCGTGAGAAGCTGCTCGTCAATGTGGGGAAGGAATCATAATGTTATGCTATATACTAGTATGACGTATGAGTGACAATATTGCATATTATACGTATATATTGCTATGGTTGCGCCGCGCATATTTATCCGAGTTTCCCGTTGTTTTAAGGGAAACGAAAAGTGGCGGCTAGGCGATGCTGGATGCGCGCTGAGTCCAATTGTATTAACCGGTTGATGGCTGCACATGATGTACCGGATGCTAACTTATTAATGAATATTATAGAATTTTAGAAGGGGCCTACATACTTATTATCATGTGGGCCTCTTCTTTTTTATAGGGGTATAGCTCAGTTTGGCAGAGCGGGAGGCTTTGAACCTCCGTCAGTCGTAGGTTCGAACCCTACTACCCCCACCATTTACTATGAAAGGTAAACTAGTTACATACAAATTTGATGGCCGCTTTGGCGTCGGTTTTATTACTTGTGTCGGTTCAAACGATGTTGTTGTACGTTGGGTGATTCATCCGGGCCAACGTTTTCAGCAATTAGAATCGTGGGCCGTGCGATACTCTGACATTGTAAAACATAAAAAATGGAAACTTTATTCTTGACATTTAAGTCAAATTGTGAGATACTATAGACAATGGAAGTAACAATCAGCGGAGGCGACGTAGATATGGTAATTCAGCAATTGCTGACAATACCTCGCGCCGATGTTCAAAAAGCAACAAGTAATCAAAAGAAAAGGAAGACTACAACAAATGTGGGATCCCAATAGTATTGTTTCACATATTCCCTTTTTGATGCAGAATCAACACCTGTGTCCATGGGTCACTGGCCAGTGGATTAAATCTGATATTACCCTAGCGGATATGGAAGCCAGAGCATCTGCAAATGATGACCAGCCCGTCACAGATTAACACATAGTTTTCTCTTATGACACACACACGTAAAGTAATATCATATGACTATGCGATGTAATCTTTTCAAATCAGGTGAATTGGTTTGGGATGCGGCAACTGCCCTGCCGGCACTAGTTATCGATGCATATGTTGTCGATGCAAGACCTCGATATGATTTGTATTATTGGACACCTCCAATATATGGTGCTCTAACGCCGCTAGAATCTAACCGAGGCATAGATGAGCACGATCTGACACCACTAAACATCAATACAATCAAGAAGTTACGAGCAGATGGCTACCTTTCAGATACAAGAGGGAATGAAATTTTTTGACAGCGAAATGGGTTTACATGGCATAATAATTTGTGCTGGCATCGACACGTCTAAGGTGTGGTGGGCCGATGGCGACAAACATTCATGGTGCCTGACAGAAGATTTAATAAACGACATTGACTCAGGAATAATTAAAGTAATTGAGCACTCGCCCTTTAAAATTGAAAAGGCTTGAGTCTGGTGAATTAATCAGAAACGAGCACCAAGAAGGCATTTATATTGGTCCGACAATAAAAATAACCTTTGATCTTCTCATGAGCCCGCGAGAAGCAATATTTAAATGTTTCTACTGTAAAACAAATCATAAGGTGCGATATGGACGATTAAAAGTTTATGATGTTAAACAAAAGAATTTTGTTGACATTGTGGCCGATATTTGATACTATATAAGGGTAGGATGAACAAACGAAAGGAACACAAAAACGTGAATCTCGACGCAATCTTCGCAGATCTCTCTACTAATTCTGGACAACTTACACCGTGGGAACGAAACTTCCTTGACAGTGTAAAGGAACAGTATACCCGCCGTGGCCGCTTGAGCGAAAAGCAGGTTGATATTCTGAAGCGTGTACAAAATAAGTATAAGCCAGAGGTTCAGCAGGCCCGACAGGCTTGGATCTGCGCGTGGACGCCGGAAAAGGCCAGCAATCTCCGCGTTGTGGCAAAGTATTACAAAACCACGTCATATTTCCAAAATGTCGTGGACCGTATTCTGACTGAGGATGATTATATCCCCAGCGAGAAGCTCTACAACAAAATTGTCGAAAACAAGTATGCCCAGCGTGTGCTAGCCGCACACCACGCCGATGCAAAATTCGGTTCAGGTAACATGGCAGTTGTCAAGAGCGCGAATCGATCGGTTAACCATATACATCGTACGATGGTCGGGAAGCCCGTATTGATTCTACAGGTTATGGATTATATTCAAAGCGCTGCGAAGGGATCAAAGCTTTATTTGGTGGCGTCTGTTGCAGATTCCCGTAAACAGACATACGTTGAAGAACGCGATCTGAAGAAATTCAAACGCAATAAATAAAATAAACACCTATATTAAGGCTTGACAATTGGGTCAAGCTTTGGTATAATGTATGTGTAGGGTGGAAGTTGGGGATGAAGTTAGCGCCATGCGATATTGCTTTGACACTTCGTTCGCCCCCTACTAATGGAAGGGACACTTTTTGTTGGTTTTTCCCTGACGGGGCTCGCTCGGATAAAACCTCGCGGGGAACGTCGAATATGCAGAAAAACTAACCGGGGCTAGTAACCGGAAGCCACCAACATTATTCACTTTTGGAGAGAAAATGAGAACTCTTTTGTATGTAACCGGAATGACAATGCTTTCAGCACTAAATCAGTGGTCTGCGGCAATGATTGACGTTGCACAAGCCAAAGCCATGCAGCGCGCAATGAAAGAAAATCCCGAATTGGTTGGGAAGCTCTACGGACAAAAGACACCTTTGGGTTTCAGAGTACCCGAGAATGAAACGCTCCACTAAAAACAAAAAGAAGACTGTAAAGTCTCGTAATCACGTCGCTTTCGCGCTGATCATGCGTGGGGGCAAGTCTAAATCACACGGCGACAAGCGTAAGGAACAATCAAAACGTGCCTGCCGAGGTAAAATTCGTGTATAAAGTTGGGGATTTGGTGTTTAGAAAGCACTATCCTGAACGGGTCGGAATAATTACATCGCACAGCGCGATCGATAACTCTTTGCGGGTTTCCGGACTACCACTATTACCAGCATATAGTATACACTGGCTAACAAAAATGGATCGATATGATCTGCCCGGTATTATTCCGGAAAAATACCTTACAGCCTTTGAAAAGAACACAAAGTAAATTAAATTAAATGTCTTGACATATGACCCTAATTATGAGATAATATAGGGGTAGGTTAGAGAAACGGAGAAAAAGTAAAACATGTCATGGAATGGAACAGTACGTTGTGGTTTTTGTGGGGAGCGCGGACACAACCGCCGAGGATGCCCCGATTGGTTGGAAAAAGTTGCTGTCGATCGTGCTAATGGTGGTGGTGTTTTTTCACGCGCTGACGATCGTTCGAAGGCCAAAGCGCGCCCGCGTAAGTGTTCGTTTTGCGACAAGCAAGGTCACAACCGCCGAGGTTGTGAGGCCCACAAATCCGAAATTCAGCTTTTCACCGACGCCACGCTCGACCGACGCGCACGGTGGGTCAAGTTGGTGGAGAAACACAACTTTGTGGTGGGTTCGTTTGTTCGGTGGGGTAGATATCACAATTGGGATCGCCCGACTGATATCACGACGGCGGGAGATCTCCGAGTCGGTATTCTATCAAACATTTATTGGGAAAACATCACAGGGTGGATGTTCAAAGAGCGCGAATCGATCTTTGGTGTCAGGGTGGTTTTGAACTATTACCCCGAAGCCGTACGGCCTTATGATCTTTTGCTCGCACTCCATGGTGATGATACCGTGACTGACGTGATTGAAAACTATTACCATATGGGTTTTGATTTCAAGCGTGTGGGCACCACGACGTATGAGCTTGACGCTGTACCGGAAAATTATCTTGACCGAGCTTCCGTTGAAAAGGAAGTAAAAGTTTGGTTGAAAACTCAAAACGCCCGCTATGGCGTGCCAAGTGTTACTCACGGCTTGGTTAAAGAGACAGAATAAATTAAAAGAAAACCCTTGACATTTGCCACAGTTGTGGTATAATGTATAAGTAATCAAGTTAAGGAAAGCATTTAAAAATGGCTATCGACTTCAAACGTTTCAATCAGATTTCTCCCTTCGTCGTTGCAATTCGCAAGCCCGTGATGATTCGCGGCCGACACGGCATTGGCAAATCTGAGGTTGTTTATCAGCTTGCCCGCACTATTGAGTGGCGCGGCGAGGCCGCTGGCCATTACATCGGTGATGATGCATCCGGCATGGAGCTTATCGAGCGCCGTGTAAGCCAGATGACCGAGGGTGATCTTTGTGGTCTGCCGAGCATCGAAGATGGTCGGACCCGTTGGAACGCGCCTGATTTTCTCAAGGACGCTTGCGAGCGCCCGGTCCTTCTGTTTCTGGACGAAGTTGACCGGGGTATTCCGGAGGTTCGACAGGGAATTTTCGAATTGACCGACAGCCGTAAATTTAACGGTTGGGATTTGCACCCCGGTACCGTCATCGTTGCAGCCGTCAATGGTGGTGACTCTGGTGACCAGTACACTGTGGGTGAAATGGATCCCGCCGAGCTTGACCGCTGGACGGTTTTCGATATCGATCCTACGGTCGAGGACTGGCTGACGTATGCCCGCCCGCGCGTTGCCGCGATTGTCTGTGATTTCATTGGTATGAATCACGCGCACCTGTGGCACAATGGTGATTTTGAGCCTAACAAGGTTTATCCTTCGCCGCGATCGTGGGTCCGCGCTGACGAGTGTTTCGCAAAGACCGGTTTTCTGGATTTGGATGCGCCGAGCGAGGACCAGCTTGACGTGGTGTACCACCTTGCAACCGGGTTCGTCGGTTTTGAGGCCGCGCTGGCTTTCAAGGATTTTGTCAAGAATTACGACCGCCAGCTTTCCATCACGGATGTGCTCGCCGGTCGCGGTCTGGACAAGGCTGAAAAGTGGGGAATCACCGAGCACACTGCCATGGCAGAAAAGCTTGAAGCTTCCGGTCGTGTCACTGCCGATGGCGAGTGGACCGACGAAGAATTGCAGAACCTTGCAACTTATCTCGGAATGGTTCCGGCTGAAGTGTTCATGAAGTTCTATCAGCTTTTCGGTGATGCTCAGGCATTCGAAACCATCGCTCGCCTGCATGAAACCACTCTGCCTAGCGGCGTGGAAATGCAGGAGCACGTGGTTGGGATTCTCAACCCCGCAACTAAGGTTGCGTAATCATTCAAGAAATGCGGGCCTGCTTCGGTTGGCCCGCATTTCAACCTTCTCAATTAAAACTTTGGAGATCAGATACATGGAATCAAACGCACCTAATTATAAAGTTGGCTGGACGGTCAAGAGTGTTACCCCGGCTGGGCTGACAGGCATCGTCGCAGGATATACCGCCCCCGATATGCACGGACAAAATCCCGGTCAATTGCTCGTAACTATTACCGAAATTGAAAAGGGTGCAACCCATTGGGACGCCGATGACATTGGCTTTGATCAGCGCTTCGCCATTAACGGTGTAAACTCTCTGGACTGGAAGCGTGGTCAGTGGCCCGACGTGATTGCTGTAGATTAATTTACACCAGCAATTAAATTAAATATCTTGACAACAGGCTCGTTATTTGGTATAATGGTGTTAGATGGTTAGGAGAATCATGAGCGACGAAAACATTAAATTTGACCTTTCCGCAGCAGCGCATCGCCTGCTGGAAAACGAGCCGTTCTACGGCGCACTATCGCGGCAGATTAATAAGAGCGCGAGCACAGCAATTCCGACCGCTGGTGTCCGATTCAATAAGGATCTTGGCGGATTTGAACTTCTGTACAACCCGAAATTCATGGCTAGTCTTGAGGACAACCATGTTTCTGGTGTTTTGAAGCACGAATTTCTCCACATTTTGTGGCTGCACGTCACGTCGCGTAAGCCGGAAGGCGTAAAGCCTATCGTCTGGAATTTCGCGGCAGACCTCGCAATTAATTCACATTTGCAGGGTCAGTTGCCCGAAATGTGTCTCATGCCCGGTGTCGGCAAATTCGTTGATTACCCGCATGGCCTGACTGCCGAAGCATATCTCAAGATGCTGCAGGACGATGATCAATTTCAGGATGATGAAGGCGAAGGATCCGAGGGTAATGCCGAGGGTGAAGGTAAACCGGGTGGATCCGGTTTTCCGACCGATGGTCAGTTTGACGCCCATGAAGGATGGGGTCAGGAAGGTCAAGAGGAAGCCGATGGTGAATCTGGTGAAGGTGACGATGTTGTGGCCGAGCGGATCAAGCAAATGGTCGGCAATGCTGCAGCCGAGGTTCAAAAGCGCGGGTCGTGGGGTTCTGTGCCCGCCGAGTGTAAAAAGCAGATCGATCGCCTGATTCATTCCGCGATTGACTGGAAAAGCACACTGCGTTATTTTGTTAAAACCAGTCAGCGCGCTGCAAAGCGTTCGTCTATTAAGCGGATCAACAAGCGTTTTCCGTATATTCATGCCGGTCGCCGCACCGAACGAACCGCAAAAGTCCTCGTCATGATGGATCAGTCTGGTTCTGTTTCCGATGCGATGATTCAGGCTTTTGCTGCTGAAATGCGTAAGCTGGGACAGTACGCAGAATTTACACTGGCAAACTTTGATACGGCTGTAGACCTGAATAGCGTCCGCGTCTGGAAAAAGGGTCAAAACCTGAGTTTGGAGCGAACCCGTTGGGGTGGTACCAACTTCGAAGCTCCGACGAAGTATGCTAACGAGCACCGTTTTGACGGTATGATTATTCTTACGGATCTTGAGGCACCTAAGCCCGGTCCCTGTCGCTGTCAGCGCCTGTGGATTACTACTGAGCACCACGCGAGGAACCCATACTTCCAGACCCGCGAAAAGATCGTGGGTATCCCCGACAAGGATATGCAGTAAACTTTACGGCGGGCAAGGCATAAAAACTTTGCCCGCCTATCTTTGTTTTTGTTTTATTTACTTGACAAACCAATCCAGATTTGAGATAATATAGATAATGAGTGATACAAATAAAGATTTATCGGCCCAAAACATCATGGATAGTTTCGGCCAGTTTGACTGGCCAGTGGTTTCAAGTAGATATATGGAACTGTCAAACGAACAGAATTTTGAGGAAATGTTGGTGTTGTTTAGCATGCCGATTTCTTCTTTTGGGGTGGTAGAGCTTCGCGAGAAAATTTATGATTTCAGCACAGCAACGCACACGTTTCAAGATGCGCTTGTTTGGATGCTGCAACACCTTCCGGGTAATCAAGTAAACATGAACGAACACCCGCTAGACTTTACACCGTACGTCGAGCAGTACGAGGTCAAACAATAATGAATATTGCACTGATTCAATCAACGCTTGGCGACTGGCAGGCACTATATATTGACGGCAAGCTGACAATCGAAGGCCACAAATTGGAACCATTCGACGTGCTCTGTGCAATCGAAAAAGCTCGTATGGGTGATATTATGGTAGAAGGCCGAGAGTGGAATCCGGAAGCAACGGATCAATGGACCTTGCCGCACGCCCTCGAAGCGGTTCGTGAGTTTCTTGTATTGGCCGAAAAGGTAGCCGATCTCGCGCCCGCCGACGCCGATGTCGCCCGCGGGGACGTCGGTGTTGGGGCCGATGTGCCGGAAGAGCTCGCTCATGAAGCCCTGGCAGAAGCGCATGACCTCGTCGTCGGACTTGCCCTTGGGATCGAAGTCCGAGCCGCCCTTGCCGCCGCCGCCGGTTCCTATATACATTCATCATTCAAAGCATTTAATGTTTAACGTTGGAGATATGATTTATACTTGCTCAAACATCGGGCTACCCGAGCACCTGTTGATTGTCGGAGAGATAAAGAATATGAACATGTACAGAGTATATAGTTACCGCTCCGGTAGAACATTTTCGTTACCGCACCCATATATACATAATCACTTCAGTATCATTGACAGAGGGGCAAGCCCTAAAGGTATATTATAAGCCCGCGCAAGCATTGCATCTTTTTGTTTGTCAAGCGAAATGGGCCAGAAAGCCTGAGCCGTTTAACCCAAAATAACTAGTTTTGTCAAGCGTATAAAAGCCACACATGCCCAAAGATTTAACAGCCTTGGAAACCTATAAAGCCTATAAAGTCGGGCAGTTATGGCTCTACCAACCGTTGATAGAGCCCTCACTCAGTTATGGCTCTACCAACGCGAAGATAAAAACGCCTTTTGTGGTGATGATAATCGACACAGACTGTGGAGAAGAAAGACTAACGTATAACTTTTATGTGTATCGCGAAGCTAGGGCCTATAGCCTAGAAGCCCGCGAGTGGCACAGGCTGGTATCGTTAGGCAAATATAAACTACTTGACAAACCAGCCCGCCTGTGAGATAATAGAGTATGGAAGGCAAAAATCTTAGGTCCGATAGGAGCGAAAGCCATACCAAGCCTTCGCCGTATGTCGTGGGTACATGGTACTATCACAGTGTGACAAAAATCAACATCATGTTTCTAGAATTACCCAATAAGGCCAATAATAACAAGTACTTAGTATATTATGCTAGCCACGACGGCCTCGATCCCCATTCGAGTTGGTTTCCTCGCCGTGATGTCGAAGGCTCCGAATTCGGAGAATGGCTGATACGCTAAAAATAAGAACGTAATGATATCAAACACTTATATGCACTTCTCTCCTATCGGAGATAAAAATGATAGAACCTGTACGCCGTAAAGGCCTTGACAATTGGGGTCAGTGTGGTATAATGGTGGTATGAGTGAGAGCAAAACTATTACTGTCAGTCAAAAAGAATACTGGATTCTTCAGCATGCTATGTCACACTGGCTAGCCAAGCTTGGCAGTCAGAAGAAAGCCTATGTCTCATTTAGATATGTTGATGAGGTCAAGGCCTTGAACGTCCGCATGAATGTTGCGAGCGAAGCGAGCTAAACCTTGAAGCCTGTATTGCCAAACCAATAAAAAAAAGCCAGGTACCTAGGTGGGGGTACCCCCTCCCCCACCCGGGATGTATGTCCCGGTATAGTATACGTTGTAAGTCTGCGCTAAGACCTCTTTCAATATACGGGCCAAAATTTTTAGCAGTTCGGGCTTTTGGATCCAAAAATATGTATGCCTATTAAAGACAATACACCCAACCATCACCTATATAATGGCCAATTGGTAGAAATGTACAATTGGCGAGAATGGAATCACGAACCCGTGGTAGGCATCATTGTGGCCCTCAATATAAAAGATAATCAGGTTTATGATGCGCATACTCACCATATACGCGTATATTGGTATAATAACCATAAAGTTGAAACATGTATCATGAGCATGCTCGTACCATATAATGAAACCAATGAATGATTTTAAAATCGGTCAAATGGTGCTAAGAACATCCAACATCAAAATCGGTCAATTGGTGACCCGTAAACATGGTTTTATAAACCGATATAATCCTAAGCAATCATCCAAAAAACATGTTGGTATGATAATTAACGTAGGTACTGAAAGTTATACAGTATATTAGTTATACAGTATATTGGTATGATATACAAAAAATTTACATATATTTACGTAACTTTGATATCAAAACATGAAACAACCTAAGTTCAAGCCCGGTCAATTGGTAAGATATGTATATGAAGATAACAATTCTGACTGGAACAACTAT
>CEPX01032805.1_pt1 | contig 39141 bp, 38 predicted proteins | sample 361361 | NCBI WGS metagenome assembly CEPX01 (sample SAMEA2619974, study PRJEB7988) | marine metagenome | biome: marine biome (ENVO:00000447); feature: mesopelagic zone (ENVO:00000213) & marine oxygen minimum zone (ENVO:01000065); material: "saline water (ENVO:00002010), including plankton...
TGCTGGGTTGATTCGTGGTTTTGCAGTTACTACTATTATTGGTGTGACTATTGGTGTTCTTATTACTCGTCCTGCTTTTGGTGCTATGGCTGAGAAGTTGTTGAATTAAGAAATAATTTCTTCCCATGTCCAGGGTCTGTTTTTTAGTAAATGTTTACATTTTATTTTTGTATCTACATATAATTCGTAGCCTTTTTCTAATGCATCATCACAGAATGTTGCATCATCAAAGCCATCATTTGTTTTATCTACCCTAAACTCTATTTTTTTTAGTACTTCTTTTTTTATTAACACACATCCTAATCCGCATTGTTTTACTTGCATTAGTTTTGCTTCTTCTACTTCTTCTGGTTTTATTTTTACTCTTACTTTTGTGAAGTCATAATTGTTTTTTTCTAACTGTTTTTGTAATGTTGGGTTGAGTTTTTGTAGTGCTTCTTTGTTTTTTTTCATTTCTTCTTGTTCTTCTTTTCTTAACCATCTATATAGTACTGGGAAGAGTTGTTGTTTTCCCATTACTGGAAATGGTGAGTAATATACTCCGCTTACGATTGCTTTTTTGTGTTGTAATAATTGTTCTATTACATCTTTTGGTGGTATGACGTCTTGTTCTAGACTTAGGAAGTAGTCATAGTTTTCTTTTAGTATTTTTTTTCTTATCACGTTTCTTGATGCTGCTATTTTTTCTTTCACATTTTGTATTTCTGCACAGCTTCTTTCTCCTGGTACTTGTTTTTCTAATTCTTTGAAGAATTCTTCTGTTGCTGAATTGTCTACTAGGTAGATGTCATAGTTGGGATAACTTAAATTTTTGATTGATTCTAAGTATTCTTTTGTGCTATATCTATGATGTTCTGATACTGGGCATCCTACTAGGATTTTTGGTTGTTGCATGGGTTTTGATTTCACTTTCTCTGTTATAAAATAGTGGGTATAATGCCTTATAGTGTTATTACTTTAAAATAGTATATATCTCTTTAGAATCGCTCTGAACGAAAAATAAGGCGTTTTGAGAGGTTTTTTCAAGAATAAGAGGTCAATGGAGCTGATAAACCCCTGTTGCATATTTGGAGTGTTTATCTAATCGGAAAGGAAATGCTTGGGTTATGTGGTGAGCTTCTAGATCATGGTTTTGATCATACTTCAATTCTACTATTATTGGAGGTTTTATTGCTTGAGTAATTAAAAATTTATTGTTAAGTGGTGTTGCAGAATAGTAAATAATGTTTCTATCTACTGTTAACCTATATTGTTTGTCTGCTGATAAATAGTATTTTCTTTTGTAGGTGTTGAAGAGTATTGGCTGTAGATGTTTTAATTTTTCTCCTAACCATTCTGGTAAGTTTGATTGTTTGAAGTTTGCTTCTAGTGTTGTAAAAGAGAATCCTTTTGTAAGAGTGAATGGTTTTAATTTATAGTGTAATTTTGTTCCTAGTGCTCCTGATTTTACCTTTAATTCTAATACTGGTTTTGTTATTTTTCCAAAAAAATTTCCATACCATCTTATTCTAGCTTTTATTCTTCTATTATTTCCTTCTACATTGTCTAAGAAACTTGTGAGTGCTGGTGTGTCTAAATAAATGTTATTAATTTGTCTTTCTTTGTAGATTTCTTTAAAGAACGCTGGGTGATGTTTTATTAATGAAGTAATTTCTTCTTTACTTAAGTGTTCTATAAAAAATTTCTTTTCATATCTAAAATCTAATTTTTTTGTTTCTAAGATGTTTGTTATCATTGTTCATAGAGTTGTTCATAAACTTTCTTTTCTTTTCCTTCTAAAGTTTTCTCATTATATATCAATTTCGATCCTTTTTCTATAAGAGTAGTATATTCTTCAACTCCTTTTATAATTTCTATAGTAGCTGGACCATATTCTGATTTCTTTTGATAAGCTGCATAAGTGTATTGTACTCCTTGTATTGTTGGAGCAGTCAGTGTTACTTCTGAACTATCTTTACTAGCAATACCAATAAAACTCTTATTAATAAAGAATTCATCTACTATTAAAACACTCTCTTCTCCAACACTTAATGCTTTATCCCCTGCTTCTACTACACTAACATCTTTCATTATTACTACACTTCCTGAAAAATCAAGTCCATCATTACCACAAGAAATAAATGCAGAGTTTGTTATACTTCCTTTTGAAAAATCACTATCTAAACAGTCTGAACTACTTTCTTGTATTTTGATGGTGTCTAGTACAAATGGTGAATTTACTATGTTGATTGCATCTTCGGCTTGTATATTTGAAAAACTTACTGCACTCATTTTGAATGGAGATTTGTAAAAGGTTATCGCTCCTGTAATACTCATGGCTTCCATTTTTGGATTACGTAATTTTTTTATAACTACATGTTCAAAGAGTGATTCTTCTGCTTCAAGAACTAAAATACCTTTTCCTGTGTTATCACTTGAAGTTATGGTTATTTTGTTTTCATTTGTTCCTCTTAATTGGAGTGAAGAAGAACTAAGGATTCTTGCTTCATTTAGTAAGTCTAATTGTGTTCCTGGTTGTACAAAGAAAGTGTAGTCTTTTGGAAGTATCATTATTTCTGTAAGTTTATGAGTTCCTTTTTCAACTGTAATTATTTTTTTCTTTTCATCTACTTGCAAAAAAGAGAATTTTTCTAGGTTTGGTTTCATTCTTACTAGATCTTTTTTCAAAGTTGTATGTTCCCATGGTGGGACTAAGATTATTTGTTCTTCTTCCATGCCTAAGATTTTAGAGTGCACTTCTACTTCTGATACAATTACCTCTCCAGGAAGATTAAAGGCATAAGATTCATAGGCTACTGGCTGTAGGTGTTTTTTTGGTTGTAATACTACTCTCTCAGTTGATTTAACAAATTTCCCTTTATATTTTATTCCTAGTACTTCTACTGGTAATGGATGAATATTTCCAATTAAGAGCAGTAATTCATTCTTCGCTCCTCCTACACTATAAGCTTGTACTGTTTGTAGTGGGTGTAATAATGTTTGTATATATTCTTGATTCTTGTACAATTTTTTTTCATGTTCAAAAACATACCATGGATAATCTTTGTAAAGGACATTTAAATGTTTTTTTGCTTCATCTTCTGTTTCTACAAAGAATGTATCCAATAATTTCACATCATTAGTCTTTTGTAATGCTTTAAGATATTCTAAATAAAACTCTTCATCATAAAAGAAAGTTTCTATCCAAGTAATGTTTGTTTGTTTTTCTCCAACATTTTTCCCTGCTCCAAGTAACGCATAAGATCCTTTAAGTTCTTCTATATATTGATTGTCAAATCCTATTGGTTCAATTTTTCCAGTTAAGGGGTTGTAATAAAATCTTATGTTAGTGTAATGTAAGAAATGATGATATCCTAATAAATCTCCTACTGCAAAAAGTGTTGCTAATTGTTTTGTATCAAAAACTTCAGATGTTTTTAAATTTCCTTCTCTAAATGCTTCCAACAGCTCTTTTCCTTTTGTAAATTCTTCTAATAATAATGCATTTTCTTTTATTTGGTTTGCTTGATAAGGTTCTATTGAACTTGCTGTGTAGATTTCATCACAACCTAAAAGATGTCTTTTATACCAACAGAGATAATCATTAAATCTAAAGAGCGGTCCTTCTCTTCTTTCATTATTTTCTATTAACTGTTTGCCAAAATGTTCTTCTAGCGCATAAACTCCTAGTTTCTCTCCGTTAACAAATACTTCTACAAAATCATATCTTAATGCTATCAATCCATTGTAACTCAAAAATTTATGCAAGTACCATTCATTTAAATAATTCCTTGTTTTTGGGTGTTGTAAGGAAAACTTTTTCATACCAAAGAGTGTTTTATCATCTTTCAGCACTACTCTAAATGACCATTTTCTAGCATCAGCCCAATGGTCTGGTCTATCTCCTTTTAATCTAATTTTAACTTTATATTCTTCTCCTTCATGTCTTAATTTTGCAGAAACATAGTCTTCATCTGTTGGAAAGAGTGCATCTCGTGCTATTGCTTCTAATCTTTTTGTTGCTAACTTCTGATAATTCTCAAAAGAAACATCTAAATAGAGTTGTTTTGGTTTAGAAAACTTTCCTTGTACATACTGTACTGGATGTGTTGTTGTTTTATAAACTCCAAATAGTCCTTTTGCTACTGGAAATATTCCTATTTTATTCGCTAAAGTTCTTGCTTCTGTTGATGGGTTCGATAATGGTCCAAAGAATCCTGCTAAAATAAGTCCTGCAACTAACCCTATTACTAGTAGAACTAAAATTGCTATTAAAAAAAAGAGTATTCTTGTTTTTTTTCTTAAGAAAAAATTAAAGAATGGTGTTAAATAATGTTTGAGTGTTGGTGTTTGTCTTTCTTTGATTCTCATAGTTAACTAATACCATCTTTATCTAAATAAGTTAAATTTACTGAACTAGAAAGTTTATCCAAATCATTTTTTATTAAAGCAAAGTGATGGTGATTGCCTATATCTACTAAAAATGATGATTCTAATGTCCCATCTGTATGATCAAATCTTTTCAAATGTACTGTATTACAATGTTTTGTTAATACTTTTATAATATTTGTTAAAGTTAGATATTTTGATTCTTTTCCTGTTATGCTTAAATAAAGATTGTGATGATTATATTTCTTCCTTTTAATATTTCTCAAAATGAGAATTAAGCTTATGATTACAAAGGAAATTATTGTTACTGCCCATTGATGTGCTCCAAACCCTAATCCTATTCCTATTGCTATAAATAAAAAGGATAATTCTTCTGGTTCTTTGATTGCTGCTCTAAATCTTACTATAGATAATGCTCCTACTAATCCTAGAGAAAGTGCTAAAGAAGATTTTACTATAGTGATTATTAGAGTTGTTGTTGTTGCTAAAATAATAAAGTTGCTTGCAAAATGTTTTCTATTTGAAAGTGCTGTGCCATATTTAACATAAATTTGAGAGAGTATAAAAGAAAGTAGTGCTGATAAGAATAAAGAAATAACTACTGCTAAAAGATTTGTTTCTATTGGTGTTGTTGCCAAAAATTGGTCTGCTGTTGGAAGAGCCATTGTTTAGTGGTTATATCCCTTTGGAAGATTTATAAGCTTAACGTCTGAATTCTAAGGAACCTCTAATACATCATATTTTTTATCTGCTAAAACTACTTTCATCTCTTCATAACTTCTCATTCCAACTCTTTTTTCTTTTAAGAGTAAGGCTCCCAAGCTTGCTGCTACAACTCTTGTTCCATTTCCTAATAATTCTCTTAAAGCTCCTTCTTCTTTAACAAATGCTAAACAATCACTTTCATAACGATCTTTTGCAGTTGTAAAAGCTGTTAATACTCCTTGATCATCTAAAGGTAATGCAGCTTCAAAGACTAGTGATGCATTTTTAGTTGTTGCATTATCTCTTACAATGCCTAAAAGAGTTAACTTTTGTTCTTCTACTGTTACTCCTAATTCATCTTTTATTTGTTTTTGTGCTGAAACATACAAATTTGGTTCTTTTTCTCCTTCAGGATAATAACTTGGCATTACTCCTCCAGCTGGTAAGTCTAAGTAACCTTTTGCTTGAAGTACTTTATCACTTCTTCTTTCAAAGACTAAAGAACCATCTGTAGTTTTTAATATTGTGTGTAGACCTAATACTTTTGTTGCTGTATCATCAAAAACACGTGCAAATGTTTGAGGATTTTTCCCATCTTTTTGTAAGAGTTCTAAGAATCTATTATTTATTACAAAATCTTTATAAGTTCCTCCTTTTAAATCAATTACTGCAGGCTTTGGTGATGAATCATAAAAATATCTCGCTCTATCTTCTAACCTTACTCCTTTTGCATCTGCTTCAACTTCAAGATCTTTCCATAAAACACTTGAAAGAACATCATCTAAAATAGTTCTTGGTCTTTGATCTTCTCCAAGTTCTCCTTGTAATCTTGCTAGTACTCTTCCTGTTGATTCCCTAAATGCTTTTTCAATAATGATTTTTGTCATTTTTTCAATAAATAATATAAACAAACCCCTTATGCAAAAAAGGTTAGTCTACAGTATATAAGTCTTATCTTTCTCTATCCATAGATTTATATACCTTTTTTAAGAGTTACGCATTATGAAATGCATTATTCCTTGTGCTGGATACGCTACTAGACTAGGAGAAGCAGGTGTTCATACTCCAAAATCCTTGATTAAGATAAGAGGGAAATTTTTGATTGATCATATAATCGAAAGTTTATTAGATTTAGATATTGATGAGTTTGTTGTTATTTCTAATGCTAAATTTTACGATCAGTTTAAGGAGTGGTTTGATAATTTTTCTTGCAAAATTAAAATTAGATTAATTAATGATGGTACTACTAGTAACGAAACTCGATTAGGAACTTTAAATGATATTAAACTTGCTTTAAATGATTTTGATGATGACTTCTTAGTATACTTTGGTGATACTTTTGTTAATTTTGATATGAAGAAAGCCAATGAATTTTTTAAAGAAAAGAAAGCTCCAGTTATGGTATTATGTGATATTGGTTTAGAGAATGCTAAGAGATCAGCAATTATTGGTTTAGATGAAAATGATAGAGTTACTAGTATTGAAGAAAAACCAGAAAACCCAACTTTTTCTCTATGTAGTGCTGGTATTTATTTTTGTATACAAGAGAATAAGAAAGATATTGAAAAATATTTAGAAGAAGGGAAGAATTCAGAAGGAATTGTTTATTTTTTAGAAGACATAATGAATAAACCTCTCTTTGGGTATGTGTATGATAAAGAAACAAATTTCTACATTGATGTTGGTGTTCCTGAAGCTATAGATAGAGCAAATAAGATTGATGAATAACGCCGCGACGAGGATTTGAACCTCGATGCCCAAGGGCCCGGTTCTCTCCTTTTGGTTAAGGTTTTCCCAAAAGCTTATTCGAGACCGGTGCAATACCAGGTTATGCGATCGCGGCAAACAAATTTTCTACTCTGCCAATAGTTTTTTAAAGTATCTATTCAAAGGCAAAATTATGAAAATCCTTGTAACTGGTGGTGCTGGCTTCATTGGCTCAAACATTGTCCGTGAATTAGTCAACAGAGGAGATGAAGTTGTTGTTATTGATAATTTGTTTAGTGGAAAAAAGGAGAATCTAACTGAAGTAATGGATTCTATTCGTTTTGTTGAGGGGAGTATTACTGATTTTAATTTATTAAAAGAAGAGTGTAAAGGTGTTGATGTCATTTTGCATCAAACTGCTATTCCTTCTGTTCCTCGTTCTATTAATGATCCTTTATCTTCTAATACTACTAACATTGAGGGTTCTTTAAAAGTGTTACTTGCTGCTAAAGAGTGTAGTGTAAAGCGTGTTGTTTTGGCTGGTTCTAGTTCTGCTTATGGTAATACTGAAACTTTGCCTAAAACTGAGGACATGCCTACTAATCCTCTTTCTCCTTATGCTTTGCAAAAGGTTACTAGTGAAGTGTATGCTAAGTTATTCAATAAACTTTTCAATCTTGATACTGTTGTTTTAAGGTACTTTAATGTTTTTGGTCCTAGACAAAATAAGAAGGGTGGGTATGCTGCTGCTATTCCTTTATTTATTTCTGCTATTTTGGAAGATAAAAGTCCTGTTATTTTTGGTGATGGTTTGCAATCTCGTGATTTTACTTTTGTTGATAATGTTGTGCATGCTAATATTTTGGCTGCTATTGCTGAAGAGCCTTTAAATGGTGAAGTTATTAATGTTGCTTGTGGTGAAAGAATTACTTTGCTAGAGTTAGTTGAAAAGATTAATAAAGTTCTTGGAAAGGATATAAAGCCTGTTCTCCAACCTACTCGTTTAGGTGATGTGAAGCATTCTTTGGCTTCTATTGAAAAAGCTAAACAATTACTTAATTTTGAACCGCAAGTTTTGTTTGATGAAGGTTTAGAGAAAACTATTGAGTGGTATAAAGAGAATTAGTTTTTACTACAAACAACTAACATTGCTTGTCTTTTTGTAAGTAGTCTTTTAAGAAAAGAATAATGTTGTTTATTTCCATAATAATAACTAAATTTTTCTACCTTAAATCCATTTATTTGGAGTACTCTTGTTAATGTATGCTTATCATGCCATGTTGTGTGTGTTGGATTTGGTCTTAAGATTATTGTAAACCATTTTGCATTAGGTGTTGTTATAATCAATTTCCCATTTTTCTTTAAATGTTTCCTAATATTTTTCAAAAACAACCCTTGATTAACAACATGTTCTAAAACATCCCCAGCTACTATTACATCAAAAGTTTTCTTAAAAGAATAAGTTTCCATGTTTCCTTGCACTATTTGTTTGTCTTTTGGCTTCTCTGTGTCTATACCGACTAAACTCTTAGTGTGTTTTTTTAACAAATTCCAAAGCCCATATTTTTGTGATTGTCCTACACTACCTATGTCTAAGACTTCTTTATTTTCCACATATTTTTGGATTATCTTTTCTCTAATCATAAGGCTAGAATAAAGAAAAGGCTTTTTTAAAGAGTGTGTTTTTGGTCTTTTTCCTTATCGAAACGTATTTATAGCTGAATTTTAAGTTGTTTTAAACCATGACTAAGGTAATCATCTCTATTCCAGCGTATAATGAGGCTGATTCTATTAGTTCTGTCATTAAGGAAATCAAGGAAGTAATGGATAAAGAGAACTGGAAATACTCTATTCATGTAGTTGACGACGGAAGCTCTGATGCTACTGCTTCTTTAGCTAAGAAGGTTGGTGCTAAAGTGTTTTCCAGAAAAAGAAATAAAGGGTTAGCTAGCACTTTCCAAGAAGAAATAAAGCATGCTCTTGAAACTAAAGCTGATATCATAGTCCACACTGACGCTGATGGTCAATATCCTGCTAAGTTTATCCCTGCTTTAATAGAAAAAGTTGAAGATGGTTTTGATTTAGTTTTAGGTAGTCGTTTTTTGGAAGGAAGAAAACATTCTTCATTTTCTAAAAATTTTGGCAATAGGGCTTTCGCTAGAGTTTTTTCTAGATTATGTAATATAAAGTTAACTGATACTACTACTGGTTTTCGTGCTTTCACTAAAGAAGTTGCTGAAGAAATTAAGTTCACTAATACTTTTACTTATACTCAAGAACAATTAATTCGTGCTAGTAAAATGAAATTTAAAATTAGTGAAGTGCCTATTGAAGCTAGAGTTACTCGTGGTTCAAGATTGTTTGGTAATGTTTTTGAGTATGCTTTCAAAGCTTGGGTAAACATTCTTCGTATTTATAGAGACTATGATCCTTTAAAATTCTTCGGACGTATTGGTTTAAGTTTAGTTGCTGTTGGTATTCTTCTTGGTTTGTGGTTAGTATATTTGTTCTTAACTACTGGTAAAGTTGGACATCTTCCTGCTACTATTTTAACTGTTTTATTGTTAGTTTCTGGCATTCAATTTATTGTTTTTGGTTTCTTAGCTGATATGAATAAAAGATAATTGAAAAAAATGAAAACGAACAAACTTTTTGTGTTTTTTGTCATTTTAATACTTTTTAAGATAATAGTTACTTCTTTTGTTCTTTCCCCTACTGTTTTTGGTGATGAATATACTTACGTAAAAGCTGCTAGAAGCTTATGGAACAATGGTGAATTCGCTACTCATGGCTTGCCTGTCACTGCACATCCTCCTATCTATTCTTTACTTATCTCTCCTGCTTTTGCATTTCAGGACATGACTACTATTTATTTTGTAATCAAAGTAATCAACGCTATTCTTTCTAGTTTAATCATTTTTCCTGCTTTTTTATTGTTAAGAGAATTTTTAAGTAGAAAGAAAGCTTTAATTGGTACTATTCTTATTGGCTTACTTCCTTTTTCTTTTGCAACTTCTGCTTATGTAATGTCTGAAAATATTTTTTATCCTCTTATGTTGTTTGCTTTGTTTTTCTTATTCAAAGCTTTTACTACTTCTCATTGGAAATTTGGAATTTTTGCTGGTATCTTTACTACTCTTGCTTATAGTTCAAGGTTCTTTAGTATCATTTTATTTTTACTCATTGGTTGTATGATTGTTTATTTCATCTTCAAAAAAGAATGGACTCCTCTTAGAAATAGTATTATCGCTTTAGTTGTTAGTTCTCTCTTTCCTTTCTTTTGGTTTTTAAGGAGTAAAACTTTAGGTAGCACTACTGTTATGAATTTAGTGGAGAACACTGTTGTTTCATTACACAATGAGGCTACTTTGCTTAGTTTAATGTTTATGTTTATTTTGTGGGTTTGTATTCACTTCACTTACATTTTTCTCGCTACTGGTTTCATCCCTAGTTTAATTTTGATGAAAAAGATTCCTAAGCAAGACAAGAATCAAAAAACATGGTTACTCATGACTACTATTTTAGTTTTTGCAATTGTCTTAATTATTTCTAAGCGTGCTATTGGTTTAGGAATAAAAGAAGTTACTTTACTCTCTGGATTTGTTGGGAGAATTATTGGAAGATATGTAGACATCCTACTCCCTTTAATTATAATAAGCGCTTTAATCTGCCTAGAAAGAGGGAAAAAACTAATTACAAAGAGAAGTTTGTATTATAGTAGTGGTTTTATTATTCTTGGTTCTCTAATTTGGTACTTTCCTCTTTTCCCTTTCAACAATACTTCTCTTACGTTGTTTGGACTTGGAAAAGTAGTTATAGAATATATTATTAGTGGAGCAACAGAGTTCTCTTTTATTTCCCCCATAACATTGCTTGTTCTTTTAGTGATTATGATTGGATTAAGCTATAGTATTTACAAGATTAATAGAAGAAAAGAGTTTGACTTTTTTAAAGTAGGTTACATTCTAGGAATTTTTTTCTTAATGACTAACATTGCGAGTTTTGGTGCCATTATCTATACTTCTCAAAAATGGGATGCTAATGAGCAATTACAATTAAGTAAATTCTTAAGTAAAAATGAAGATTCTTTTAACAATGTTATTTTTGATGAAGAATTTTGTGGTTTTGAATTATATCGTGATAATCCTAAAATTCTTTGTTCATCTTCAAAACATTTATCTTTTATTGGTTTTTGGATAAATAAAGACATTAAAGTTGCAAAAGCTAGTGCTTTAAAAAAAGGAGATATCTTAATTACTAAAGCTACTTTAAAAAAGGAAATATTAAAAGAAACTACTAGTGGAATAAAGGTGTATAGAGGATGAACTGGAAACTTATTTTAAGAATTATTATAAGTATTACTTTACTCATAGGATTATTTACTTATATTGATATGAATGAATTATTAAATTCACTACAGCAAGTAACTCCTTTATTAGTTTTGGTTGCTGTTGCGAGCACTCTTCTAGGTATTTTTGTTTCTATGCTTGGATTAAAGATTCTTTTAGATATTAGAAAGAAGGTTTCCTTAGGTAAATTGTCTAAATATAGTTTATATAGTTGGGCTGCTAGTCAATTCTTCCTTGGAAAGCTAGGTACTTTTTCTATAATTTATTTTCTTAACAAAGAAAAGATTTCTTGGAAAGAAAGTTCTGTTTTCATCACTGTTAATCAGTTAGTTACTGCTGTTATGTTATTTCCTCTTGCTATCATTGGTATTTTTATTTTTTTCCCTGAGCAATTCCCTTATGCTATTAGTTTAGTTATTCTTTTAACTATTGGTTTTTTTGTAGGCAAAAAATTAAAGATTGTTAGACGTCTTAAAAGGTTCTTGAATAAAAAACATAAGTTATTTATAGATAGTTTAAGGTTATTAAAAGATAATAAAGAAAGATTATGGTTAAATTTATTAGTCACTTTCATTGGCTTCGTAATTTCAGTTTTAGTTCTTTATTTTTTCTTTTGGAATTTTGGATATCCTGTTGCTATTTGGCAAATTCTTATCGCTTCTGCTTTAGTTACTTTTCTCGGTTTCATTCCTATCAGTTTAGCTGGATTAGGTATTCATGAAGTTAGTAGTGTTTACTTCTTTTCTTTATTTGGTATTCCTGGAGCTATCACTTTGAGTATTTATATTTTATTTAGAATTTGTAAGTATATTATTGCTGGTCTTGTCCTGTTGTACTTTGCTTTTCTTTATGAGTGAGATCATTTTGCACCATACCTGTCCAAGTTGGTATGAGTTTTGTTGTTCCCATAATAATCTTTAATGCTCTTTCTGCTGTATTAATTACCATATACTCTTTTGGTATGTCTATTACTACAGGCATTTTTGTTACTAAATCTATGCAAGAATAAACTGTATTTGCATCTAACCCTGTTAATACAATGTTTCCTGTATCCATTGCTTCTATTCTCTCCACTGCATTCCTTACTGTTATTGCTGGAAATGAAAGCATCGAAGATTCTTCACTTATACTTCCACTGTCTGAAAGTACACAATAAGCATGTTTTTGTAGTTTATTGTATTCAAAGAAACCAAATGGTTTCAAAAAAGATATTCTTTTATCTAGTTCTATTCCCTTTACATGTTCTAATCTTTTTCTTGTTCTTGGGTGTGTTGATAAAATAATAGGCATATCATAATGTTCTACTATTGTGTTTAATAGGTTCAAAACTTTTTTCAGATTATCAGAATTGTCTACATTTTGTTCTCTATGAAAACTTGCTAAGAAATATTTCTTTTCTTCTAACTTCAGTTCTTCTAATATTGTTGATTCATCTATATCTTTCATATAATAATCTAATACTTCTTTCATTGGTGATCCTGTTAAGTATAAAAATTTTGGGTGTATTCCTTCTCTTAAAAGATTCCTTCGTGCGTGTTCTGTATAGACCATGTTCACATCACTTATGTGATCCATTATTTTTCTATTCAATTCTTCTGGAACATTTGCATCATAACTTCTGTTTCCTGCTTCCATGTGATAAAGAGGTATTTTTAATCTTCTTGCCATAATACCTGCTATGGAACTATTTGTGTCTCCTAGTATCAAAACTGCATCTGGTTGCTCTTTTAACATTATTTTTTCTGCTTGAATTAATACATTTCCTAATACTGTTGCTACACTTGTATGATCCACATTCATAAAGTAATCTGGCTTTTTCATACCTAATTGTTCAAAGAACACTTGGTTTAATTCATAATCATAATTTTGTCCTGTATGCACTAAAATATGTTCTGTATATTGTTCTAATAGTGCTACTATTCTTGCTAGTCTTATGATGTCTGGTCTTGTTCCTAAGACTGTCATTACTTTTAGTTTTTTGTGCATTTTCTTAGAGATTATTTGGGTGTTGTATTGTTCCCTTTTTTAAGCTTTCGAAATGTGCTGCTCTTTGTTCTGACCCTTCTCCTTTCATTTGATCTAACAATCTATTCATATCATTATATTTGCAAGGTGGGCAAAGACCTAATTGTATGCTTTCTGCCACTCCTGAACGTACTACTTTATCTTCCCAAATATCAAAGAATCTTCTTTCTTGTGTAATTTGTCCATAAGAAAATTGGGCTGTTCCTTTGTGTTGACAACAAAGGTATAACTCTCCTGTTGCCCCAACTACTCCTATAAGTGGATGAGACTCACATCTAGCATAGTCTTTATGATTTGCATAAAGATCTGCAAATCGTGGAAAGTGTGCATGAACTTTTAAAGCACTATCTTTAAATTCTCCTTTGAATCTTTCAATCTGTTTCCTAACAAGATTAGGTGCTTGTTCTCTTACTATGGTTTGTTGTGTTTGTGGCAAATCGTAGATGGGACGAATTTGTATATAATTTGCTCCTGCAAAATGTGCTTCTTTACAACCATCATAAACTTCATGTAAGGTCGTTGGATTTACTAAGAATCCTATACCAATTGTTGTTTCTAATCCTTCTGCATCACGATGAGTTACCATATCTCTAATACGATCAAGTATATATCTAAATTCATCTCTCTTAACACCATTTTTTGGTTCATGCATTATTCTATGAGATTCTGTTGTTCCTGCATCTAAACTTAATCTTACGAATCTTGTTGAATTAACTATTGTTGTTAAGTTCTTATCAGTAATCATCCCACCATTTGTTATTAACCCTGTATCTACTCCTAATTCATTTGCTCTTTCCATTGCACTAACTGTAAAAGGATTTACTAGTGGTTCTCCTCCTCCTGTAAATAACATTCCTTTAACTCCTTTTTCACCAACATCTTCAACTAATTGCATTAAAATTTCTTCTGATAAATGAACATTATTCGCAGCTCTTCTTGAAGAATATGCACAAAATCCACAGTCATGATTACATTTATTAGATGGATCTACTTCTACTGATACTGGAAGAATGTCTAAGCTTTTCCCTTCTAAGATTTCTTCTACTTGTTTTCTATGAACAAGCATTTTAGTTTCAGTAAATGGGCTTTTTGTTGTTATGATATATCACCTTCTCTGTCAGTTCTTAACCATGTAACATAATTTTTCAATCCTTTTTTAAAAGGAGTAAAATTTAAAGGAGAGAAAGTTCTTTTAAGCTTTTCTATGCTTGGGATGCAAGGTATGTCTCCATCTACTGCTTTTTCATAAGTAATAGTTGGTTCAACACCTATAACTTCTCCTAAGGTCTCTGCTAATTCTTTTATAGTTACCTGCGTATCTGAAGCTACATTGAGTGTTTCTCCCCATAATCCTTTTTCTATGATTCCAGTTGTAAGAGATGCTAGGTCTTGTACGTGTAGAAAATTTCTTTGCAAACTCCCATCTCCATAAATCTTAAGTGGTTGTTCTTCTAATAGTTTTTCTGCAAAGATTGCTACTACTCCTGTTATGGATCCTGGTTTTGCTCTTTGTCCCGGTCCATAAATACTAAAGACTCTAAGACTTGTTGTTTGTATCCCGTGTCTTGCATAAAGTTTTGCTTGCGTTTCTCCAAATAATTTTCCTGCTCCATAAGGTTCAATTGGTTCTAAGGGATGAGTTTCATTTACTACTTCTCTTTGTGGTGTTCCATAGACTCTTCCTGCTGAAAAAAAGAGAAAGTTTGGTACTTCATGTGCTTTCATTCTATCAAGCAATGTTGCTGTGTGTTGACTAACTGCAAAATCTAAGAGAGGTTCTTGTACTGCTTTTTGTACATTTGCATACGTTGCTAAGTGCACTACTGTTTCAACATCTCGAAATGCATCAGCTGAAGTTAGTGTTTTAGAAATGTCTCCAACTGTTACTCTATCTCTTCCATCTAACATTCCTTGTAATTCTGTTGAAGGTTCATTATGTGTCATTAAACTTAGAGTATAATCTTGACCTTTGAGTGTTCTAACTAGATGTTTTCCAATAAATCCATCTGCCCCCGTTACTAATATTGTTTTTGTCATATCTATCAAATCTGATTTTTATGTAATGGTGAAACTGTTGATAAATCTACACTTGCGTCTATTTGCTCATCTGATTTTCCAGTAAAATCATATAATACTTTATTATGTGTTTGAAATCTGCAATTTGGACATTTATCTACTTCTATACTTTCTAAAAGTTCCATTCTTTTAGAACCATACCATATTGCAGATAATGATTGTTCTCTCAAGTCTCCTATTTCTGCTTTTTCTAAACCTCTAAATGGACTACAAAAGTAAGCTTTACCTGTTGCTCCAACTATTGCTAGAAGTGCATGAGCTAAACAACTATCATAAGGTTTTTCTCTCATTGTTATTTCATCTGCTCTGTCTGTAATAATATGTACTTTGAAGGAATCTGTTTCTAATCCTTTTGCTTTCGCTAAAGTTCTTTGTGCTGATTCCCAAGGTGCTGTCCATTCTGGTTTGCCATCAAAATAAAGTGGTCTAAATTGTACATAGTCTAATCCTATAGCTCTTGCTTGTTCTGCTAGTGCTAGTGCTGAGGCTATATTATTTGTGTCCACTAAATATCCTAGTCCAACTACTAAATCTTCTTTTCCTTCTCCTTTTCTTGCTGCTAAGGTTTCTAAGTTTTTCATAATTGTAGTAAAACCATAACGTGGATTTTTTATTCCATGTACTGTTGCGTGTGATTCTTCTGACCCACCATCTAAGCTTATTCTTACAAATTGGCATGATTGAATTACTGCATCTATGCTAGTTTCATTAAATAATGATCCATTTGTTACTAATCCTACGTCCATTCCTAATTCTCTTGCATAAATCATTGCTTCTGGTGTATGAGGATTCATTAATGGTTCTCCTCCTCCTGTAAAAGTAACAGCTTTGATTCCTAATTCTGCTGATTCTTTGAGGGTATGCATCATAATGTCCTTATCTAAGCTTTGTTGTGTTCTTGCACCTGTTCCATCATCTGCGTAATAACAAAAATAGCAAGAATGATTACATCTATCATCAGGATCTAGTTCTAGAGTTATTGGAGGAACTTTTTCTCCTCTACCTATACTCTTCAGAGTAGGCATATGATTCAGCATTTTCAATCTACCAAACTGTGAGGTTTCTTCAGTCATAAGAATAGAATACAAATAAAAAGTCTTATAAATCTTTGGAATGGCCTCTATTAGCCGTTAAACAGCCTCTTAAGCGATTTAAAAAATCAAGAGGTTTTAAATAAGCTTAATGAACTGGTTCTTTTATGAATATCGTTGTTTTTTATCATGATGATGTAAGAAAGATTAGTGGAACTCCTCTTTATATTTTAAAGATTGCTAGAGAACTCGCAAAGAAACATAAAATTCATTTAGTTTTCAAGCATAAAAAGATTGATGTAAGTAAAGAGAAAGGTTTTCAGGAGTTAATCCCTAATAAAAATATTATTACTTACAATCTTTTCAGTTCTGATTTCTCTTTACTTTCTCCTTTATTCTTTGCTAAGTTTTCTCGTTTAGTAAAAAAGATTAAACCTGATTTCATTTACTCTTATAGTCATTTATGGGCTTTGCCTTCTTTGCGTCTGGCTAGAAAAAATAAAATTCCTATTATTTATGAAGCTCATGGATTATGGTATGAACATTGTAAACCAAAAATGCCTTGGATTAAACTTTTTATTCCTTTACTCATTCCTTTTGATAAATGTATTATGGCTAAGTTTGATGGTTTAAACGCTGTCTCTCCAAATGTTAAAGAATTTTACAAAAAGAACAAGAATTGTTTAGTTACTTTTCCTTGTGTTGAGTTAGATGTTATTAATAAAATTAAAAAGAAGGAGGTTAAGAAGGATGATTCAAGAATCTTAGTTACTTATTCTGGCAACTTCAATCCTTATCAAGGATTAGATCTATTATTAGGTGCTATGAAAGTTTTGAAACAAAGAAATTTGTTAAATAAATTCTTGTTTCAATGTATTGGTAATACTGATGATAGTTTGTTAACTTTGGCAAAAAAAGAAGGTGTTGTTGAAAGTATTAAACTATGTGGAAAGAAGAAACCTAGTGAATTAGACTCTTTCTACGCCAAAACTGATATTTTTGTTGTTCCTAGACGTGATTCTGCTAATGTAAAATATTCTTGTGCTGGTAAATTATTAGAATATATGGCCATGGGTAAATGCGTTGTTTCTACTAATGTTGGTGGTGCTCCTGCTTTAATCAAAAGTGGTGTTGATGGTTTTTTAGTTAACCCTAATGAAGAAGAATTAGCTGATGCTTTAATTGCCTTACAAGATAAGAAAGTTAGAGAAAAAGTAGGTAAAAATGCTTCTAAGAAGATTAGTGAAAACTACACTATTGTTCACGCTGGCAAAAATATTGAAGAATTATTTAAAAGAACAACTACTTTAAAAAAGTAACAAAAGAAAAGTTTATAAAGTGTCTTTTTTCTCAAGAAATTATTAAAAAATGGATACACCTCAAAACCCAGCTTATATGATGGTTCAGTCTGACTTACCTGTAGCATTAGAAAAAAGAAGTAACAGACTTGTATTGCACCCTAGGATTATTGAAATGTCTACAAGAGCAGATCAAGAGTTTCAATTACATCCAGATAGGAAAGAAAAAAATGTTGAAGGAAAAATTCGTGGATGGAATGGTGAATATTTTTCTGTAGAACCTCCTAAATTTGAGCATAACACTAAAGATGGAAAGATTATCTTACCTGCTAGAGTAATCAGGGTAAGTGATGATTTTGCTGCTGCACATTTTTACGAAAAAATTGATGGAAATCAAGAAAAAAATCCAATAAGTTCATTAGGTGCATATGTTTCTTTATTTGTAAGAGATAATGTTTCTAGTGAACTAATTGCCTTACTAAGCACAAGGCCTGAGACTGCTTTTGTTAGTCCTAATACTTGGAATAGTGTTGGAGCTGCAGTACCTATAGCTAATGCTGAAAATCCCCTTTATGGTGTAGGGGAAAAGGTTGCTAGAAGTTATGATATAGATTTGAACACTACAGCAATTAGGCATGAAGGAGTGATGTTAGATACTACAAACAATATTACTTTACTTACTGGAAGTGTTATTCTTTCAGAAGAACAAGTTGGTGGTGATTGCAAGTTAACTCCTGTTCCTATTAAAGAACTAGGAGATTTTGTAGAAAGAGAAGGTGGTATTAATGGATGGTTACCTTCTGGACTTTTAGCAATCTGTTCTAGTATTCAACAAATAACTGGAAGAGAGTGTACTAATGTACACGGAGAAGATCAGAGTGTAATTGCAGCTCAAGTTTGGACAAGAGCAGCTGAAGAGTTTCAAAGAAATCCATTAGATAAAAAGACTATTTTAGAAAATCTTGGTCTTGATTTTGTTATTTAATGTAAAAGTTTTTTATAAAGCTTCACACATTCTCTTGCTGAATATTCCCAAGTATATTTCTTCCTGAACTTTGTATGTTGTGTTGTAAAAGTTTTTGTTTTCCAATTCTTCATAAATGCTTTTTCTATAGTTTGTGCTAATTTTTTTGCATCTTTTGCTGGTGTTAATAATCCATAGGGAAAGAAACTAAAGTATTCTCTTGATCCTGGTATATCACTTGCTATTACTGGAACTCCACATGCAAATGCTTCTCCTACTGCATTTGGTTTTCCTTCTGCTAAAGAAGGTAATACTAAGAAGTCTGCTGCATTGATATAGTCTGGTATTGTTTGCAATGGCTTTGCCCCTAAAAATGTGACAACATCTCTTAGATTATTTAATTTCACATACTCTTTTAATTTCTTCTCCCATCTTCCATCTCCTATAATATAACAATGTACACCTTTCCTTTTCTTAACTAACTCTTTCATTGCTTCTAGAAAATAATCTGGCCCTTTAACTTTGACTAGTCTGCCTACATACAAAAGTATTTTTTTATTTTTTATTAATTTTAATTTTGCTCTGCTCTCTTTTTTTCCTTTCGGTTTAAAGAGTTGCATATTTATACCGTTTGGAGTATGGTATAATTTTTCTCTTTGCACTCCTAGTTTCAAAAAATCTTTCAATTGATGTTGGTTATTTGCTGTTATTACATCACAATGTTTCAAAACATATAAGAGTACTTTTCTCATCAAAGCATTTTTTAATGCTATATTTGCTGATGATCCTCTTTCTGTCATCATCAGTGGTTTCTTATACATTTTTTTCAAAAAGACTCCTATTAATGCTGAGTAAGACCATTGGCAATGAATAATATCACTTTTCTTTGCATACTTCATTGATCTTAGGAATAATTTTAAGGAATAAAGAGGAAATTGTAGTTTTGCTAAAAATGATTCTTTTAAATTTTGTGGTATGCCTCCATCTTTGGTTAATCTTTGTAATTTATGAGGGAAAAAGTAATGAAATCTATGTATGGAAATACCATCATACTCTTCTTCTAACTTACTTTTTCCATCTGCTGAACTAACAACGTCTATCTTCGCTCCTTGTTTTGTTAGTGCTTTACAAAGTGCGTAAATGAATGGTGCTTTTACATCTCCTTTATATGAAGGAAATGATGTTGTTAACATGCAGATTTTCATGATTGCAAAGCTATAAAAAAAGCTTATAAGGTTATCTATACTTACTCAATGAATCATAGGAGTACTAATGCAAGCAAGTAAAACTTTAGCTAAAGGTATGTTGATTATTTTGCTAGCTACTGCTGTTGTGAAGGTATTTGGTTATGGTTTTAAGATTGTTGCTTCTAGGTGGTTAGGTATTGAGGGATTTGGTTTATTTTCTCTTGCTTTGGCTCTATTCACTTTAATTGCTGGTTTAGTATTCACTGGTATTAATCTAAGTATTGATCGTTATGTCGCTTTTTATAGGGGAAAAAATAAGTTTGCTTCGGTTAAGAGCACTATTACTTCTGGTTTGTTGCTTATTTTTAGTTTAGCTATTTTTGCTGGTATTATTGTTTTCTTTGGTGCTAATCAGATTGGTTCTTTAATGGGACATACTAACTTAGCTCCTTTACTTAAAGTGTTTGCTGTTATGTTCCCTTTCTTTGCTATTGTTTTAACTATCGAAAAGATTTTGGAGGGTTTCCAACGTATGGATTTGAGTGTTTTTTCTAATCTTATTTTGAATTGTTCTAAATTTTTATTGTTACTTGTTGCTATTTTCCTTGGCGTTAAAGTTTTTGGTGTTGCTATTAGTTTCCTTATTGCTTCTATTTTTACTGCTTTTATTATGCTTTTAATTTTGAGGTGTAAAATTCTTAATAAGTTCTTTAAGAAAGAAAAAGGTAATAATTTAAAAAGTTCTATTAAAGAAATTTTCTTTCATTCTATTCCTTTGACTATTACTTCTATGGTACACACTTTGCTTACTTGGGGTGATACTGTTATTCTTGGTTTTTTCCGTTCTGTTGCTGAAGTTGGTGTGTATAGTTTAGTCCTTCCGACTGCACAACTATTAGCTCTTCCTGTTGTTGCTTCTAATGCTGTTTTAGTGCCTTTGATTAGTAATTTGTTTGCTAAAAGAAAGAATAATGAGATTAAGAGTGTGTACAAAACTGCTACGAAGTGGATTTTTTTAATGATGATTCCTTTATTAGTTTTAATCCTTTTATTCCCTCAGCGTATTATTAATACTATTGCTGGTTCTGATTTTGTAGCTGGGTATACTACTCTTATTATTCTTGCTATTGGTGTGTTTATTGGTTCTTTAGCTACTCCTGCTAATATGATTCTTTTATCTGTTAATAAGACTAAATTAATGATGAAGAATTCTATTATTGCTGCTGTTGTGAATATTGTTTTAAACATTTTCTTAATCCCTAAATATGGCCTTATTGGTGCTGCTGTTGCTTTCCTTGTTTCTTATAGTTTATTGTTTATATTCAGGATTTATGAAGTTAAAACCATCTTTAAAGCGCAGCCTTTTTCAGTGAAGATGGTTGGTATTATTGTTTTAGGGATAATAACTGCTTTATTAGTGCAAAGCATTGATTTTCTTATTTCCCCTTTCATTAATTTTGATGCATTTATGTTGCTTATTAACATTGCTAGTATTGGTATACTGTATCCTAGCTTACTCTATTTCTTTAAATGTTTTGATAGTGAAGATAAAGAAATTTTACAGGCTATTAAAAGACGTGTGTTATTAAAGAAATAATTAATTTTTTTCCATAAATGCTTTTATATTTTCTACTACATATTTTATTTCTTCTTCTGTTATTTCCGGAAAGATTGGTATGGATAAGATTGTTTTTGATAGTTTTTCTGTTATTGGATAGCTTTCTGTATTTCTTTCTTCGTACGCTTTTTGTTTGTGTATTGGTATTGGGTAATGGATTACTGTTGCTATTCCTTTTTCTGCTAAATAGTTTTGTAGTTCATCTCTTTTTTCTGTTCTGACAACATATAAGTGATAGGCATGTTTTGCATAACTCATTTCTTTTGGTAGTGTAATTACTCCTTGTAATAATGCATCATATTTCTTAGCACATTCCCTTCTTTGTTCTATCCAGTTTGCTAAGTGTTTTAACTTCTCTGTTAGTATTACTGCTTGTACTGTATCCATTCTGCTTTTGAATCCTATGACATGGTGTTGATATTTTTCTTTGCATCCATCATTTCTTAACATGTGTGCTTGTTTCATCACTTCTTCATTATCTGTTACTATTGCTCCACTGTCTCCAAATGATCCTAAGTTTTTTCCTGGAAAGAAACTAAAGCATCCTGTTTCTCCTATTGGTGTTTTCTTCCCTTTGTATTCTGCTCCGTGTGCTTGGCATGCGTCTTCTATGACTATTAAATTATGTTTCTTCGCTAATTCTAGTATTGGATCCATGTCTGCTGGTTGTCCTGCTAAGTGTACTGGAATTATTGCTTTTGTCTTGTCAGTTATTGCTGCTTCTAGTTTTTCCACATCTAGGTTAAAGCTTTCTTCATCTACATCTACAAATACTGGTTTTGCTCCTACTTTGGTTATTACCATTGCTGTTGAGAAATAACTGTTTGGTGCTGTTATTACTTCTCCTTCTGTTATACCATAAGCTAGTAAAGAAAATTCTAATGCGTCTGTTCCTGAATTAAGTGCTACACAATATTTTTTGTTACAAAACTTTGCAAATGCTTCTTCAAATTCTGCTATTGCTTGTCCTTGTATAAAGTCTGACTTATCTAGTACTGCTTCTATTTTTGGCATCAAATCTTTCTTCAAGTTTTGTGTTTGCCTTTGGACATCTACAAAATTGACTTTCATAATCTTGAGAATTCTTTTAAGAGCTTTATAAATTTATGGGGTTATTCTACTAATTTGAAAGGCATTGTGTGTGGTCTATCTCCACCGTAATATTGTTCTTTTACTCTTGGTCTTGGATTTATATTGATTATTACTGTGTTTGGTTCTGTTGTTTTCATTGCGTGTGCTATCATTGGTGGTGTGTATACTAAATCTCCTGCTTTCACTTGTATTTTTTGTTCTTCTCCATCTTTTTGTGCTTCTCCAGTTTCATTCATCTTCAATTTTACTGAAGTGCTTTCATAGCTTCCTGCTACGCAATAAACAAATTGACTGACGTCTGGGTGATAATGATTTGCTCTTACATCTCCTGAGTTCTTGAAACTTATGTAGGCTACTTCTACAAAGACATCATCTGGCACTCCTTCTGGAACATTTGGTATCTTAAATCCTTGACCATCTTCTGTTACTTTCAAGAAGTTTACTATTGTTCCTCTTTCGTCTTCTTGTGCTGCTTTTGGCCTAAATTTGATTTCATTTTGTGTCATATTCTTTCTCTTCAATCTTCTTTTTATAAGGTTTTCTAGTCTTTACTCTATTACTTTCGGTTCTGGGAAGGGTATTATGAATTTTACTCCTTGTTCTTTATATTTTCCTAATTTTTTTATTATTTCTTCTGCAAAATTCCATGCTAGTATTACTATATAGTCTGGTTTTTGTTCATCTAATTGTGTTGAAGGTACTATAGGTATATGTTCTATTGGTGTATATCTTCCTTGTTTTAGTGGATTGTCATCTACTATGTAATCAAAGGTTTCTTTTCCTATGCCACAAAAGGTTAACAAGGTTGTTGCTTTTGCTGGTACTCCATAGCCAACTATTGTTTTTCCTTCTTTTTTTAATTGTTGTAGTATGTTTACTACTTTATCTTTCACTGCTGTAACTTTTTGTGCAAAGTTTTCGTAAGTTGCATAGTCTTTTACTCCTCTTTTTTCTTCATCTTCTAACATAATTTGTACTGATGAGTCTATTGCATGGTTACCTACATCTTTTTGTACGAAGACTCTTAGTGATCCTCCATGTGATGCTACTTTTTCTACTCTAAAGATATTCATTCCAAATCTTTTAAAGAAGTGGACAAATGGTGTTAATGAATAATAAGATACGTGTTCGTGATAGATTGCGTCAAAGGTCATTTTGTCCATCATAGAAAATAAGTAATGTGCTTCAAAAACAAATACTCCATTGTCTTTTAATAAAGTATCAAAGGTTTTTACTATTTTAGAAATATCATCTGTGTGTGCAAAGACATTGTTTGCTGTTATTACATCTGCTTTCCCATATTTTGCTAGTATTTGGTCTGCTATTGCTTGATCATGAAAGCCATTTAAAGTGGGTACTCCTTCTTTATTTGCTAGTTCTACTAAGTTGTCTGCTGGCTCTACTCCCACTACTTGTACTCCATGCTTCTGAAAGCCTTTCAACAAGAGTCCATCATTACTTCCTATGTCTACTACTGTTGAGTTTTCATTTAGTTGAAACATTTTTGTTAAGTGGTCTGCCATTGCTCTAAAGTGGTCTCTGAAGGTTTGTGTTGTTGAGGTTACATAGAGATAATTTTTAAACATGAGTTCTGGTGGTACTACACAGGTTAATTGTACTAATTTACAATTTTCACATAAGGCTACGTCTAATGGAAAATATGCTTCTTCTTTGTCTAAGTCTTCTTTTGCTGGTAAGTTGTTTGCTAGTCCTGTACTTCCCAGTGAGAGAAATGTTTTAATATCTGTTCCTTCACATATTCTGCATGCCATTTTTATAGAATTATCTAAATTTGTACTGAGATATTACTTATATCTTGATCTTTTGCCCAAGTTATAAATCGTTTAAGTCCTATGATATTATCTACTTTTGGTTCATACCCGACAAATGTTTTTATTTTTTTCAAGTCTGGACATCTTCTTTCTGGATCTGCTTTATCATATGCATCATTTGGCCCTGCTATATGATTTAATTCTACTTTATTTTCAAATAACTCTACAATTATTTTTGCTAAATTTTCCATTGTTAATTCATTTGCATCATTGCCTATGTTAAATGGTTCTCCGTTATATTGGGAAAATAATACTTGAAATATTCCTGTGATTGCATCTGTCACATAACAAAAGGTTCTTGTTCTATTTCCTCCACCATAAACTGGTAGTTTTTCTCCTTTCATTGCTGCTAAGACTAAGTTTGGTACTACTCTTCTATCATCTAATCTCATTCCTGGTCCAAAGACGTTAAATGGTCTTAATATTTTTGCTGGAACGTGATGTATTTGGTGATAATTTACTGCATACGCTTCGCCTACTCTTTTTGCTTCATCATAACAAGCTCTTGGTCCTGTACAAGATACATTGCCAAAGTAGGTTTCTGGGGTTGGGACGAATTTTGGATCTGGATCTCCATAGACTTCGCTTGAGCTAAAAAGTAATAAACTTTTAACATGTTTTTCTTTTGCTAATTCTAACATATGTTTTGTTCCTAATGTTCCTGAGTCTAAAGTTTCAATTGGGTGTTTCATGTAGAATACTGGTGAACCTATACTTGCTGCGTGTAATATATAGTCTATGTGTTCTTCTGTTTTATAAACTTCTGATACGTCATGTTTAATTACTTTAATATGTTCATTGTCTTTTAATGCATCTTGTAATCCTACAATAAAATTATCTAGAATAATCACTTTACAAGGTTTTTGTAATACATTTGCATTGAGATAATTTAAAGTTCCTACAATATATTTCCCTAGAAATCCTGCTCCTCCTGTTAAGAGTAGTGTTGTGCCACTAAGTTGTGGTGCATACTGTTTTAATGATTCTCCGATGGTTTTGATATCTTCTTCTATAATTTGGTGAGTCATTAGGACTTCATACCCCCTATTGATTAGACTTTTTAATCTAAAGGTCCTTTATAAGATTTTGCATTAAAGATTAAGTTTATAATAGCTATTTCTGGACATCTAATTAATTTCATAATCCATACCTACTTAAGAAAGGAATATAAAGGCTTTAATGAAGGTTCTTTTCATGGTAAGTAACTATAGTATCATTTGGGATGCTGGGGGTGTCATTTACGATTTTGATGTGAGTATCACAAATAGAAGGCTTGCAGTTGATTGTGGAAGAACTCCTGAAGAAGTTTCTGCATTTTTGTTTGGTTCTAGTGCTGAAAGTAGAGAGTTTAATGGAGGAGCTGTCGAAGCTTATAATCTTGGACAAATAGATTCAGTAAAGTTTTATGGAAAGGTAAGAAAAGATTTAGGGGTAAAAATGGATTATAACGAATTCATTGATGCTTGGAATAATATTTTTACTTTAAACACTATTGTTGCTGAATTCATAAGAAGAGTAAGAAATTCTAGAAGACATAGGCAAGCTATTTTATCAAGCACTAATCCTTTACATTGGGGTGGAATGATGAATCTTTTTGATTTAGAGAATCTTCTTGAGAAAGATGATATTATTCTTACTTGTGATCAAGATATCAGAGCAAAAAAACCTACAAAAAAATTATGGGACGCTAGTTTGGCAAGATTAGGTGGAGAAAAAGAGGAGTTTATTTATGTTGATGATGTACAAAAGTATGTTAGTGGTAGTGAAGCTTTAGGAATTAAAAGTATTCATGTTGATATTACTCAACCTAATTTCCAAGAAAGATGTGTTGCTGATGTTTCCAAAGTGCTTGGAATAGAACTTTAAAAATCTGTTTAATTCTAAGTATTTTTAAGAATAGGCAAACTTATAAACTTCTCAAAATCAAACACTTATCATGAAAAAAGTTTCTATAATTTGTCCTTTCTTTAATGAAGAAGAGGCTCTTTTGGAAGTAAGTATCAAATCTTATATTGCTCAAACTTACAAAAATAAAGAAGTTATTCTTCTTGATAATTCTCATCCTGGAATGAAATGTTCTGAATTAGCTAAAAAGTATGCAAAAAAATATAAGTGGATTAAATATTATTATGTGAAAAATATTCCTGGTAAGTGGGCTTCTTTTTATTATGTTGAAGCGATGAAGTATACTACTGGTGAAATTATTTATATGTCTGATGCTAATGTGAAATTATCTGATGATTATCTAGAGTTAACTGCTCCTCTGATCAAAGACAAAGTTGCTGGTGTTGTTGGTAAGGTTATTATTTGGCCTTCTAAACAATGGATTCCTCGTTTTCGTGATGTTATTTGGAATTTAAGGTATAATAATATTCCTCGTTTAGAAAGAGAAACTAATGAGGGTCGTATTTTGCCTAGGACTTTTTCTCGTAAGGCTTATGATGAGGTTGGTGGATATAATGTTGATGCTGGTTGGGCTATTGATACTTTTTTCAATAATGCTTTGCTTAAGAAAGGGTATAAAATCATTTATGAGCCTAAGGCTGAGTGGTGGCATCAGTGGCGTGATAATCCTTGGGATTTGGTTAAATACAGCTTCAAGTTTGGTAAATTAAATTTTGATACTAGTAAGCATGACAAAAAGCAGTTGGTTAAGATGGCTTTTTTCTTGTCTCCTTTTGCTTTTATTGTTGCTGGTTTTTTTAATCCTTTGTTCTTTTTTTACTTAATTCTTCATCCTCTTATTTTATGTTTTAGATACATCACATTATTCTTCAAAGCTAAGGGTGAGAAAAACAGACCTTTTGTTCTTTTTGGTCCTATTGTTAGCTATCTCCAAAATATCCCTTATGCTTTTGGTTTCTTAAAAAGTTTGTTGAGTAAAAAAAAGTAATTAAGATAACTTTTGTACCATTTGCCATAGTTCTAATTGTGATAAGCCTAAGGTATCTCTTATGGAAGTTATAATTTCTTTTGCTGGTTTTCTTTCTCCATTTTTTTCTACTTCTTGTAATAATATTGTGTTTTCTTTATCTCCTGTTAAAATTTCTACTCCTTCTTTTGTTCTTGCTATTGGTTTTCCTGGTATGTGCCCTTCCCATACTTTTGTTGATTTTTGTAATTTTGCTTGCCATACTCTTAAAGGGTTTCCTTGATAAAATGTTGTCACTGCAGCAACTTCTGGGTCACAACCACTTCTTATTAGGTTATAAATTTCTTTTGCTGGTTTAGTCCAATCTATTACATTATCTTCTGGTCTTATAGAACATGTGTAAGTTGCTCCTTCTTCTGTTTGCTCTCTTCTAAAAACTATACTATCTAAATCTGGACTTCTTTCAGGGTGCAAAATGTGTTCATAAACTCTTCCTAAGTTTTCTCTTAAACAATCATTCATTTTTCTTCTTAAATCAACAACTGTTTCTTCATCTGTTATAGTAATTTCTGGTTCCCAATACAAATCTCCTTCGTCTAGCCCTGGTACTGCTTGGAATAAGCTTATAGTTATCTTATTAATGCCATTTCTTACTGCCCATTCAGTATTGCTACTTCCTCTTAATCTTGGTAAAACACAGCCATGGTGTATATTAAAGTAAGTTGGTCCTCCTTCTAACATACTTTGAGGAATTATTTTTGTATAATAGCACATCATTACTGATGTTGGTTGTTTTTCTTCTATGATTTCTTGTATTCTTTTATTATCATCTGTTTGATAGATAGTTAAGCCATTTTGTTGGGCTAATTTTTCTACTGGTAAGCCTTCTGGATAGAGTTTTCTTTGATGTTTATCATCTATTCTAGGTGTAACTACTCCTACTATATCAAAACTTCCTTGTTTTAATAAAGAGTCTAGTCCTGGTTCTCCATTAAAGCCAAAGCCTATGTAGAGAATTTTATCGTTTTCTGTCATTTTATTGGAGTCCTCATTCTAGAAAGGGCATTTATAAGGATTTCGTTCGTTTTTTAGCTGCTAAATAGGTGTTTTGTAGGAGCATTACTACTGTCATTGGTCCTACTCCTCCGGGTACTGGCGAAATATAGGCTGCTTTTTCTTTTACTTTTTCAAAATCTACGTCTCCTTTGATTTTTCCGTCAACTCTGGTTATTCCTACATCTACTACTATTGCTCCTTCTTTTACCATTTCTTCTGTTATAAAATGAGGTTTTCCTACTGCACTAACTATAATATCTGCTTCTTTTATTTTTTCCGAAATATTTTGTGTTTGTGAATGACAAATGGTTACTGTTGCATTTCTGTTTAATAATAATATTGCTAAAGATTTTCCTATTATTTTTCTATTAATTATTACTACATGTTTTCCTGTTAGTGAAATGGCATTATCTTCCAGTAGCCTGATGATTCCTTTTGGTGTGCAGGGTGCAAAACTTTCTTCTTTTGCTATTATTTTTTCCCACATATGTGGTGTGATTCCATCTACATCTTTTGTTTGTTTGATCATAGCTAATATATTTTTTGTGTTTAGATGTTTAGGTAGTGGTAGTTGTACTAAGATGCCATGGATTGTTTCGTCTTCATTTAGTTTTGTTATGAGTTCTTTAATTTCTTCTTCTGTTGTTTGTTCTTCTAATAAATGTTTAACAAAGTGTATTCCTATTTTTAAGCAGGCTTTTTCTTTTCGTCCAACATAAATATGTGATGATGGATCATCTCCAACTAATATTGCTGCTAGTCCTGGCTTAGTTTCAAGTAATGTTATTTTTTCTTTGAGCTCTTGCTGTATTTTCTGTGCCAATAACTTTCCATCTAAGATTGTTGCTGTCATTTTAATAAGTTAAGTCTTGATAAATGGGGAATTGTTTAGCTAAAGAGGTTACTTGTTCTTTTAGTTCTAATAATTTCGCTTCATCTTCTCTATTAACTATTGCTTCATGCATGAAATGTGCAATTTTTTCCATTTCTTCTTCTTTCATGCCTCTTGTTGTTACTGCTGGAGTTCCCATTCTTATGCCTGAGGGGTCCATTGGTCTTCTTTTGTCTTCTGGTACCATATTCTTATTGAGTACTATTCCTACTTTTTCTAGTGCTTTTTCTGCTTCTGCGCCACTTACTTGTTTGTTTTCTAAGTTAATTAATAACAAATGGTTTTCTGTTCCTCCAAAGCATATAGTGAAACCTAATTTTTGTAACTCTTTACATAGCGCTGTTGCATTGTTCTTTATTTGTTTCACATACTCTTTAAATGATGGTTCTAGTGCTTCTTTAAAACAAACTGCTTTTGCTGCAATGCCGTTGTCGTGTGGTCCTCCTTGGAATCCTGGGAAGACTGCTTTGTCTATTTGTGCTGCTAATTTTTCTTTGCAAAGTATTAATCCTCCTCTTGGTCCTCTCAATGTTTTATGTGTTGTTGTTGTTACTATGTCAAAAAGTGGGAAGGGGTTTTTCATTTCTCCTGCTGCTATTAATCCTGCTATGTGTGCAATGTCTGCCATGGTGTAGGCACCAACTAAGTCTGCTATTCTTTTAAATGCTGCATAGTCTAAATCTTTAGAGTAAGCTGAGTATCCTACTAATATTAATTTTGGTTTTTCTTTTTTTGCTATTTCTTCTAATTCTTTAAAGTCTATTTCTCCTGTATTTTTATTTACTTTATATCTTACAAAGTTATAGGTTTTTGCTAGTGTTGTTACTGCATGACCGTGAGTTAAGTGGCCTCCATAATTTAAGTGCATTGCAAGTATTGTGTCTCCTGGTTCTAGGATTGCATTATAAACTGCTATATTTGCTGGTGCTCCTGAATGTGGCTGTACATTTGCGTGTTCTGCTTGGAATAATTTTTTTGCTCTTTCTATTGCTAATTGTTCTATTGCATCAATATTTTTGTTTCCTGCATAGTATCTTTTATTTGGATAGCCTTCTGAATATTTATTCGTTGCCACTGATCCTAATGCTTCTAGTACTGCTAAGCTTACATAATTCTCTGATGCTATCAAGTCTATAGTAGTCTTCTGTCTAGCTAATTCTTCTCGTAGAGCCGCATAGGTCTCCGGATCTGTATTTTTGAGAGCTTCCATCATGGTAACTAGGAAAGCACATAATGAGCTTTAAAAAAGTATTGGAATAGCATTTAAGAGTAAATTTATGCCTCAAAAGGTTTAAATAAAGAAGATAAGCTTTTAGCAAAGAATTTATAAAAATTGTAAGGAAGAAGATTTAAAGGAACATGAAATATAAAGAAGCTGTTGAGTACCTAGAAAGTCTCCAAGGATTTGGGTCTGGTCCTGGTGTTGAGAAGACTAAAAAATTATTGGCATTTTTTGATAGTCCTCAGAAAAGGTTGCAGTATGTTCATGTGAGTGGATCTAATGGAAAAGGATCTACTTGCGCTATGATTAATGAGATACTTATTGCTGCTGGATATAAAGTTGGTCTTTTTACTTCTCCTCATTTGTATAAGTATAATGAGCGGATTAAGGTAAATAATAAAGCTATTTCTGATAAAGAGTTTGTAGAGTATACCAAAAAGATAAGACATCTTATTGAAAAAGTGAGGAAAAAAGATGAGAGTTTGGTTCCTGGTGTTTTTCAAGTGATGACTATTATGGCTTTTTTGTATTTTGCTGACAAAAAAATTGATATTGGCATAATTGAAGTGGGAATTGGTGGAGAGTTTGATAGTACTAATGTAATTGAAAATAATTTTATTTCTATTATTACTAATATTGCCTTAGAACATACTACTATTTTAGGAACAACAAAGGAAAAGGTTGCAAAAAGTAAGGCTGGAATCATTAAGCAAGGGTCTATAGTTATTACTTCTGAAAAAAGTAAGCAATTAAAAAATATTTTCAAGAAAAAGGCTAAAAATAATAATGAAGTTATAGAGCTTGATGAAAAGGACATTATACCATTACAACAGACTAGGAAAGGGCAGAAGTTTCATTTTAAAGATTTGAAAAATCTTGAAATTCCTTTTTTAGGAAAACATCAATTGGAAAATGGTGCTGTTGCTATTCTTTGTGCTCAGTCTCTCAGAAAGTGTAAGTTTAACATAACTGATAATCATATTAGAAGAGGGCTTAAAAAATCTTTGTGTAGTTTGCGATTAGAAGTTGTGCATGAAAAACCTCTAATTCTTATTGATGTTGGGCATAATGTCCATGGTATAAAAACAATCCATAAAGTGATGGAAGATGTGTTCCTTAACAAAAAAAGAGTTTTAGTTTTTGGTTGTTCTTATAATAAAGATTATTCTGAAATGATTTCTATTCTAAGTAAAGAGGCTAATACTATTATTGTTACAGAAGCAGATTATCATGGGGTTGATCCTAAGGAACTTAGTAAACATATTCCTACGAATAAGAAAGTATATCAAACTAAGAATGTGCAAGAGGCAATAAAGCTAGCAAAAGATATTTCAAATAAGAAGGGTATGATTATGGTTTTTGGTGGACTCTATCTTGGGGCTGAAGCTAAGAAGGCTATTGATAAAATTTTCTAACAAAATAATTAAATGGCTATTGCTATATTCCATTTTGGTTCTAAGCTTATGGTATAATAATAAATGAGTAGAGAGAACCAGGTTAAAATGGTGAGTAAAAGAACTGATTTTTTCAAGAGTTTATGTTGTATTGCTTCTATTCCTTGTACTAAAAGGAGTAGATAAATTGGAAATAAGTAGACTGAGTATCTAAAAGAATAAAGTGGGAAGATAAAGGAGAGGAACACTAATATCCCTATAGGTAAAAAAAGTGATAAGACTAAAAAGACCCCTTTTGTAGTGTTTTTGTTCAGTAAAGTGTAACAACCATGGAGAAAAACTATGGAAATTATTCCAAAGAGAATAAAGAAGTAAGAAAAGTTTGTTAGTGTTGTTGATACATCTACTGTCATAGCGTATTTGTAAAAGATGTGAGGTATTATGTACCAATTATGTATTCCTAATAAGTCTAATGTTGCTGCTGCCGGAACAAAAGTTGTTGCTTGCTGAAATAAGATAGGTAACCATAATGCACAAAGTAGCGTTGTTACTCCCATACTTATTAAATAAGGTTTTAATTTAAAAGATTTAGTGCAATAAAGAATGAATGCTATAATAAAATGTGTAATCACATAAAATGCTGCAAAGACATGTGTATAAAAAGAGATTACATAAACTAAAGTGAGCCAGTACAAATAATTTACTTTATTAGTTTTTATATAATAATAGAAAAGTAAGGTTGCTAATAAAAATAATACCATTAAAAATATGTAAGAACGAATGTGTTGTGAGTACATTATATGAAAAGGATTAATTGCTAGTAAAAAAGCTGTTAAAAGTGCTATTTTTTTGGTAAAAAGTTCTTTAGTTAATAAATAAACTAAGTAAACACTTAATACTCCAAAAAGCACCATTAAGAATTGTAAGGCGTAATGAGATTTTCCAGTTAATTGCATAGTAAATGCTAATACATAATTGAAGATTGGTGGATAAGTATATTCTTCTATAGTTTCATAGTATTTCCCACTTAAGGTGTCTTCTGCATAGACAATACTCCATTGTTCATCTGTTCCTGGTGCTTTGCTGTCTAAATGATATAGCCTCAAAAAGAGTGCTAAAAGCAATATTAGCAGTAGCCAGTGTTTCTTCAGTTGCATTAGTGAAAAAGAGGCATAAAGCTTTAAAAGGGTTTGTATGCCTATAGAACTACCATGAAAATTTGTATGGTGCTCGGAACAAGGCCTGAAATTATAAAATTAAGCCCTATTATGCGTGCATGTGAGGAAAAAGGTATTGAATATTTTATTATCCATACTGGTCAACATTATGACAAAAATATGGATAGTATTTTTTTTGAAGAGTTAAAGCTAGCTAGTCCTAAATACAATTTGGGTGTTGGTTCTTGTTCTCCAGGAAAACAGATTAGTTTAATGTTAGAAAGAATTGAAGAAATTTTGTTAAAAGAAAATCCTGATGTAGTTTTGGTGCAGGGTGATACTAATTCGGTTTTGGCTGGTGCTTTGGCTGCAAAGAAAGCTAACTTAAAAGTTGGTCATGTTGAAGCCGGTTTGCGTAGTTATGATGAATCTATGCCTGAAGAACATAACAGGATTTTGGTTGATCATATTAGTGATTTTTTATTTGCTTCTACTGAAGATGCTGCTCAAAAGATTGATAATGAAGGTATTAAAAAAGAAAAAGTGTATGTTGTTGGTAATACTGTTGTTGATGCTGTTTACCAAAATGGTGATATTGCAGAACAATCCAAAAATATTTTGAAGTCATTAGGTTTAGAAAAAAATGAGTATATTATCACTACTGCTCATCGTCCTGCAAATGTTGATAGTCCTGTTCAGTTAAAAAAATTAGTTGATGGATTAAATGGTGTTGTTAAAGAGTTGCAATTACCTCTTATTTTTGCTGTACATCCTAGAACAAAAAACTGTATTGAAAAAGCTAAGTTTATTTTGGATGATTTAGTAAAACTTATTGATCCTGTTGGATATTTAGATTTCTTGCAATTATTAAAAAATGCTAAATTAATCATTACTGATTCTGGTGGTATTCAAGAGGAAGCTTCTGTGTTAAAGGTTCCTTGTGTAACTACTAGAGAAAATACTGAGCGTCCAGAAACTCTTACTCTTGGTTGTAATATTCTTTCAGGAGTAGAGCCTGAAAAGATGATAGCTTGTGCAAAAGAAATGGTTAATAAATCAAGAGATTGGAATTCTCCTTATGGTGATGGAAAAACTGGTGAAAGAATTGTGGAGATCATAAATCAATGATTTGGATTGCTTTACCTATGTATAATGAAGAGAAAGATATTGAGCCTTATTTAACTAAAGTGAAAGCTGAGATGAAGAAGATTAAAGCAGACTATAAAGTGCTTATTCTCAATGATGGTTCTACTGATAATTCTATTTCTATTGTTAAAAAGTTAACAAAAAATATGCCTATTCTCTTAATACATCACAAAGTGAATCAAGGTTTAGGAATTACTATGAAGGATTTGTTTGCTGAGGTTATCAAAAGAACTAAAGATGATGATATTATTGTTACTATGGATTCTGATAATTCTCATGATCCTAAATACATTAAACCTATTAGTGATTTAGTAAAGACTGGTAGATTTGATGTGGTTATTGCTTCTCGTTATGCTCCTGGTGGTAAAGAAGTTGGTTTGTCTCTTTTTAGGTCTTTCTTAAGTCGTGGTTTAGGAACATTACTCAAAATTGTTTTTCCTGTTAAAGGTTTAAGAGATTATGGTATTGGGTATCGTGCTTATGATGCAAAAGTCTTAAAGGCTGCTAATGAAAAGTATGGTGCTAGTTTTATTGAAGCTACTGGTTTTCCTGGTATGGCTGAAATTTTGTTAAAATTAAGAAGATTAAAAAAATTACGTGTTGCTGAAGTTCCTCTAACTTTACGTTATGATTTAAAAAAAGGTGATAGTAAGATTAAAATTGGTAAGACAATTATTGAATATCTAAGGGTTCTAACTAGAGAAAGATTTCGTTTTTTTTAGAGTTTCCCAACTAGATGTAAAAATTTTAATTTTAATACCATAGTGTATCCTTTAAATAAATGTTTCATTCCTAGTTTTGATTTTCCTTCTTTTCTTTCTTCAAAGGATATTGGTACTTCTACTATTTTGAATTTTTTTAAATGTACTTTGTATAATATTTCTTGTACTATGTCTGGTCCTTTTGCTATCATGGTATCTAAGTTTATTGTTTCTAACACTTTTCTTTTGTAACATCTGTAGCCTGAATTACAATCTTTGACTTTGACTCCTAAGAAGAGTTTGATGTACATGTTTGCTCCAAAGGTTACAAATTGTCTCCAGAGTGGTCTGTCTCCATCACTTCCTCCTTTTACAAACCTTGATCCTAATGCCATATCTCCATCATGTAAAGCTTCTAATAGTTTGGGTATGTATTTTGGATGATGAGAATAGTCTGCGTCCATTTCTATTATTGCGTCTGCTCCTAATTGTAGTGCTTCTTTAAATCCTGCTATGCCTGCTAGTCCTCTTCCTTTGTTTTCCATTCTTCTCAATAAATGGATTGTTTTGTCTTTTTTGCTTAATTTTTCTACTATTTTCCATGTTTCATCTGGACTATTATCATCTGTTACTAGAACATGTAAGTTTTTTATTGGTAATTGTTTGATTGCTTGTATGAGCTTTGCTATGTTTTCTGATTCGTTATAGGTTGGTATCATTACTATTGTTTTCATATGTTTAATTTCCATAAAGTTCTTTTAATAATTTTTTGCTTTGTACTTCCCAGTTATAAGTTGTCATTATTTCTTTTCTGTTTGTTTGCCCTATTTTTTGTGCTTTTTTCTTTTGTGTTAATAATTTGTTTACTGCTTCTGTTATTTCTTTTATGTTTCCTTCATTAACACTGTAACCATTTTTTCCGTTCACTACATAGTTTTTGAGTGTTCCTATGTTACTTGCTATGATTGGTTTTCCACTTGCTTTGTATTCATGTATTTTTATTGGTGAATAATAGTAATCTAATTTTTTGAATGGAGGGTAAGTTCTGTCAAAGAGTGCTAAACAAATGTCTGCTGCTGCTATATAGTTTGGTAGTTGTTCAAAAGGTATTTTTCCTAATAAAAGGATATTTTTTTCTAATTTTAATTCTTCTATTAGTCTTTTGCTTGTTTCATAATGTTCTCCTTTTCCTAGCATCAAGAATTTTATTTGTTTGTCTTTCTTTATCAAAGGCATTACTGCTTTAATCATTGTTGTGCAAGAGTGCCATTTGGAGAAGCTTCCTACGTAGAGGAGTGTTTTTCCTTTCACTAGTCCATATCTCTTCTTGAGGTGTTGTGTGGGTAGTTTTTCATTAAATTTTTGAGGGTTTGCTCCTGTATGTATGAAGTAGCTTTTTTCTTTTGGTATGGTTGTTAAAAATATTGGGTGTGTTATAGTAATTTTGTCTGCTCTTTGTACTATTATTTTATGCCACCATTGCATGAATTTGTGAGTGAATGAATCTTTTCTTATTTGTCCTAGGATAAGAGGAATTTCTGTGTAAGGTTCTATCATTGAATAGATTGTTTTTTTCCCTAATAAATTTCCTGCGAAGAGTGCTCCTCCTCCAAAGATTTTTCCTCTTTCATAGACTAATCCGATTTTGTTAAATAGTCCTAAGAAGAATGTTATGATAAAGGGAAAGAGAAAGTAAGAGCTTACTCTCAAAAGTGTTGTTGGTAGTTTTGGTAAACGAATTATGGTTATTTGTTTTCTCTTTTCTATGTATTTTTGGGATTTTTTGTGTGTGCAGATTAAGTAAACTCTATCACAGAGGTCACTTAGTGCTTTGACTATTTCTCCTACGTGTGTTGATCCTCCGTGTGTTCCTGGGTAATCTACGTCTGGCGCTGAATAAAGAAGCGCTGGATAGTTTTGTTTCATGGTAATTGCTTCCTCATAGGAACGTTTAAATGTGTTTCTGTCGAGTTAAGAATAGTATGTTTGAAGAACAAACGTTTAATCTACTCAAGTGGTTTGAACAGCATGAAACAGAGAATGGTTTGTTTATTAGTAATGCCCATCATCCTATTTAGGGTGTTGAAAATGAGAATGTGTTGCCTCATTCTTTTCATTATTTTGGTATTATTTTAAGTTTGGGTAGTTGTCCTGTGTACTTTGCTTATCCTTATATTCAAAGAGCTAAGAAAGCTTTAGGTATTGAAAAATATCGGAGAGTATATTTAGGTATTTCTTTTGGATATGCTGATGAAAATCCTGATAGGCCTGCCAGACATCATGTTGATGAAGTGACCAATAATATCTAGATACATAATTTTTTAAAGAGCTTTATTCTCTTGAAAGCATGGCTATTCACCTTTTGAAGCGGTTTGAGGACAAATTCCGTGATTTTGTTATGTGGTTGGATTACTTAGCTTATGCTTTGCTCAATCCTTTCAAGTTCAAGCCTTTTCCTAAGAAAGTTGAACGTATTCTTGTTGTTGAATTATTGAAGATGGGTGATTTGCTTGTTGCTACTCCTACTATTCGTGCTTTGAAGGAGAAGTTCAGAGATGCTCAAATTGATGTTTTGGTTTTACCTAAGATGAAGGAGGTAGTCAAGAATAATCCTCATGTTAATGAAAAAATTGTATATGGCTCTTTCAAGAGAACTAAGGAAATAATCTCTTCTAAAAATTATGATCTTTCTGTTTTGTTGCATCCTGGTTCTTTCAAAATAAGTTGGTTGCTTTTTTGTTCTAACATTAAGTATCGTCTTGGTTGTGCTAAATCTGGTATTCGTTATGGTAAGGGTTTTTTCTTGAATAAAAAGATTAAGCCTAATCTTGTTTGGCAGCATAAAATTGAAGATAATCTTGATGTTGTCAGATCTATTGGTGTTGATACTTCTAATAAACAAATTGTTCTTCCTGTTGATAAGGTTGCTAAAAAGAAAGTTATGTCTCTTACTAAGAAGTTTGGAAAAAAATTGATTGGTATTCATGCTCCTTCTTTGCATCGTTCTCAACAGTGGGTTCCTGAACGTTTTGCTGAGGTTGCTGATAGTTTAGTTAAGTTGTATAAATGTCATATTGTTTTTACTGGCACTGATGAAGATAAGAATTATATCAATCATATTATTAGTATGACTGAAAAGAAGAGTAGTATGAGTAATTTTGCTGGTAAAACTAATCTGCAAGAGTACATTGCTTTGATTGATAAACTAGATCTATTAATTAGTGTTGATACTAGTGCCTTACATATCGCTTCTGCTACTTCTACTCCAACTGTTGCTTTATTTGGTCCTACTATCCCTATGATTTGGGGTCCTTCTTATCCTAAGAGTAGTGTTATTTGGAAAGAAAAGAGTAGTTGTGTTGGTTGTCGTAAATATGCTTGCGTGTTCAAGAAAGATTTTGAGTGTATGCGTTCTATTAATGTTATTGATGTATTAAAGCAGGTTGAAAAACTCATAAATGTGTAATAATATCTGCTTTTGTGACTACTCCTTTTAGTTTTCCTTTTTCTTGAATGAGAAGTATTGAATAAAATTTAAGAAGTATTATAATCATTGACAGTTTTGCGTTTTTTGTTATTATTGGTGGATTTTCTACCATAATTTCTTCTGCAGATGTTTTTAAAATATGTTCCTCAGCATGATCTACTAAGCATGATTCTGTTACTAATCCTATTATTTTCCCAGAATCCAGTACTGGTACTTGGGAAATCTTATGTTTTACAAAAAGTTTAATTATCTTATCAAATTTATCTTTTTTACCAACAGTAATTACTTGTTTACACATGATATCTTTTGCTTCTTTCTCTATATGTTTTGTTAATTGTTCTATAGCTTCTTCAATTTTTTTTACATAAGTATAAGTCGGGTCTAATCTTCTAGCTTCTATTTTTGTAATCATAGATTGGCTCATGCCTGCTTTTTGTGCAAACTGATGTTGTGTCAAATCTAGTTGTTTTCTTATTTTTTTGAGTTGTGTTATATCAAAGACCATATGAATGCATTAAATTTCTCATTTATAAATATTCCTATTAGAATAATATTGTCACAAATTTATTTATAGATTTAAAGATAAGGACAATAAAAGTTACGGAGGAAATAAAAAATGACAAAACACTCATTACGTCTTTTTTCAAAGAGAATAGGAGATCTCTCAGCATTGGTTGCGTCTCTTCAAGAAATCACAATTGAAGAAAAAGCAGGAAAAGAATTCCTAGGTGCAGCTTATGGCATAGACTTAAACCATTGTGCTCTTTTGGGAGCTAAGTATTGTCAAAATTTTCATAATGCACGTTGGTATCACGTAGCTCAAGATTCTGATAGGCACTTAGAAGAAATACGTAAAAGGCAGCCAAGTACGTTAAAAATAGAATTTTATAGAGAGTTTTCAGGGTGAAATAAATGACCTTATTCCTCTTAATAGTCCTTCTCCTTTTTTCTTATACACATAG
>CEPX01007334.1_pt1 | contig 39000 bp, 46 predicted proteins | sample 361361 | NCBI WGS metagenome assembly CEPX01 (sample SAMEA2619974, study PRJEB7988) | marine metagenome | biome: marine biome (ENVO:00000447); feature: mesopelagic zone (ENVO:00000213) & marine oxygen minimum zone (ENVO:01000065); material: "saline water (ENVO:00002010), including plankton...
CTGGAGCTTCTTCTGGTTTTTCTACAGGAGGAGCTTCTTCTTTAGGTTTTTCTTCAGCTGGAGCCGCTGGAAGCTTGCTCTCAAGAGCAGATGCTTCCCGGACACCCTTCTTCAACAGGTCCTCGGCGGTCGCACTGCACATATAGTCTACCTCCATAGCAAGACCCTTTGCCTGCACGAATGCCTCTTTTATGAACATTTCAATGTTATCACTTGTTGGATACTTGATACTGTACGCAAGACCAAATGCATTTGCAGATGCGATAGCAAGCTGAGAAAGAGTTTCCTCTGTATCAATGTTAAGAACATCTGAAGTGAAAATTAATCCATTTTCGTAAGCGGCCACCATATCAAGACCAATCTCTATTGGCTCAAGACCTAGTTTCGCCATGAGGTCTGCTTTTTTCTTATCAACAACTTCCCCTTCTTTTGCGAGAACTGAATCTTCCTTTACAACAACTTTTCCACCTTCTATTGCTGCTTTGACACCCATCATTTGCATTTCGCCGACGACAGGACCAGGTGCAAATGAAGTTTCGCCAGCCGGAATTACTATATCCTTGTTCAATGTTGTGCCCTCTTTTGCAGGGGCGGTTGCCTTACTACTTTTTAGAATTTTTGAAAGCATGAAGGGATTTTCTGAAGAGACTAGAATAGCTGGCATTCCTTTCAAATACTCAACAAGACCCTTACTATCTGTCTGTTCAAGAGCACGTAGAAGAGCACTCTTCCTTGCCATCCTCACTACAGCTTTTCCGCGAAGTGCGTGCTTCATCTGCAAAAACTGTTTTGAAGGCAAATTTAAAATATCTACAACAGCGACAACTGAATTTTCATTAATCAGATTGACAAGCTCATTGACTAGGTCTACCTTCTGTTGAGGAATATCACCTTCCCTCATTATTCCTCGCCCCCACCAGAATCTTCCTGTATTTTGCTTCCCCCAATAAGTGCAGGTTTACCCATAGTAAGTTTAACATAAGCAGCTTTTATATTTCCAAGACCTTTTGGAAGTTTGTTCTCAAGAACCTTCAAAACTGCCATAAGATTTTGGCTTATTTCCTCATCCTTCATTGCCTCAGTACCGACAAGGCACTGAACTATAGGCTGATCTCTTGTCCTTACATTAACGACCATATTCATCCTCTGTATAAAAGCTTCAAGAGGCGCTGTCGGAGGAACTGGTTTTGGCATTTTATCCCGTGGACCTAGAAGAGGACCAAGAGTCTTTCCGACCTCTGCCATTAGGTCAGGAGAAGCCAGGAAAACATCAACCTTATTTACAAGTTTTTTTGCAGATTTCTTGTCATCCTTCATTTTTTGAAGGTCTGCCTTGCTAACGATAATTTCAATTCCGGCTTTCTTTGCATTTTCTGCAAGTTCACCTTCGGCAATTGCTCCAATGCTAACAGGCTTACCTCGGCCGGCAGGAAGAACTACCTCTTCCTTAACTTTATTCTCCGCTTTAGAGAGATCAAATTCTTTTAAAGATACCACTAAATCAAAAGTCTGAGAAAAATTCCTCTTCTTGGAATTTTCACGAGCTTGTTTGATTGCTTCTTGTACGTGTTTTTGCTCCATATACCCTCCTACCCAATGGTAGTATGTCGGATGAGTTTAGACTATGAGAGACGCCTTATTTAAAGCTTACTTATCTCCATCTTTCTTTTCTTCGTCGCCTTCTTCCTTAGATGCGCCTTCGTCGCCTTCTGCGCCCTCAGCGCCCTCTTCACCTTCGGCTGGTTCCTCTGCCTTTGGCAAGAGCCCTAGTATGATGTTGCTTGGAATTCCTGCTTCCTTGAGTGCGTCCCTTACTTCATCATCAGGTTTACCCTTGAGTGCGCCAATTAGCTCCTTAGCTTTTGCTTCGTTCTCTTCGCGCATTTGTTCAGCTTCTTCTGCAAGTCTTATCTTATCTTCCTCAATCTTCTGTAATTCTGCTTCGGAAAGCTCTGTCTTCCCAGATTCAATCTTTTCATCATACATTCCTTCATCAATATCCTTAAGAGTTTCAGGAGCTGGTTTTCCCTGGACTAATATTCCCATCGCCTGGCAAGTTCCTATAACAGTTTTTACTCCAGCCTTTCTTGAACCTGCCATAAGAGAGTCTTCCTTCATTATTGCAATCTTAATTGCCTGCTCAATAACCATATCTGCCACTTTCTCAGTAGTTGGAGAACTGGAGCCCTTCTCGAGATTCATTTCTTTTTTAATAAGAGCAGAAACAGGAGGGCTGCCAACTTCAATTTCGAAAGCTCGAGTTTTTGGATCAACCTTTACAACAACAGGAACTCGCATACCGGCGAAATCCTTTGTAGCCTCATTTATTTTTTCAACAACCTGATTAACTGGAACTCCAAGTGGCCCAAGAGCTGGACCCAGAGGTGGGCCGGCACTTGCCTGTCCGCCTGTCACCAAAGTCTTTATCTGATCTGCCATATTATCCTGGTACCGGGAAGTCTCCTCCAGAGGAACTTCCTTCTTTGTTTTCTTCTTTTACTTCTAATGCTGCTTCTGCCGAGCCTTCTGACTCTACCTTTTCAAGAACCCTTACAGATTCTGCAGGAACTGTTATTGGAATAGCAATAGTTGCCTCGAGCAACTCAATTGTTATTTCATTCTTTGTTGTATCAATTCTTGTTATTCTTGCCTTCTCTCCTTTGAACGGACCGCTGATAACTTCAACGATGTAACCTTCAACAAGGTTTGTAACAGCCAGTTTTGGCTTGAGGAAGTGCTGTATCTCATCAAGACTTGACTCTCCAGAAACTAGACCTCTGGCATGAGCGACGCCACGATATGCCTTGTCAATATCTGCTCTATCTCCTTCAACAAGGATATAACTCTTCAGACCGGAAACTATTATAGAAGCTATATTGTAGCCTTCTTTCTCAACGCGGTCAGCTAGCTTACTGGCTACGTTTTTCTCCTTATTCGCTGTAGTTCTTATAGCGTAGATTCCCATTTTACTGTAAAGACTCCATTAAGTTGATAGACAAAATAAGTCTTGTCTCTTATCTGGTAGCCCGTATATATATTTAACCTTCAAAAGAGACGAGCAATGAGCTTTATTATGAAGCCCAAAAATCCTATTAGAAAAATTCCCAAGCCTGTGACCTTCAAAATTGTTTTGAATTCGTGGCCACCGGGTTTCTTAGCAATTCTCATTATACGGACATACTGTTGAAATTTATCGTTCAGTTTTCCCATCAGAGGAACTCAATGCCGTATTCCTTTTCCATCTTGGATTTGTATACCTTCTTCTCTTCAGAAGTTTCTGGTCCAAGAACCTGCTGTTGTGGCTTAAGACCAGTTATTACCAGCATTGCCCGCAGAGTGTTTTGGAAGTCAGGATCTATTCTGGAACCCCAAATTATCTTTGCATTGGGGTCAAGTTTGTCTGAAACTGTCTCCATAACAATTCTTGCATCCTGTAGAGACATATCCGGACCACCGATTACATTTATCAATGCTCCAGTTGCGCCAGTTATATCTACATCAAGTAGTGGATTTGACAGTGCTTTCTCGACTGCATCGCGGGCTCTGTCATCAGTATCAGACTCCCCTAGTCCAATCATTGCTGTTCCGCCATCACGCATAATAGTTCTTATGTCAGCGAAGTCCAGGTTAACCAAACCTTCTTTAGTGACAAGTTCAGTGATACCTTTAACTGCGTTTACAAGAACTTCATCAGCAACCTTGAAAGCTGCATTAAGTGGAAGCTCAGGGACAATTTCCAAAAGCTTGTCATTTGGTATAACAATTACTGTATCTGTGTGTTCTCTGAGTTGCTTGAGACCTGCCTGAGCGTTTTCCCAGCGAACCGCTCCTTCAATACTGAAGGGCATTGTAACAATTCCAATAGTCAGAGCTTTTTCCTTCTTTGCAAACTCTGAAAGGACGGGCAAAGAACCAGTTCCTGTTCCTCCACCGAGTCCGCAAGTAACAAATACAAGATCTGAGCCCTTGATTAGCTCCTTAAGCTCTTTTTCATCTTCCTTGGCAGCTTCCATTCCAAGGTCAGGGTTGCTTCCAGCCCCGAGACCGCCAGTAACGTCCTTTCCGATAAGAACTTTCTGGTCAGCTTCTGTGTACAGAAGGTCCTGGGCATCTGTGTTGACGGCTATGCACTCTGCACCGTCAATGCCAACCTCCATAAGTCTGTTTATTGTGTTATTTCCGGCTCCGCCAGCTCCAAGAACTTTGATTGCAGTCTTCTTTGCCTGAACCACTTCTTCAAGACCTGAGTCTGAAGATAGAGTATATACGTTGCCGTTGCCTTCGGCCTTGTTTTCAGTTGTAGAATCCATTTACTTCTCCCACGATAGATTATTCAAACACATCAATGAAAGTAACTTTCTTTATCTCACTGATGTAGTTCAATACATCTCTTGATATTATAGGCTTAACCATACTTATATATCTTCTGGTGTTTTCGTCATTTGGCGTCCTAATTTCTGCATTTCCTGAGCTAATTTTTATGTCAATATCCTTCAAATCCAGCTTCGGAAGATGAAGATAAAAGAAAGACAGGACCTGTTCCTTCTGGTCTGTTACTTTTCCTTTTACTTCAATTTCATACTCAAGTTCTTTTCCTGCCAGAGGATGATTGAAATCAACATTTATTCTTCCGCCACTTACAGTTTTAACTATTCCCTGCCGCCCTCCAACTTCCACAGGAAGTCCAGGAACAGGGTTCATTCTACTTCTTTTAAATACACTTCGAGGAACCAGTTTTATCAAGTCAGAATCCTTCGAACCGAATGCATCTTCTTTGCTTATTGTGATTTTTTTCTTGTCACCGACGCTTAGACTTGTGAGCTCCTTGTCAAGACCAGGAAGAACATGTCCAGCTCCGACTACAAGAGTTATAGTGCCAAATTTTGAATTTTCATTGTAGATATTTTCCTTCTTTGCAAGGGCCTCATCCGTAGTATCAAAAACTCTGCCGCCCTCTTTCTCTGAGCCAGTATAATCTACCTTTATGAAATCTCCTTTTGAAATCTTATCTGCCATGTTGTTTTTAACTCGTGGGCTTTTTATTTAAAGGTTTCTGAGAATATATAACATAGACAAGCCAAGATAATATATGAAAATAATACGTGACCCCATACACGGGAATCTTACAATTTCAGAAGAGGAGCTCAGAGTTCTGGATGCACCAGAGATGCAAAGGCTTCGGAGAGTCCGGCAACTTGGATTTGTCTATTTTGTTTATCCCTCGGCAACCCATAGCAGATTTGAACACTCACTCGGGGCTTTCCATGTCGCAGGTAAAATAGCAACAGCAGTTGGATTGGAAAAGAAAGAAATAGAAAAAGTAAAACTTGCGGCGCTTCTGCACGATGTTGGACATGGACCTTACTCGCACAGTTCAGAAATTGCATCTAATTTTTTTAAGAAAACGACACATGAGATATATACAAACAAAATAATACGAAAATCTGCAGTTTCCGACGCTTTAGAAGAAGCCGACCACAATCCTGATGAAATAGCAAAAATTGCAACAGGACGGAAAAGACCGAACAGTGACATTGTATCAGGTGATATAGACGCGGACAGGATGGATTACCTTATGCGAGATTCATATTATACCGGAGCAGCCTACGGAATTGTGGACCTTGACCATCTGCTCCTGAAACTTATGATGAATAAGAAAGGACTCATTATTGAAAGTGGAGGCCTCTCGGCAGTTGAATCTATGCTAATAGCACGTTATCTTATGTATCCGGCAGTTTACAGCCACAAAACTTCCAGAATAGCAGACGCGATGTTTACGAATGCGCTGATAGAGTGCATTCAGGAAAAGGCATTTACGATTGATGAGTTATTTGCTATGGATGACGCCGAAGTATTCCAGAATATACGGTCCCATGGAGGGGAAGGGGAAAATCTTTTGGACAGCATAGAACGGAGAGACCTGCACAAAACTGCATTGAACCTTTCAAAAGAAGAATTGGGAGAAAATTTTGAGAAAGTTATGAGTTTAAAATCTGACATAAGAAGTCTCAAGAAGCTTGAAGCAGAAATTACAGAAGAGTGTGGACTGGAAAGAAACACTGTACTTCTGGAAGTTCCTCACCCTCAATATAAGAAGGAAGTTAAAACTTTAATATCAGACTCAGGAAAGCTCAAGAAGCTTGAAAAATTCTCACCGCTTGTAAAAGCGCTTCATGAGGCGCAGTGGAAGTACTGGAACGTGGGAGTTTATACTTCCTCAGAAAATATCAAGAAGGTTTCGAAAACAGCAAAGACGATTCTTTTAGAGATATGATGCACTAATATTAAAGCAGAAACAAATTAAAGAAATAACCAAGCAACATAATTTGTGGCACAGTTATTACCGGTAGCCAAAGTGCAGCGCGTTTTCCGATGTTTGACCAGATTAATCCTATTTCAGTATAGTCTGTTGCCACGCCGGCCATAAGGAAGACAAAGGAGTTTCCGAAAGCTCCAGTCTGATTGTATATTTCAAATGCGAGTGGGGAGCTTCCCTCAGAACAGACTTCTATAACCGTTGCGACCAGGAAAGTTACAGCAATTCCGAGAAGTGTCGGACCCATATAAGTATGGAAAAGGTCTGTCGGTACAAATGCTCTTGAAGGAATTTAGAAACTTAGTCAGATTTGAAATTATTGTGAACCTGTTCCCAGTTTATGACATTGAAGAATGCGTCAATATAATCCGCGCGCCTGTTTTGGTACTTCAGATAATATGCGTGCTCCCAGACATCAATTGTGAGAACGGGTTTTAGACCCTGACTTATAGGACTGTCCTGATTTGAACTGCTTGTAATACTGAGCTTTCCTGAATCAAGAACGAGCCAAGCCCAGCCTGAGCCGAATACAGTACTGGCCGCCTTTGTGAACTCTTCTTTGAATGCATCGAAACTTCCAAAATCATTCTTAAGAGCTTCCATAAAAGGTTCCGGAATTTCTACATCCTTTTCAAGCAGTGTCCAAAACATCGAATGATTGACGTGACCCCCACTGTGATTAATAATTTTTTGTTTTATATCATCTGGAATGGTTGACAAATCTTTTAGAAGTTCAGACGGCGACAGTTTTGTAAGCTCGTCCTGGTCGTCAAGAGCTTTGTTAAGATTATTTACATAAGCCTGATGATGTTTGGAATGGTGGATCTCCATAGTCTGTGCATCTATAAAGGGTTCCAGTGCATCATATGCATAATTGAGTTTAGGAAGTTCGTGGTTTGCCATACACGGAATATGAAATATCTTAATATAAGGCTTGTGATAGCCCCGACCGGATTCGAACCAGTGTCACGAGATTCAGAGTCTCGTATGATTGACCACTACACCACGGGGCTATATCTCTCAATAATGATGAACTATCTGCTTAAATAATATATCTTGTCTACTGCGCGAGGCTTCCTGTCTTTGTTGACTGAGACCAGTGCAGAACTCCTTCTCCGCCCATCAATTCAGCAAGTCTGTCAACTATGCTTCCGAAGATTAGACGCATATCAGAAATATTGCCGCGTCTGCAGGATAGCATAACGCCATCCCTTTTGTTGTCCCCAGTTCCGACAAGAATTGTCAATTCAGAGTCTGATTTCCAAGGAACAGTTCTGAAAATTCGCTTTCTCTTTCCACGGAGCTTGACCGCATATTTTATAAATTTAAAACCTTCAAGAGCAGTTCCCTTTTTACCTGAGCCCTTGTCATAGGCAGAGAGTGAAATCTTAACAGGACTTATCTTCATTTTTTTGAGAGTTCCGGCTACCTGAGACTCAAAATTTGTGCTGGAAATCTCTTTCATAAAACTGGAAATAGAACCTGATTCCCTTGGAACCATCAAAAGTCCGAATTCATCACCCATAGTCGTTAAATAGGTGTTGCAACGCTTTTATATTGTTTATGGAAGCTGAAGTTCTGAGGCTCGGACACCGAGCACACAGGGATGCCCGTGTATCAACGCATATAGGTCTGGTAGCGCGCGCTCTTGGAGCTTCCAAACTGCATTACAGCGGTCAGAAAGATGACACTCTTGAAAATAGTATAAATGACATAAGTGAGAGATGGGGCGGGAACTTCGAAACAGAATACATAAAGAACTGGAAGAAGTTTGCGAAGGAATTTGACGGAATAAAGGTTCACCTTACCATGTACGGAGAATTAGTTCAGAATACTATTTCAGAAATGAACGGGAAAAACGTTCTTATAATACTAGGGGGTCAGAAAGTCCCAGGAGAAGTTTATGATATCGCAGACTACAACATTGCGGTGACAGGACAACCACATTCAGAAATAGCTGCTCTTGCAGTGTTTCTTGACCGCTATTCTGGTGGGGAAGCTCTGGAAACAGAATTTCCAGATGCAAATATTTCTGTAAAACCGTCCGAACGAGGGAAGGATATAGTGAGAAAATGAAAATAAAGATTCTTAGAAAAGAAGGAGAGAAAACAATTGAACTGGAAGAGGGAGCCACCGCCAGTGAGATTTTCAGGAAGCTAGGAGAAAGTTCTGAGGCCTATATAATAAAGAGAGCTGAAGAAGTTATAATAGGTGAAGAGCCTCTGTCAGACGGTGATGAGCTCGAACTGATAAAAATTATTTCAGGTGGATAAATGAACTGCGACAAGTGCCAAAACCCTGCGGTTGCCCACCTAAGGTATTCAGATATAAGGCTTTGCAAGAACCATTTTATTGGGCTGACGACGGACAGAATACGCAAAACAATTAACAAAAACAAATTCTTTGAAAGAGGTGACCGCGTGGCTGTCGCTGTTTCTGGGGGGAAGGACTCTATAGTAACTCTCAGAGCACTTCACGATATCTCAAACAAAAGGGGACTCGAAATTGTCGGGGTAACAATAGACGAGGGAATTGTGGGCTACAGACCTGAGAGTATAGAAATCGCTGAAAAGACTTACAAGGAACTTGGGGTTGATTACACTATACTTACATATAAAGACAGGGTTGGAAAATCCCTTGACAAAATAATGGAGAGACCAGACATAAGCAGAGCCTGTGAATATTGTGGTGTTTTCAGAAGAAGATTGATTGAAGACGGTGCGAGAGAAATGGGAGCCGACAAGATAGCGACGGGGCACAATCTTGACGATGAAGCCCAGAGCATATTTATGAATTACACCAGGAGTGAATTTCCACGAATAGCACGAAGCGGACCAAAGACTGCAAATAAAGAAGGGTTCATACCAAGAGTAAAACCCCTGTGCAATATACCTGAAAAGGAAGTGGGACTCTACGCGATATTAAAAGGTTATGAAATTCATGAAGACGAATGCCCAAATGTTGCAAATGCTTTCAGGCTGAATATCAGAGATCATCTAAATCTTATTGAGGATAAATATCCTGGATTTAAATTTGGAATTTACAACAGTGCTGAAAATCTCAGAAGCATTCTGGCAGATATCAATATAGAGAAAAATACATTAAAAAAGTGTGAAAAATGCGGGCAAAACACATCAGGAAAAATTTGCAAGTTCTGCGAACTAAAGGCTAACGCAAATAAAGAATAGGTAGCACGGCATCCGGAAATCGCCGGGCACTCCTGCGGCCGCTAGCCTTGAAAAAGGACTCCACCCCGCGACCCCGCGAGCATTAACAGAACCTGTTAGGGCTGCTTCCTTCCGGACCTGACCCGTTTGGCAGGAACTCCAATCCCGAGGGACGAGGCTTCGACGCCAAATTCCAAGACGGCTACAAAAACGCCAATCTTTCTCCGGCACTCAGCTCCACCATAAAGCCCATTTGTGGTTACAAGGTAGGACTACTTCCCCAGCCTAGCCGTGCCAGTAAATTAGTTGATTAGCCAGTATAAAAAGCTTGAGAGTTCTACTCGTAGAGAAGTTTGAACTCGAATCTTGTGTCTTTTTTGATTTTTCCAAGCTTAGCATGTATTGAACGCCCTTTTCTCTCTAAACGCTCACCATCAAAAATAACAACAAGTCTAGGATCACTTCCAGGCTCTAAAAATTCACATTCCTCCCCTTTTGGAAGCTGGAGGAGGTATTCGGTTTGAGGCTCCAGGCTTTTACGAGATTCTGTTTCAAGACGTATATACTGCTTCTGAGAACCTGAGGTTATAAGAAATTCTTTGTGATCTGGTTTGAAAAAAACTTTTGCCAAGTCATTACCCAGAGTAAACACAAAAGTTGCAGTCACCGTTTCCACGGCTTCCGGAGGACGCCTGCGCCTTAAAATACCCATAATAAAGAATAGAGTACTATGACATTTATAGCTTCACAAAAAGTTTAATAGGAGAGAAAATCAGTACTTTTTAGTTCTACCGTGGTCAGACATAGACCCTAAAAATGGTTACTATGTAAACTCGGTAGTGAGAACATAGGTAATAATGCCGAGGTCAGATGCAGACAATGCAATTGGATACTGCATAACCCTCGGCTCGCATAAGCTCGCCGAGGTCGCATAATCTGGTATTGCGCTGGTCTTGAAAACCAGTTTCCTTTTGGATATGCAGGTTCAAATCCTGCCCTCGGCGCTTGAATTACTTAACCTGCGACGAGGGGTTATTCACGAAGTGAATCTGACCCTATGTGCTTAGATTACTTAACCTGCAACGAGAGTTTATTCACGAAGTGAATTTGACCCTAGGCGCTCTGCCTTTTCTCCTCACAACTTACATAAACATCGAGAATAAATAAAATACGTGGAAAAAAAGCACTACCTTATCATCGGCGCAGGAATAATAGGAAGCTCCATAGCCAGGGAAATTTCACGAAGAGGACTTGGTAAAGTAACAGTTCTTGAGAAAGAACAGAATCTCGGAATGCACGCATCCGGAAGAAACAGTGGCGTTGTACATTCAGGAATTAACCAGAAGCCTGGAAGCATAAAAGCGGAGCTCTGTTTAAAAGGAAACGCACTTCTTAAGCAGTTCTGCAGGAAGCATAAAGTCCGTATAGAAGAAGTAGGAACTTTAGTTATTTCAAACTCAGACGAAGACGATGAAATCCTTGAGCAACTTATGGCAATGGGAAAGCGGGTGGGGGTTCCTGGACTTAAGATAATAGACTCCGGAGAACTGAAAAAGCGAGAACCGGAAGTTGTAGGAAGAAAAGCTCTTTTGTCCCCTAGTGGGGCAATTGTCGATAGCATAGGATTTCTTGAAGCTGTTGTAAAAGACGCCAAGAAACACGGAGCAGAGTTCATCATGGGAGCAAAGGTAAGTGGAATTCACAGAAACTCTGTGAAAACCAGAAAAGAGATTTTTGAAGCAGATCATATAATTAATTGTGCAGGACTTTATTCCGATAAAATAGCACACATGATGGAAGCAGGCAAGGGAATACGAATTGTTCCATTCAGGGGAGAGTATATGGAAGTGGAAAATCTGAATATACAATCAATGGTATACCAGGCTCCGGACCTTAATTTTCCCTTCCTTAAAGTTCATTTAACGAGGACTGTTGATGGAAAAGTCCTTGCCGGACCAACGGCGACTCTTGCTATGGGAAGAGAGGCGTACAGAAAGGGAATGCATATTGGCGAATTTTTAGGAATGGCAAGCTCGGTAAACTTCATGAGACTCATATTAAGGGAAAGCTTCAGAAAACTTGTGGCAGAAAACGCTAAAGTTACAGTCTCGAAAAAAGCCTTCCTTAAAGAAATACAAGTAATTAGCCCCTCTGTAAAGAAGAGAGATTTGAAAAAACACCCACCAGGAATAAGAGCCCAGCCGATTGACAGAAAAGGGAACATATTGAAAGATATGCTTGTTGAATTCAATGACAACTCAACTCACATTCTTAATGCAGTTTCTCCAGGACTTACTGCGAGTCTTGCCTTTGCGGAGTATGTAGTTGACAGAATAGAAAATAAATAAATTATAAAAACTGGATCGCTTTATTGCAGACTATGAAAACACCCCACTATATTTGTACAGGAGGCTGTGGCGGAGCTGCTGAAGAGCGGAAAAACTGCGGAGCGGAGAGCTGCAACAATTACAACAAGCCCCTGGAAGAGTGTGACTGCACTGATGGAAGGCACATACCGGAATAGTCCTGATTAATTATATATAATGCCTGAACCACCGACTTAATATGGCAGGCGACATAGGACTGACAGGACTTTATGTAACAGCGAACGCAATGTTCATTGAAATACTGACAAGAACAGGTGTATGGCTCCTTATTTCTGGACTTGCTATCCTGATACTTATTGCATTATACATCAAGAGACACGGAAAACGTCAAGGATAAATATAAATATAAGAGTTTTCACTATTTTTGAGTAGTAAATAATACAATGGAATATATAGTAAGCCAATTAACAGAAGTTATAAGATTCAATCTACTTGGAACGCACTACATGATGAAAATGTGGTCGCTTGCGATGGTTCTTGGAGTAGTTACATATTTGCAGACAGCTATTCTTACAGGCTCAGTTCCTATGAATAGCATGCAAAGAAAGTTTAAATGGATTTTTGGTCTTGTAGTAATAAGCCCTATATTTGAAGAAATAGTATTCAGAATGATTCTGATTAGTGCACTTTACGGAGTTTTCGGAGAATGGTTACCTGCAATAATTATATCTGCAATAATGTTTGGAGGAGCCCACATATTCTACGGAAAAACACGCTTTATTGACTCTACAATAACAGGTCTTGTACTCGGTTGGGCATTTGTAAACTTCGGAATATTTGTACCTATACTTGCTCACGCCACTCATAACACTCTTGCAACAATAAGATGATAAAAACAAAACTCTTTCAATTCATGTACGGAATGGACCTTTGGAGCATTCCAATAGTTCTGGCTTTGCTGGCAACTGCATTTTCACTTCCATTGAGAATGTGGATATTCAACGGAGCAAATTACTACTCAAGTTTCAAAGGAAAGTTCAGAGGATTTGTGTTTTACAGCACTATAATGGAAGAGCTTGCACTGAGACTTATAATGCTACCAATATTGATTGGAATGTTCGGAGTCCTTGGAGGAATCAGCGCTCTGACTGTTGCTTATATGGCGTATTATGCTATAATGTATGGACCAATATATGTTGCAGATGCACTTGTAATAGGGGCTCTTTTCAGCTATGCCTACATAGATTTCGGACTTCCAGCAGTTATAGCTGCTCACTTATTCTACAAAATGCTCAACGCAGTATTCTGAGGAAAACTTTAAATGTTAGACAAATCACTTAGTAGAGCCATGGCAAGAAAAGAAAATTCTGAAGAAGTAGAAAGGGCTAATGGAGACTTGGTTGAGCTTGAAGGAATCCATTTTGACAATGTTCTCAGAAATATTGATTCCCACATAGGTAATGTTTTTAACACAGATAGTCTGCAGAAAGAGTTTCTCGACACTGTAGAGAGTTTGAAAGAGAAGGAAATAAAAATGAGAGAAATTCTTCTTCTTATGAACGGGGCAAGGAAAACACTTAATGGAGAGCTCAGCCACCGAGTTAAAACCGAGAGCAGTCTTTCTGAGAACCTTATTACATTGAGACATGAAAAGGAAACGATAGAAGAACTCCTTCTACTGCACGAGCAGGAAATATACACTGCAAAAGAAGAGCAGAAAAAGATTGAGAGGCTGACAGAAAATCTGTCACTGGCACTTGTTGATATGCAGAACAAACTGTCAGAAAATGGTCAGGCTCCTAAAAAGTAGACTTTTAGCAGGGCAAATGCAAATGTTATAGCAAATAGAACGCCCATAACTATGAGAAATTGTAGAAGAACTTTTTTATCCATCAAACTGCAATAAGTGTTGAAGTATTTGACACTTCGTCAAGAGCTCGAATTTTGTCAAGAATTACTGAGTTGAGTCCTTCAAGTGTTTCCGACTCAATTTTGGCTATTATATCATAATCACCGTAAACGACCGAAACATCAACAACTTCTTCAAGCTTTGAAAGTTCCCTGATAACAGACCTTTCAGTACCTGTTTTCGACATTATGAGTATGAATGCGCTTACCATGTTCCCACTTAATTTAAAAATGGAAGCACTCTATAAATACTTTGTCAGTTTTTCAACTCTTTCTTGACCGAGTGTTTTCAAAAAGGAAGCAAGACGTGGACCTTTTTCTTTTCCAAGCAGGACAGTATAAAAGATTCTGAAGAAATTCCGTGGACTGCTAAGTTCTTTTCCGATTTCATATATTAGAGCTTCAAGTTCTTTCTCAGACAAACTGTCGATTTTTGAAACTATTTTAATTATTGCATCTTTTTCAGCCGCCTCTATTTTAAGATTCTTTTGAAGCTTATCAAGCAGAGTGAATTTGTATTCCTCAGGAGCATAGTGACTGACCCAACTACCTGCCATTTCCAGACGTTCTTTCAAGTAATTCAGACCTTCTTTATCGAGTTTCTTAGGGATATATTCTGCTTGTTTGAGTTTGGCTATTGCAGAATCTATGTCAAAATTACAAGCCTGTACAACCATGGACGCATAGCCAAAGGGAACCTGAGGAGATAATTTTTTGAGGACGTCTCCGACATGAGAGAGTTCGTATACTCTCTTTTCATGCGCCTCTTCACGGTCATTGTCCGCCTTTTCTTCACCATAATAAATACGCTCAGTTCTGTCGTAGTTTTCAGTAAGAAGGAGAAGTTTGTTTGTTCCGAATGGGTCAAAGTCAAGAGCTGCGTGTGGTCTGGTCCGGACAAGAAGATAGCGAAGAAGTTTTGGAGGGACCTTTTCAGATATCTCGGCAAAGCCAACACCGGAGCCCTTGGAAGTACTCATTTTCTTCCCTCCAATATTGAAAAATTCGTATGCACTTCCTATGGTCTTCCTTGTTGAAGGGATAGGAGGAGTATGGTCAAATACCTCATCACAAATTGCTATTGAAACAGTTCTAGAACCCCCAACAGTAAAGTGGTCTTTCCCTGCTGTTTCGAAGAGAACTCCGACAGTAGGCCATTTTGCCGCCCATTCAACTTTCCAAGGAAATTTTCCGTTTCCATTGTAAGGAGATATTTCACCATCATTGCCACAGCCCTGTGCCCATTTTACAAGGTCTGGGGAACACATGTATTTCAGCATTTCAGTTTCAGGATTCCACTCATACGCGACAGTAGTTCCTATCTTACCACAGTTCTCGCAAATCGGATTGAATGGTAGTTTATCGGAAGCAACTGTCTTTTTGTATATTCTTTCGTAGATTGAGCGTATTTTTTCGTGATTGTCCAGAGCAGTCTTTATTGTTGGGTTAAAGTCTCCGCGCTCATACCAGAGACCGGTGCTTTCCAGTTCAGCTTCGATGCCGAATTCCTCGAATTTATCGGTGCATTCCCTGAAATAATAATCAGCATAACTTTTGTAACCAGGTTCAGGAGAAGGGATTTTGAAAAACGGGACACCCATATACTGCTCGTATTTTTTGCTGTCCAGACCGGCAGGTGGATTGTCCATTGGGTCTATGTCATCAGCACTAAGAATAAAACGACCTTTTACACCAAGATCTCTCAGAGCCTTGGCAACAACATCATGAATAATCCAGCCCCTGCCGGAGCCAATATGAATATGTCCTGAAGGTGTCTTCTCATCAAGACAGATATAGCCCTTTTTCTTCACTATTTTCTGAAGAACGGGCTCTGATTCTGCCCTTTCAATAATCTCACGTGCATATTTATCCGCCCAAAACAGGCTGTCTCCGGTCATGCACGATATAACAGCAAAGTTATATATAACGACTCCGAAAAGCCTAACATGGAAACCATTTTTGTCTGGACAATAGTTATTGGACTCATACTTGTTGGCCAGTTAACATTGGGACGGAAGAAAGGAGTATCCATTTATGGACCTCTTGCAATATACAATACTAAGAGAGGAGTCAAATTACTTGATAAAATAAGCGGATTTTTCCCCGGATTCTGGAAAATCTTTGGAAATTTAGGAGTTCTTACCGGTTTCCTTCTTATGGGTTTGGTTACATACTCACTGCTCATAAATGCAATACGAATTTTTAAGGTTCCTGAAACCGCGCCGGGAGCTGCACTGGCAATTCCCGGAATAACAATACCACTCTGGGAAGGAATAATCGGCATTGTGATACTTCTTGTATTCCACGAAATGTCTCACGGGGTTCTTGCAAGGCTTGAGAAGGTAAAGGTCGAGTCTGTTGGAACGCTATCACTTGGATTTATTCCGATAGGAGCTTTTGTGAAGCCAAATGAAAAATCCCTCCAGAAAGCAAAGCTTGGACCACGTATGAGAATATACGCAGCAGGTTCATTTATGAATGTAACCCTGTCAATTATTCTTGTATCTCTCCTTGCATTTGTAGTCCTGCCCTATATGACAGAGCCTGTTGATGGAATAAAACTACTGGCAGTTGAGGAAGGAAGTCCTGCCGAGCTTGCAGGTCTTTCAGAGGGCATGATAATTGGAGAAATTGAAGACGGTGAAATACACGACCTTGTAAGTTTTGTCAATATACTTGATAAACAAGACCTTTCACCAGGGGACGAAGTCATACTCAAAATAGATGATTCAGAATATACTGTAACAACTGCAGACAGGAATGGGAGAGCATTTATGGGGATAAGTTTCTGCGGAGCGATTCCGGCAGGAGAGGTTGTAAAACTTTTTATTGCATCACCAATGACAATAAGAATACTTTCACCGGAGTGCTATCCTTCAACTTTCATTCCACAAGGAACTATGTGGTTCATAATCTATGCAATTATGTGGACAGCGATATTGAACTTTGGAGTAGGACTGATAAACCTTCTTCCATTCAAGCCGCTTGACGGAGGACTGATGTTTTCGGACACAGTGAGAAGTATTGTTAAGAATGAAAAGATTGCAAGACAGATTGTAATCGCCGTAGGAAGCATTGCATTCCTCCTACTGCTTTTCAATTTCATTGGACCAAATTTATTGGGACTTTTAGCCTAAGTTACTACTCACCAATGATTAAAACCGATAGAGGGTAAAGTATTTAACATAACTTGTTCACTTTCTTAGAACATGGCAAGGGGAATTAAAACTATGAGAACTCGTCTTAAAAAAATTATAAAACCATCTCAACAAAAGAAATCCCCTGTAAAAAAATCTTTAAAAAAGACGAAAACCACTTCTGTAAAATCACCGGTTAAAAAGACGAAGTCATCGACAAGAAAGAAATCTCCTTCTAAAACTGTGAAAAAAACTACTGTTAAAACAGTTCCTAATAAGAGAGCCACAATTAAGAAGAAGACTTCTACAAGGAAGGTAGAAAGTAAAGTTGGCGCAAAAAGAACGAGACCGTCGAAAAGAACTGAAGCTGAGAAACGAAAAATTAAGGTTCTGGCAAAGAAGAAGCTAAAGGAAATTAGAGCTAACAGACCTGAGTTTCTGGAAGATAAAAAATATAATGAGTTTCTTTTATCAGTCGTCGGAGAAGAGGGTATAGAAGTTGCTGAAAACATCTCAACAGAAGAGATAAGTGATGTTGAGCTTGCAGAGGGAATGGATTTGAAGGCGAATATAATCAGAAAATATCTTTATGCACTCTATGAAAACGGAGTCGTTACATACAGACGGCACCGCTCAAAAACTGGCTGGTATACATACTACTGGAAACTTCATCCAGAACGAATTGATATGGCTCTGAATGAACTTGCAGGAAAGGACATAAGTTACTACGAGGGTGAACTTAGGCAAGAAAGAGAAAATCAGTTTTTTACCTGCAAAAATAAAGAAGAATGTGGCCGAGTAACCTTTGACAATGCTCTTGAAACAGAGTTCAGATGTCAGAAATGTGAAAAGAAGCTTGAATTCACAGATAATTCTGAAATAATTGAGACTCTTGAAAAAGAACTAGCACGACTGAAATTCTAGGACTAACTTCCTTGGTTAAATTAATCTTATATGCCGGAAGGCTACAAGCCATCTCGGAGGGAACAATGACTAACCTACCTGACTACAAAGCCGTCGTAAAAACGGGCAATAAGCGCTGGGATGAAATCGGAGCAGGATGGAGTAAGGAAGATGGCAACATATCACTACAGTTGAAAGTTGCACCTTTGCCAAGTGAGGGCAAACTAAACTTCCTGCTCGTTCCAAACGCAGCAGAGCAGTAGGCTCTGTAAGGTTTCAACCACCGCCAGGGGGCCGCGCTTTTGCGCGGCTCCGCACAATTATAATCAAATTTATATAATATGCTGAACATCAATAGCCCCTGGGCCCGTGGTCTAGTGGTTATGACGTCACCTTTACAAGGTGAAGATCGCCAGTTCGACTCTGGCCGGGCCCACTACGATTTTTTTGAATTTAACATAAGATAGACAGTAAAGAAAGCTACAAAGAAAGCCATATCAAGCTGGTCAAAGCCCGCCTCTATCCACACAAGGCTGTATGCAAGAAGAATTGGATAAAATGTCCTCATTGCAATGATTTTGGAGCCCATACTTTTGTGTGACAATTTTAGGAGAAAGCCGAGCAGGAACATAAAGGCTGCCGCTCCGGCAAGACCGAAATCGATAATAGGTGGTCCCAAAAGACTTGATGTGATATTTCTGTGTAATCCGAGGAGCATTTTCCCGACATAGAAGCGTGGATCACCTTTAAAAGACAGCGCTCCGTGCTCAATTCCAACAAAGCCGGATTCTTGTGCAATTTCGTCGAAAACGACATAAGTAGTTCCGGCACGGTAAAGGAGGATTTCGAGAGGACTTAGGAGAGGCATAAAAATATAGCCCAAAATTATGATAAGAACGAAAACGGAGGCAAGTCCTGCAAGAGCCCCTTTTATTGACAATTTTTTCCTATAATACGCTGAGGCTATACCTACAATAAGTATTACAAGAAGTTCTGTTCTAAAAGCCATCAGAATAAACAGGAAAGCCGACAAAGAGATTAGAGCAAGAAGATTTTTTCCTGTCTTTATCTTAGGAAGGAGAAGCATATAGCCGATGAAATAAAGAATATAGCCGAAGCCCCAATAAATATTATCAAGAAGGGCGTATCTTACAGAGCCTTCAAGTAAGGGAATTGCGCCGACATCAAAGATTGTTATTAGAATGAAGGCCAGACCGGAAAAGAGAAAATAATACGGAAGTTTATCAGGAGTTTTATTCAAGGAAATCCATTTTGTAAGAAGATAATAAGTTAAAAGACCGATTAATCCTGCAAAAAGGGCCGATATAGGAAGTCCTATACTGAAAACACCTTGAATAACAAAGGAGTAGAATATTACAGAAAGTAGAATGAATGTTTTTGAGTTTAGAACAGATATTTTCTTACCATAGACTCTGCTGGCAGCCCTAATTCCAATAAAATAGAAGGGAGTCGCAAATATGATGAAGACAAGCCCGAAAAGCGAGGGTTTTGTAGGAGTAAGATTCAAGAGGAATGAGATTCCTGCAAGTAGAAGAAAGACGACATACAGTACTGGAACAAGTGCAGGTCCCATTAAGTCAAATTTTTTAGATTTCATTGTATTTGTAATAAGATAAGGCAGCAATAAAATAGAGCCATACTATGAGATCAACTATTCCAGTTTCTATTCCTAGTAAGAGAAAAACCAGCACAAGACTGTGTAAAATTGCATATACACTACCTTTTGAAGCTGCCTTGTAACCGAATCCGAGAATCCACCCAAAGAAGAGGAAGATGAAAGAGCCCATAAAGCCAAAATCGGCATAAGGTGGCCCATACAGAGTAGAAGTTGTAGAAACTCCAGTTCTCACCCCGACAAGTGTCGATATCAGGGTACGACCCCCATAAATTGGAAGGTCTGAAAACATATCTATGAAATCAGCAAATTGGACAAAGCCATTTGTATGTCCCAGCGGACCTGACTGGGAAACGACAAAGTCGTATGCAGAAACTGTTGAACTTATTCTGTTCGAGTCAAAACCACCAGTTCGGATGAATGTCAGAGCAAAGAAAAAGATGAGAGCAAAAATTCCAAGTTGTAAAAGCTGTTTTCTTGAAAGTATATTTGTATAGTGAAGAACTAGCAATGTTGAAAAGAGGAATACCATAACTTCAGTTCTAAAACCTGTAAAGGAGATGAAGAACAGAGTTGCAGTGAAAACTAAGAGCATCTTTAATTTTGAATTTTTAGAATTGGAGTAGCCTACAAAAATAAGAAGAGATGCAGGAACAATAAGGAAGGAAAGTGTAGTCAATAAGGGATTCATAAACTGCCTTATTGCAGGCTGGAAAAGTGGTATTCCCCCAGATGCGTAGAAATTCAGGTGAAGAGACGCCAGAGCCACTGCATATATCCAATACCCAATATTAAGAAGATTGGGAGATTCTTTTTTTGGAGAGCTTTGAGTGAAGGAACGGATTCCGAGCAACTCACCCGCGAAGAATAGAAGCAGGCATAGCACTACAAAACTAAAGGAAATAATACTAATTGAATGTGAAGAAGACAGAAAAAATATGAAAGTAAAAACCGTAAGGAGAACGCTTGGTCTGAGAACGATTTCCAATAAGTCTTTGCTATTTTTCATTTCAGAGGCTCGTCAATAACTCTCAACATATAATAGTCGAAGGAAACCGGCGCGAGCTCATAGAGTTCAGATTCTGAAAGACCGGAGTCAGATATTGTACGTATATCAAGTTCAAGCCTACTACTGGAAACCCTTGAAAGAGAAATATTATTTTCATCGAAATAGGTAGAAACCCCATCCAGTGTGTTAAAAATTACCCCATCCAAGGAAATTGTAAGTCCTTTATCATATATTGTGACGGAAGAACCGAAGCCCAATATGTTTTCCAGGTCCTGGGCAATTGTTGGAGTCATAGTATTGGTAGAATCAATAGATATAGAGCCACGCAGACTTGTTTCCATTAGATTTTCGCCGGAGATTTGAACAGGAATATTTCTTAGGTCTGACATAAAGAGACTAAAATCAGTATTGGAACTTGGCTCTATACCGACTCTGATAACATCTTCATTTTGTACGACAATTCTTAAAGCACGGGCAGAAATATCCTCACTCCCTGTTGAAGGGCCTCCAACCATAATCTGCCGACCATCATAAAGTATAGTGAAAACTCCCTTGGAAGCTGAAAGAATTCTACCTTCGCCAGAAAACTGTTCTCCAGTGCTGCGCCAACTACCCTCTATCTGAAGATTGCTTGTAAAGCCGGCATGGGATATTAACTGCTGCGCATATACTGCCCGATATATATTTGCTCCTGTAAACTCCAATGTAGATTCTTCGGCAATGATGACTTTGAAAACCACGGCAAAGAAAAAAACAGCTATTATCAGAAATAGTACTTTCCTGTAGACACTTGACTCTTGTTTTGCCATAAGTAACTTATTGTAGTAGGATATAAAAATGCGCCGACCGGGATTTGAACCCGGGTCGCGGCCTTGGCAAGGCCGAATCATAGCCACTAGACCATCGGCGCACCATATACTTCTAATTGAAGGTGCTTTAAATTTATCAAGTCAAGACTATTAAAGGATTTCCCTGCATAAGAAGCTTAAATAAAGAAGGAGTTTAGATAAAGGTCGTGAAACCAGCAATATCCATACAAAATTTAGTGAAGAATTACGATAGTGTGGAGGCTGTCAAAAGGATAAGTTTTGATATAAAGAATGGGGAATTTTTCGGACTTCTTGGACCAAATGGGGCAGGGAAAACAACAACCATAAACGCGATAACCGGTCTTGTTAACATTAGTTCCGGAAATGTAAATGTCTTCGGACAGGATGTTATTAAAAACTATAGAGAAACTAGAAAACGAATAGGACTGTCCCAACAGGATCTTATGTCCCTCGACCGCTTCCTGAGTGTTGAGGAAATATTGACTTATCAGGCTGGTTACTTTGGAATTCAGAAATATGAGGCTCAAAAACGAGCAGAAGAGCTACTTGAACATTTTGACCTTGCTTCGAAAAGGGATGTAGATATACGAAAACTTTCTGGAGGTATGAAGAGGCGCCTTTCAATTGCAAAGGCTCTCGTACATGACCCTGACATACTGATACTTGACGAACCGACCGCAGGACTGGACGTTGAACTAAGAGTTGGAATGTGGCAGGACCTCAGAAAATTCGTGAAAGAGGGGAAAACCATACTTCTAACAACGCATTATATTGAGGAAGCTGAAAGACTATGTGAAAGAGTTGGAATAATAGACCACGGCCAATTGATAGAGTTAGACACAACGAAAAATTTGATTGACAAACTGAGTGCACAGAAAGTGACTGTTGTGGTTTCAGGGACAATAGGAAAACTTTCTTCTTCATTGAAAAAACTTGGAGTGAGTGCGAAGAAGAACAGGATGCGCATATACATCGATGGAGATTACAGTAAAGTTGGAAAAGCTCTGTACGAAATTGAGAAGATGGGGCTAAAAATACTAGAGATACGTACAGCAGAGAACAGGCTGGAAAACGCCTTTTTGAGGTTGACAGGAAATGAATAATTTTATAGGACTTAGAGCTCTTGCACGAAGAGAAATAAGGAGATTTATGAATATGGCCGGAGATACATTGGTAACTCCTCTGATTAGCGCCTTGCTGTACCTTTTCATATTTGGCTATTCAATTGGAAAGCTTGTTCCAAGTTTTGCAGGAACTAGTTATTTAGAATTCATAATACCTGGAGTAATAATGATGAGTGTTATTCAGAGCTCATATGCAAACACTTCATTTTCAATATTCATATCTAAGTGGGCAGGAAATATAGCTGATCTACTTACTGCGCCACTATCCTATATGGAAATTGTAATTGCCATAACAATTGGAGGAGTTGTAAGAGGACTTATTGTTTCCATTGGTGTCTACCTAGTCTCAGCTATTTTCACTGGGTTTATGATGTACAGCTTCATTCACACACTTATATTTCTGGTACTCATAACAATAGTGTTTTCACTCCTTGGAATTGTAGTTGCAATCATGGCAGAAGATTTTGAACACCTTGCAATATTCCAAGCATTTGTTCTCACACCCCTCGTATTTCTAGGTGGAGTGTTCCATCCACTAAGTATTTTGCCTCCTCTATTCCAACAAATAACGATGTTCAATCCCCTCTTCTATATGGTAAGCGGATTCCGCTATGGACTTATTGGGATGTCAGAAACGAGTGTTCTTGGAAGCTTCTTTGTGCTTCTTGCATTCGTAGTTGTGCTATTCGCTACTGTTGTAACAATGTTCAAGCGTGGCTATAAGCTTCGAAGCTAAATTTAGTGCTTTATTGTAACCTTGTGGAGGTCTGTTGCTTCCATATATGGAACATCCTTATAAGATTTCACCAGTCCAATACAGCGTACCATATCTCCCTGGGCAACTGTCGTGTAATACGGATAGCGTACATGGAGTTTTCCAGTTCCGTCTGAAATTAAGAAGACCTTACCCTTGGAAGTTTCAGTTATTGACTTAACTACACCCTCAATTCGAGTTCCTTCAGCGAACTTAGATGGCTCTTCCTTTATGTGTGATATGCGAATCAGTTTGAAGAATTTAAACCAAATTATGAAACCGGCAAATCCTGAAACTATAAGGACAGCAAGTATTGAACCAAGATTTCCACCTACTGCTATAGATTTCAGAGCTCTGAAGACTGCTCCCTTCTGTTCAAGAGCTTCATTTATTTCCTTCTCCATTGAGTCAGCCTTGAGACCTGCCTGGATTGCCAGAAGTTCGGAGTCTGTATAGTCTCCGGCATTGTATTTCTGTATAGAGGACTGTATGCTCGAGTTTAGCGCCGTGAGGTCAGCATTTAATGAAGTGACATCTATTCCTTTCCTGTCAAGTTTAGAAATGAGCAGAGTGAGATTTGCCATACGGAGTTTGAGGTGATTTATGGTAACATTCAAATCACCAACAGTAGTATTTGTCCATACTTTGGAAATTTTTAGTTCAAGGGATTTTTCAACAAGAGCCTTTGAATCTTTATCTGTAGCCTTCCACGTAGCAACATGTGTTTTCGCTTCGGCGTCGCTTGGGATGTCCCAGGCAATATCATAAGTCACAACTTCACCTGCGTTTAAATCCTCAGTTGATAGTGTTGAATTCCTGACAGTGACTGCATACCAGGAACTTGGTATTCCTGTTACAGTAAGAGCAACATCCTCAAGACTCTGAATACCTGAATTCTTGACCTTTACAACTGTTGAGCGACTTTCTCCCTGTGCAATTGTAAGCTGATTATCATACTCAATAATAGTGAGAGCGTAGTCACTTGCTGCTCCGCCTCCGCCTCCGCCGCCGCCTCCAGAAGATGCAGCACTTGTAACTGCGCGGACATTAATTATCTGAGTTATAGAGCCATTACTTCCATATGTGTCATTAACCCACATAGTAACCGAATATGCTGTGAGACTACTTGGAGATGGGGCTATGAAGACATACTCAGTGTAATTTGTGGATGCCGCAGTTGCTATATTGCTGGCACTTATTGAATTGGAATTATCGCTAACATAGTACATTGATCCAGTAAAGTTCTTACCGCTGTGAGCGTAAACTGCGGAACCGTTTAGCTTAACTCGAGAACCAGCATCAACTGTTGTAGCGTTGAAAATGCCATTGCTTGGGTTTGCATTATCTCCTGAAACATTTATTTTTGGAAGAGCTCCGAAACTCCTGTTGAAAGTTTGGCTGTTATTAAGGGTAAATTCATTGACACTTGAATTAGTCATATAGGCATCATAGTGAACAAGTGGAGTGTATTTTGTTACAGGAAGATTCAAGGTAAAGAAACCGGCATTGTTTGTGGCAACGCTGTAGTTTGCGGAGCTGGTATTGAATGACACTATAGCTGCACTGATATTGTTCCAGCCACTTGCATTTCCTGTTCCATTAACATAACCTGATAGAGTCCCATATTTTGCCCCACTTGAAAAAGCCGCAATAACCATTGCAGTTGGAAGGTTATCCCCTCCTGCAGTCGAAGTGTTCCAGCCTCCAGTCGAGCCGGAAACACTATTCCTTGCCAAATAGTTAAGACCGCGCTCGATGGAACCTCTATAGAATCTGTCATTTGATGTAGAAAAGTTTCTGTCATTGTCCACGAACCATGACGTGTTTGTGTTATCCTCTGTAAGGGCCAATATAGCGACTGCGGTTATGTTGACAAGACCATTTCCGTCTCCGAAGTAGCCAGCCATGCTTTGATTGGACTGGAGCCAGCGCCTTGCAGCTGTCCTGTTGTCAGAAGTATTACCAAGTGATGCCATTGCATATAGAGCCCAGGAAGTATTAATTGTGTCATTGTTCCAGCTTCCCCGTCCTGCAGTTTTGTTAATCTGCTGGTCTCGCAACCAGTTGAATGCATCATTTACTGTGTCATCGCTTGTATTCACTCCTGATTGATATATAGCCGAGAGAATTATGGCAGTTTCAGGGAGAGTTTTTGTATCATTAACTATTAAAGAGAGATAGTTTACAGTTGCTGTCAGATTTGCATAGGCTGTATTGGAAAGACTTGACTTCTTGTGTGCTATAAGTGTCAAAGCAGTAGTAACATTTGGCGCAGCATATGTTGAATCAAGCCAAGCAACACTACCATTAGAAGAATTGTTGAACCTGTTGAGAATCTGAGATATGCTTGTAGTATTTGCATTGTGTGTGTTATTCATTCCCCAAAGTGCCCAAGCAGTGGTATAGTTAGAGGCATTCCAGACAAACAAAGATGTATCCATATTTTTCTGGAGAAGTGCAGTTCCGTTCTGAACCATATTTGCCCAGTTTAATGTAGTATTGCTTATATTTACAGTTAGAACTATACTTGAGACATTCCAGCGACCTCTGCTACTGTTCCCTGTAGAATTGGCAGAGAGATTAATTAAATAAGATTTACCCGGAGTTGCGTTTGTCGGAACTTCGACACGCAAAGTGAAGGAAACATTATCATAATTAGACATATTCAGACCATAGTCAGTACTACTGAAGGAACTATTTGGAGAAGTAAAGTTGAAATACCAACCCTCACTGGCATTGTCCTTGAAAACAACTCTATCCCAAGTATTTCCAGTATTATTAAGAGTCAAATTAACGAATGCATAACTTTGTGTAGGAACTGAAACAGAAGTCACATTTGAATCGAAACTCAATATATGCAGAGGCCAGAACATTTGAACCGTGACATTGCTTGCACCGACTAGATTTGAATTACTGAAGTTGAATAGAGTATTATTGAGAGTTCCGCCACCAGTCTTATTCGCAGTTACATTGTACTGATTATTTGAATAGTTCCCACCAGATGAGTTTATCCTGTGAGTCAATATGAAGGTGGGAGAAGTGAGTCCGCTTGCATTGGTAGTTGCATTCTTTACTGAAGTTGTATTATTTGCAAAGACTTCAACTGAAGCGCTTCCCATTTCGTATTTGTTTCCGTTTGCCAGAGAAGTAACGACATAGACTTCAATATACCAGCTTGTATTCAAAGATGCTGAGCCAGACAAGGCAGGGATTTTGCTGATATTGTGCGTCGTTCCAAGAAGTGTAACATTAGAATTTGTTGCTAGAGTAATATCTGCATTACTTGTGTTTGAAATAGTCGAATTATATATTGTAACTGAACTTGAGTTCGTTACATTGAAACCCCACTTGTTGTCATCCAGTGTAAGATTTACAAGTGTAGGAGATGACGTTCCGTTTAGGGTGACGGCAGGTCCCGCATGAGAATTATTAAACACAACATTCCTGAATTCTAATGTACTATTACTTCCCTCGAGATAAGTTCCTATTGCCTTACCCCTGTGAGTAGTTCCATTAACATATCGGACAAGCGAATTGTTCATGGAAACTGTGCTGCCCTTTAGGAAAAGAACTTCAATTCCTCCTCCTGTAGCATTAGTAGTTACAGTTGTATTATTTGCATAGAGTTTTCCATTGTCTCGGATTTTTAAAGTTGCGTTGTGAGCATTAGAAACATTGAAAAGAAGTGTGACGTTTTCAAGAGTTAGAGAACCGCCAGAGTTAATTGTGACATTTCCAGTAATATTAATTGTGACATTCCCACAGCTTGTTGCATTGACAACAGTCCAATTTCCATTACTCGATGGAATAGGAGTTCCTCCGGCTATACAACCCCCAGCTAATACTGGACCTGATAGAGCTACGAAAAAGAATAACGCAGTAACACAAGATACTATTGCAAATAAACCACTACGTGCCATCCTCACCATGCAGGGGATTAATATTGGAGTATTTAAATAGTTTACGAGTTCCCGAGAATCGGGAAGGTTCTTATAATTATATAATAGGGATTTTCCCGCTAAGAGCTTATGTATTTTCCCACCCCCACTAAAAGTAAGATGGAGGAAAATATCCTATATCTGAAAAGACTCGGTCTGACAGAATATCAGTCAAAGGCGATGGTAGTTCTTCTGAACAAGAGAAAGACGACAGCAAAGGACATCAGCGAGCTCTCAGGAATACCGCTGACAAAAGTCTACCAAGTTTTGAAAGCTCTCGAAGAAAGAAAGCTCCTCTCCAGCGAAGGTGAGAAGCCGCGAATGTACAGAACACTTCCAGCCTACAGAATAATGAATCGTCTGCTTTCAGAAAAGAAAAGACATCTAAACAAATTGTTAAAGGAGCGAGAAAGGCGTCTTAAAAGTATTCGGAATATTGATTTTGAAGAGTACATACAAATATACGAGGAAAAGCTACATCCATGTATAAGTGTTGACCAATATGAGTTTTAGCCCTGCATTAAGTCCTTGAAATTTCCAGGTCTAAACATTCCATATTCAGTTATATATGCAGTAATGTATTCAGAAGGAACGAATCCTGAATCTTCTTGAAATTTTTTTCCGCTTGTATCAACAGAAGAACGGGGAAGTGCAACATAGAAGGGAATTGAATGCTCCTTGGAAAGAACTGCTTTCTCATAAGTTCCAGGAGAAGAATAAACATCCCCATTAAGGTCAGCTTTTTCTGCCGCCATCATGCAGAAATCTATTTCTCCTGAGCGCATAATATGCCCAGTTTCAAGAGGAGGAATTGCAGCAACACTTATTCCTTCCTGGGAAAGTTCCCATGAATTTGAACCGGGACAGTCCTTATCAATATATACCTGAAAACTTCTGCCAAGGATCTTAGCAGAGCGGATAGGTGCAAGAGAAGTTCCGAAATCAACACTTCCAAGAGCTCCGCCATTGCAATGAATAAGAATTTTAGAACCAGTAGTAATTAGATTTCCTCCCCGCAATCCGATGCGTTTGCACACATCTATATAGTTAGACGAGACTTCCTCTGCTGACGCAAATGCCGCCTTTTTGGCAAGCTCTATAGAATCTAAATGTTTAATAGACTTAAGCACTTGTTCTACAGAGACAGAAACATTAGGGCAGTCCAGCTCATTTGTTAGAATGTCAGCACTTCCATATACAGATAGTCTGAACAGCTCATAAGCAGAACCATCAAACTCACTAGCTGCCTGGGCAACTGCATAGGCTGATGCAACAGCCACAGAAATTGAACCTTGTATAGAACCATTTCTGATTGCAGAGAGCGTTTCACCTGCAGTTTTCAATTCAAGTATATTGAATGAAAAGGGAAGTTTTCTCTGATCTATAACCTTCACAGTCAGCCCGTCCAGCCACAATGACTTGTAATTTTTGTGGCTCTCGCCGTCCCTCGATTTTATACGCATAAATAAACATGGTTAAGAAAATATATAGAGTTTACTAAGCCTCAGACGAGAGTTGAACTCGCGACCTCGTCATTACCAATGACGCGCTCTACCACTGAGCTACTGAGGCACGCAGAAACTATGAGCTAAGAGTCTTAAATAATATTCCACTACTCTATATCGATTTCGCCTTCACCTGGAGGGAGTTTTCTTAAGATTATAGTAAGTATACCGGACTTGTAAGTGGCCCTACTGAGGTTTTTATCAACAGGAACCGGAAGCCTGACAACGTTTCTGAAACCCATATAATTGGATGAAAAGCCAATATAACCTGAATCTTTCTGTTTTTTATCTGATTTTATACTGGCATCTATTATTAGGTGACTTCCCTCAACTTTTAGATTTATATCATCCTTTCTTAGACCAGGGAGCTCGACTTTTACAATTAGGTCTTTCTTTCCCTCTTTTACCTGAACAATCGGCTGACGAAAGAGACCTTCCTGCATCTTGAGAGTCCTTGGAAGCTCAGGGGATTTGGAAAAGTCCCGATTCAGCATATCTGTAAACATCTGGTTTATTCCCTTTGAAAGGTTTTGAATATCCTTGAAAGGTTCTGAAAAACCAATATACGGAAGTTCCTGTGCTTTTTGTTTCGGAACTTGCTTTCTCTTCAGCCTGTTTGGAACTTTTTTCTGGGAAACATCTTCATCTATATAGCGTTTTGTATACTTTCTCCACCATTCTCCAGTTCTCTCTTTCTTTTTCGCCATAGTTAATTTTAATAGGCTAGAGATATTTAAGTTTTTAGTGGCAGTAAAAGACAAATACGGAAAAGGGGCAAGAGCTGAGCGCGAGCTGATTGGAATGCTCTGGGAACGGGGCTTCGCGGCACTTAGAGCGGCGGGAAGCGGAGTATCGAGAAGACCATGCCCTGATGTTGTGGCAAGCGACGGAAAGACGACTTTTGCATTTGAATGTAAGTCCGTTGCTGGAGATTATGTTCACCTTAGTTATGAAGAAATTGTAAAACTAATAACATTCTCACAGACCTTTGGGGCAAAACCCTGGATTGCAGTCAAGTTTGGAGGAAGTGATTGGATATTTCTTGATATGGCGAAGATACAGATGACTAAAGGTGAAAATTTCAAAATTTCAAAAAGTTTTGCTTATGATGACGGAAAACGACTTGATGAGATAATTGAAATAAACCGTGAAAGTTCTGATTTATAGCTTTGCACTTAATGTAGCTGAAAATCGTGACTTTGGGTGCAGAATAGACTAAAGGTGCAAAGTTCTGATTTATAGAAAAATATTTATATTCCTGAACGGAGCCCTATAGTAATTTCATTTGGAGGTAAAAATGGAAGACAAAGAACACTACGATAGGGAAGACGACGAAGACGAAGAAAGTTTCGAAGATGATGATGATGACAACTACAGTGAGGACGAAGAAGACAACGGAGAAGACGACGACGAATAGATAAGACTATAATTGTCTACCACTCCCATGGTTTCTTCTTTGAAAGATAACTTGTGATAAACTTAGCAAGTTCCTCAGAATCTGAGTCCAGAATCTCCGCAGAAGATAATAGTTTACACTCCTTAGAAAGAGATTCTGCAACATACTTGCCGATTCCATAATCTTTAGGACTTTTAATTATTTCATTTAATAATGACTCAGGAGTCCTGTGAACTCTGTCAATTTCAACATGCCAGCGACCTCCTGAAATCCAGGTCTTATTCTTTTTGTGTTTTTTCGCAAATTCGTCCTGGAATTTCTGGTCAACATCAGTTGGAGGTCCATCCACCTTCTGTTTATCAGGAAGAGACGCAATCTCCAGATCTAAAAGGATATGGGAAAAGTCTCCTGATGTATATGAATATCCGAGAACTGGAAAATGTGCCCTTTTCATAAAAGCTACGATAGTATGTGCACTCTTTCTTAATTGTGAATACAATATATCTTCAACAACTTTCGGGGGCTTGAACTCCAGAATTGCCAAATGTCCTCTTTTAGAAAGCTCTTTTTTTAAACTCTCTTTTGAAAAGCTTTTTACTTCATTTGGGAAGAAGAATTCGATTTTGTGTTTTCTCTGAAATTCACGAGAAGCTTTAATGAATATTTCATACTTATCCTTATCCAGAGCCGCGGCAACATTTCTATTCTTATCTGTTGGGTCTATAACGATAAGAGAATCATCGAAGTTTTTTGCTGTTCCGAACTTTTCCTTGTCAAGTGACTGACCTACTTTCCACTTTCCTGCGGCAGAAATCAAGTCCAAGAAACTTCCATATTCCAGAATCAGAAGTTCGCAAAGATAACCAGAGAAGCCCCGGACTTTCTCCTTAGCCCCGTATACTCCTATACCCTTCATGAATCTTTTGAGAAGACGGACCTCAGATGTCTGCTTTCCTGAGAAATTTTTGAGAATGTATTCAGTGTGAAAGGGAGTCCTGTCCACAGCACTCTTTATTTTTGACGCAGATTCCAGTTTGTAGCAGGGAACTATATCAAGAACAAACCCAGCAATTGTGCTTTTTGTATATGGATGTTCAGCATAGACAAGTTCAGGCTTTCCTCCAAGTTCCTTGATTATTTTCTTTCCGAATGAAATTCCGTCTTTCTCCAGGCGGGAGCGTGGAACATCCTCATTGAAACAAATAAAAACATCAAGATCGTGAGTTCCAGAAACCCATGTATCTTTGGCAATTGAGCCCTGGACTGTGGCCTCAACACCGAGACTCTTTGCAGTTTTTAGAACCTTTTTAGTGAATTCAGAAATTGCATCAATCTCTTCTTTTGAAGGATTTACTCTTTTCAGGACCTCTTTGAGGAGTTTTTCCATGAAAGGAACTATGAAGAGTGGATATAAAACAATTGCGAATAGATACAAGAAAATAGAAAGAGTATGTTGCTCAGAAGCTACCAACCGTTCATCATTTTTGGGGCAATCAGAGGGTGTTCACTTCTTCATTGCGCTAAAATAAGTGACTTAGGAAGTATAAAAGGGTAGTGTTGAAGTCAATGCAAAAACAAAATCTTATTCAGCAATAAGCTCTGTCTTCTGAATTAACGCATGTTTTAAGGAAGCTATGCTTTTTATTTCTGACCTGAGCTTTCCGGACAGCTTTCCTGAAAGAATAAAATGAATAAACTCATCACGCTTTTTTGATGAAGCTTCCTTTTTGATAATTTCCTGATATTTGACCCTCATATCCTGTTTTATTGCCTGATTTACAGGAGATGTGGTTACAAGAACACCCTTTAACCTGATTTTCTTTCCGTCACTAGTGGAAAGAACATCGTTTGAATATACTTTACTTGAATTTTTTCTAGCAAGACCACGTTCAAACTCATTGTGAAGTCTGTGCCCAAGGAAAAGTGTATTTGCCTTCTCTCCCTGAACATCTTTTATTTTGAATCTTAGTTTTTTTGTCGGTCTTCGAGAATCATAGCCTGCAACAACGTCTGAAAGATTTGCCTCTACAATTCGACCAGGAATTATTCTGGAATTGGCTGCAACTGTGTCGCCAAGGATAACATTTTTGAAGATGTCAGGAGCAATTACTGAATACCACTTCTTCGACTTCCACTTGTCCACTGTCCTTGGTGCTGCCATATTATTCTGAAACCTCACTCATTGCTTTTGTATATTTCCAGCTTTTTGGAAGTTTTCCTGAAGATACGTAATATTTTCCAAGTTTTCTTATCTTTGCCTCTGTAAAATCGAGTCCTCTTTTTGCACTCAAATCCTTTCTTGATTTAAGAAGATGTGTTTTGAGTTGCTTAGCTTTTGAAACTAAATCTGACAAATCGTGAGGAAGTGCCTCATCATCTGACTCTATAATTGATGAAAGTCTTTTTCCTGTGAGGGCTTTTACATCAGGAACTCCGTATTCATCTCTTAGACGAAGACCTATCTGAGCAGGGGAAACGCCCTCAGATGATAGCTTCTTTACGAGTTTTTCGACTTCTGCCGAAGAAAGTGTAACCCACTCAGGACTCTCGCGATTAAGCGGCCTTTCTGAGCCTGATTTTCCCTTATTTCTTGAATACATTCTAGCCATTAGTTTTTAGCCAATCTACGAGCGCCTTTGCACTCTGTGCGCGATGAGAATATTCCTTTTTGGAAGAATAATTTTCACCAAAAGTGAAGTCCTTCCCTTCAGGAATAAACACCGGATCCCATCCCCAACCTTCATTACCACGGTGCTCTCGCGCTATACTACCTCTACAACTACCTTTAAATACTTTTTCTTGATTTTCGTCCTTGTATGCTAATACGGAGTGGTACTCCGCTTTTCTGTCGGAAACACCTTCCAAAAGCTTGAGCAATCCCTGAATTCCTATAGTGTAAAACACATATTTTGTAAAAGGGCCAGGAAAACCATCCAAAGCGTCAACTGAAATGCCGGCATCTTCGACAAATACAGGCTTATCAAGCGATTCATGCGCTTTTCTTGCACTGTGAAGAGCTATTTCCTCGAATGTATCAGCTTGGAGCTCTTCCAGCTCAATTTCACAGTGTTCTAAGTCTAAGTCTGCAGCATTAAAAAACGCAGAAATTTCCTTGAATTTCGAAGCATTTGAAGTTGCAAAGTAATATCTCATTTTAGTAATTGGAGTCCTGTACTTTCATCCGGCTCTCTTTCAAGAGAATTTGGGAATTTTTTTAGGTATATTTCAGCGGCAAAAATTCTTGCCCCTACAAGATGCCCACCATAAGATCTTCCTTCAGAATCTGCAAATGTTATATGGGCATGGATAAAAGGCTTCCCCTCGAGAAGACTTATATTGCCGGTGCAATTCAGTATTTCCGCGTGTTCGTCAAGGCGCATCTCACGATATTGTTTCTGTGTTTGATCGTAATAAGAAAAACGACTGTTTTTCACAGCCCCTATTATAGTAAAATATCCAGACTCTACCCCCTTCTCTTTTGCTAGCTCTAAAATACTCTCCTTAAGCTCGGAGTCTTCCGAAAATCTTCCAAACCATTCATTATCTGACTGCGTGTAAATTTTCATTTTACTTTTTTCACCTTTTTCTTGTAACGACCTCTACCCTCAACTTGTTCAAGGCGCTCCATAACAGCATCGGAATTTTCAGAAGAAGAATATCCAGAGATTATTGATTCAATATATTTATCAGAATCCTTTGGATGACTTGCCTTGATTGACTCCTTCAAAACTCTGATATCAACTGCCTTTTTTTCAATTGAATCTGAAACCTCTCCAAGACCAAAATCAATGAGATATATGTCCTTGGACTTTACAAGAATATTTGATGTCGTAAGGTCTCCGTGAATAAGACCTGCATCATGGAGCTTTGCAAGTTCAGAGCCGAGTTTTTTTGAAAGTGATGAACCCATGACTTTGTGAAACATATCGCCGTCTATAAATTCCATCGATATTGTATTAGTATCCTTGTCAAGATTCTTGACTGCAGGAACTTTTAGCTGGGCTCGCCTTGCCTTATCGAGAAGACTTGCCTCCCTACGGGTTCTTTTATTTCTTAGAGAAGCATCTATCTCAGGCAATCTGTAGCCTTTTGAGATTCTTTCTTTGATTACAATACCCTCTTCAAGAGAAAGCTTCGCTTCAGCTCCCACCTTCAGCAACTTATTCATGAAAATATAAATAGAGAAGGACATTAATAAGATTTGGGAGTATGGAAAACGAAACACCTCATTATTCGCTTCCCAACGAGGAGGCTGAGAAGAATAGAACCAGTTGGGACACTTATTTTATTGATATAACCAATCTTGTGAAGGAGCGCTCTACCTGCAACAGGGCAAAGGTCGGAGCAATACTGGTAAAGAATCGCAGAATAATATCAACCGGGTATAATGGAGCTTCAAGAGGGACAAAACACTGTTCTGAAGTTGGGTGTAATGTTATCAAGGCCGGGGAAAACCCTGAAAACCTGCGAGATCACTGTAGCAGAACAGTTCATGCTGAACAGAATGCAATAATTCAGGCAGCACTTTTCGGAGTTGGTGTAGAAGGTGCAACACTTTATTGCACTCACACGCCGTGCTACACCTGCGCAAAAATGATTGCCAACGCAGGGGTAAAGGAAGTCATTTATATGAAAAATTATGATGACAAAGACTCACTTTCTCTACTTGAAGAGGCTGGAATAAAACTGCGAGAATACGAGTCCTAAATTTCTGAAAACTTTTTCTTAAGAAAAGTAGATGTTTCCTGAAGATTTTTTTTCTCAGACTCATTTAATTCCAGTTCAGAAATACTTTCAAGACCGGATTTTCCGAGGATACCGGTAATTCCCATAGAAACTTCAAATAAAGCATATTCTCCATTCAGAGAAGCAATAACTGGGAGCTCTTTTTTCAAGTCTTTGATTATTGACTCAGCAATTTCAACTGTTGCTGAGGCCGGACCGAAGACGGTTGCGCCCTTTTTAGAGATAAGTTTGGAAGCCGCTGACTTGGTCCTTTCAAAAATTTCGCTTATTTTATCAGCATCCAAAAGCTCAGAGAGAGACTTCCCGGAAACTTTGCAGCTTGACAATACAGGAAGCATTCTGTCTCCGTGCTGACCAATAACGAGTGCTTCAACTTCAGTAATATTTTTCCCTGTCTCACTGGCGATTAAGCTTCGAAGACGATAGCTGTCCAGAAGGTTCCCGAGGCCGAGAACCCTTCCTGATGGAAAGCCAGTATCCTGCAGAGCCAGCATAAGCATAATATCACTCGGGTTCGTTGTTAGAAGTATAATTGAATCCGGGGCATTTTTCTTTATGTCGGCACATATTGATTTGATTATTTCTGCGTTTTTATGTAGAAGGTCTTCTCTAGACATACTGGGCTGTCTTGGAGCCCCAGCAGTAATTATAACAAGATTACTTCCAGAAATTTCCTCAGGAGAGGAAGCATAACTTACCGTTCCGGAATATCCAATTCCGGAAGCCGAGTGCAAAATATCAATCTGATGACCCTCTGCAAGTTCCTTGTTTATATCGAGAAGAACTATATCACCAAGATCTTTCTGAGCCAGCATAAATGCTATTTCACTTCCAAGATTTCCTGTTCCTATTACGGAGATTTTCATAGCCAAGTCACATCCACATCATCTGTTCTGAAGGTAGGATTTATCTTTGAATCTTTTATATCAAGAGTATTATTAGACTTTAGCATAAGAAGGCCAGCCCAGGCAATCATTGCCCCATTATCTCCGCAGTGCTCTCTTGGACACCCGTAGTATTTTGCACCTCTTTCTTTTGCCATTATCTCCAACATATTCTGAAGTCGTGAATTCGCAGCAACCCCGCCGGTAGCGAGAACTTCTTCTTTGTCAAGATGTGCCATTGCTCTCTCTGTTGCCTCTGTCAGCATGGCAAATGCTGTCTCTTGGAAAGAATGGCAAAGATCTTCATCAGAATACTGTCCCGATTGCTTTTTGCGCTTAAGGTCTGAGTAGAGACCTGAAAAGCTCAGGTCCATTCCTTTGACAACATAAGGAAGTTCGATGTAATTCTTTCCTTTGGAAGCCAGCTTCTCTATCTTTGGTCCTCCAGGGTGCTGAAGTCCAAGAACACGGGAAAATGCATCAAGACAATTTCCAACTGCAATATCTAATGTTTCTCCGAAGACGCGATAGCGTCCCTCGGCATATGCTATTACCTGTGAATTTCCACCAGATACATAGAGAATGACTGGGTCTTTTGCGCCAGTTGTGACTTTTGCAATCTCAATATGAGCAATACAGTGATTTACTCCAATCAAGGGCTTCTTGTGTTTTACTGCGAGATATCTTGCTGCTGCTGCGCCGACACGAAGACAGGGACCGAGACCCGGACCTTGTGAAAAGGCAATTCCGTCTATATCATTGAAGGAGCAGCCGGAAGCGTCAAGAGACTCCTGTAAAACTTCTTCAAATTTTGAGGAAAGAAAATCGGCAGACTCGCTTGGAAGTATCCCACCTTCTTCAGGAATATAGGTCTGGCGGGCGCTGGAAAGGACTTTTCCGCCATCCTCGACAACACCAATACCAATGGTGTGAGCTGTTGATTCTATTCCTAGAACACGCATATCAGTTATCTGTACTTTCTTGTATAAAAGGTTTAAAACCCCGAAAGACCATAGAAGTGCCATGGGAAAACTTGTGGGAGTAGTGGGAAAGCCGAATGCCGGAAAATCTACATTCTTTAATGCAAATACTCTCGGAAATGCAGAAACTGGTAGCTATCCTTTTACGACAATAAAACCGAACCGCGGAGTCGGTTATATCAGAGAAGATTGTCCCTGCACTGAACTAGTAGACTCCTGTGGAAAGTGCAAGAAAGGGACAAGATTCATTCCTGTTGAGCTTTTCGACGTTGCTGGGCTTGTCCCGGACGCGCACAAAGGACGCGGGCTTGGGAACCAATTTCTCAACGACCTTGCACAGGCGGACGCATTTATACACGTAGTCGACGCTTCAGGTTCGACTGATGCAGAGGGTCAGATATGTGAGGCTGGAAGCCACAACCCGGAAGAAGATGTCACTTTTTTGGAGAAGGAACTAGACCTCTGGTTTCTTTCGCTGATAGAGAAGGGTTGGGGAAAGATAACGAGAGAGGCGGCGCATTCGAAGAAAGAAGTCCACAAGGAGCTTGCAGATAAATTTTCAGGTATAAAGGTAAAGGAGGGGGAAATCCTCGCGGCGGCAAGAAAGGCTGAATTGGACTTAGAGAAGGCAAAAGACTGGCCTGAGGAAGATTTGAAGAAATTTGCGACAGCGCTCAGAGAAGTATCTATGCCCATTTTGATTTGCGCAAACAAAATTGACCTCGAGACAGCAAAACTTCTTGAAAACTCTGTCCCCACTTCTGCAGATTCCGAGCTGGCGCTGAGAAAGGCTGATGAAAGCGAAATAATAGAATATAAGCCAGGAGATTCTGACTTCAAAATTTTGGAGGCTTCCGACGAGCATATGAAAGTTCTGGAAATAATTAAGAGAGATGTCCTTGAGAAATACGGCAGCACAGGAGTTCAGCAATGTCTTGAGAAAGTTGTTTCAGAAACTCTTAATTTGATTCCGGTCTATCCTGTCGAGGACGAGAGCAAGCTGACGGACAAAAAGGGAAATGTTCTGCCTGATGTACATCTTGTTCCTGCAGGTACGACGGCGAAGGACTTCGCTTATTTGATTCACACAGATATTGGAGATGCCTTCCTCTGTGGAATTGATGCAAGAACGAAGAAGAAAGTAGGCGCGAATTACGAACTGAAAGCCAACGATGTTATTAAGATTGTTGTGAAGAAGTGAATTGGACTCCTTTCAGATCTGGTGAATAATTCTCGGCTAAGTTATTTTAGTCCAAGGAATGCCGTGGTCTTCCGTTACATCTCCTGCTATGATTGTGCCGGAAGCCTTTCTATCAAGTGATTTTATTGTGCCTGTAACTGTGATTGTGCCTTCGTTTCCCCAGCCCACATAATCTCCTGCCTTGCCGTTAACTGTGATTGTGCCTTTGTTTCCATCGCCCACATAATCTCCTGCGTCACCTGTAACTGTGATTGTGCCTTCGTTTCCATTGCCTACAAACTCTCCTGCCTTGCCGTTAACTGTGATTATGCCTTTGTTTTTAAAGCCCACACTATCTCCTGCCTTGCCTATAATTGTGATTGTGCCTTCGTTGCTCTCGCCCACCTTATCTCCTGTGTTGCCAAAGACTATGATTGTGCCTTTGTTTTTAAAGCCCACACCATTTCCTGCGTTGCCTTTGACTATGATTGTGCTTTTATTATCTTCCCCAGGCTTATCTCCTGCGTTGCCGTTAACTGTGATTGTGCCTTTGTTTCTAATGCCCACATAATCTCCTGCGTTGCCTGTAACTGTGATTATGCCTTTGTTTTTAAAGCCCACAGTTTTGTCTACGTTGCCTGTAACTGTGATTGTGCCTTTGTTTGTATCGCCCACACCATTTCCTGCGTTGCCTATAATTGTGATTGTGCCTTTGTTTGTATCGCCCACAACATATCCTGCGTCACCTGTAATAATTAGAGTGCCTATGTTGTTTTTTCCAAGATTGCGTCTGCCCTTACCTTCAATAATAAGAACTTCTTTTTTCTTGGTAGTGGTATTTTTTTCTTCAGCCATATTATTCTATAAGATGAATTGTTATATAATAATATTTCTCGGCTAAGTTATTTTAGTCCAAGGAATGCCGTGGTCTTCTGTTACATCTCCTGCTATGATTGTGCCGGAAGCGTATTTGTGGAGTTCTTCTATTGTGCCTGTAACTGTGATTGTGCCGTAGTTATCATGTCCAACACGTTTTCCTGCGTTGCCGTTAACTGTGATTGTGCCTTCGTTGCTCTCGCCCGCATGAGCTCCTGCGTCACCTGTAATAATTAGAGTGCCTTCGTTTCCATTGCCTACATCCTTTCCTGCGTTGCCGTTAATTGTGATTGTGCCTTCGTTTCCATCGCCCACATCCTTTCCTGCGTCACCTGTAACTGTGATTGTGCCTTTGTTTGTAGCGCCCACACCATTTCCTGCCTT
>CEPX01042658.1_pt1 | contig 38644 bp, 44 predicted proteins | sample 361361 | NCBI WGS metagenome assembly CEPX01 (sample SAMEA2619974, study PRJEB7988) | marine metagenome | biome: marine biome (ENVO:00000447); feature: mesopelagic zone (ENVO:00000213) & marine oxygen minimum zone (ENVO:01000065); material: "saline water (ENVO:00002010), including plankton...
GACTGCAGGATGTACTGTTAAAGGCGGGTCTGTGATCGGTGATTTATCCTTTCTAAAGCCTAAAGGATTTGATGAAGTAACTACTATATCAAAATTCTGGCTTGGAAGGATGTTTAATACTTTCACTCCAAAAACACCGAATTCTTTCTTCCTAATAACTTTTCTTTCATTTACAACGCAAACCCTGTCAAAGCCTTCGCAAATAAGGCCTTCTATCTTGCTGTCAAGCTCGCTTGTCGTCAATTGTGTCAATTCAGTAGCTTCAGAAGAAAGTCTTGAGATGAAATACACGCCAAAACCGAATATTACTATTGAAATTATGATGATGACAAGAAAATTAAGCGATAATTCTATGGACTTTTTATTAAGCATTTTAGCCAGTTTTTACAAAGAAAACCTGTTTTGCCGGAGATGTATATTTTTCCCTTACTGTTTCTAATTTAGTTGAGGTTGAACCGTCAGGATTTACACCGCTTGGAACTTCCTTTAGATAGTTATAGTCAATAGTATATCTCATAGAGCCAGATTCTTCCACTTCTTCCGGTTTATAATTTAAATTTAATGGTACAAATATTGTCACTGATTCGCCAATGTTATTGATGATGCTGTTTAGGCTTTTTTCCGCAACTAACAGTTCTGATCTTGAATTCTGGCCATTAAACAAAACTCTTATGCTTGTTATTCTTAGAGGCAGGACTAAATCTTTATTTGCGTCATCCAGAGTTATCTTAAACTCAAAACTGTCTTTGCTCATGTCAAATGGTTTGTTGTATCTTACAACAGAACTTGCCTTGAAAAATCCAACAATGATTGAATCCAGGAAGTTTTGAGCAGCAATTTCCTGGCTTTCTACCCCCAATACACATTGATTAAAGTTATTGCAAAGATATTTTGCATAAACCGCATCTTCTTCCCTTACTCCCACCTTTATTTTAGGTATTCCTTCGCATTTTCCATAATCCTGGGGGCAAGTGCATTCATTGCCCTGCAATCCGCTTTCTATTGCATCTTTGACGCCGTTGCCGCAACAATTGGCTTGAGGAGTATAGACGCATGTTTTTTCTTCACATTTAGACACTGAGCATGTTTTTGACGAGCAATCTGAGCTTGTCTGGCATTCTGCCTTTTTGCAGCCGCTTAAAATCACTAAAGCTAATACAAGAAATAACAATAAGATTATTTTATTATTCTTTATTTTAATCGACCTCTTTTATCTGATATTCTTTATTTAACTTATATATATAGCTTGTGGAAAAGCTATTTCAGAAAACCTTTTAAATCGGTGTAAAATATCTTAATCCGATGGGCCCGTAGCTCAGTCTGGTTAGAGCGCCGGTCTTATAGGACCACTAATGGTACAAAATATAAAAACCATTGGAGAGCTAAGCCAGCCGGAAAGAGATTAATCTTGGCTAGAGGTCGTTGGTTCAAATCCTATCGGGCCCACTTTTATTCAAAATTTATAGAAACTATTAAAAATAAACATCGAATTTTTTTTCAATAATTGCCCCTGTAGTGTAGATGAATATACTTCAGCACAATCCGGCCAATCATTTCGGATTTTCGATCCGAGGACCTGGGTTCGAATCCCGGCGGGGGCATTTTATTTCTAAACCTTTTTAAATCCAATTTCATTTCTACTCTAGAATGGCGAAAAGCTATTCTGAATTAGAAGCATGGGGGATATTTGTCGGGGCATTGATAATCGGGATTGTCCTTACAAGCGTATTTTGGGGCTTCATTACGATTCCTGAAGATGCGAAGAACTTAGAAAAGGAGATAGGAAATGCCTCAGAGACTGTCGATATTGAAATACCCATTGCGTTTATTGAGTTCTGCGATCAAGTCAAGGGAGATCCAAACTGGGACAATAGCGGGTTTAGGCAGTGCATTGTCAAAGAGCCAACAGAGAAAAATTTAATAGTGATGAATTTATTATGCAAGAAGTTTGACTTGAACTTAAGCTACGGCTCTTTTGGTGTTAAATGTGAAGGGACAAAGTGAAACTGTCTTATGCGAAATCTGCAATACTGAGATGTTCGAAAGGCACTGCAAGATAATATGCCCCAATTGCGGCTTTGAGTGGGATTGCAGCGATCATTAAGGCAAAGTTTTTAAAAAAGATTATTCTTCTAATCGTGCCAAGGTGGCAGAATCTGGCAAATGGCGAGGTTTACTCACATTCAGGAATATTGCGTTCGCCTCGAAAGCGGATGTCCGCAAGGACTTCCCGGTTCAAATTGCTGAAAAGCATGAAAGTCCGGGCCTTGGCGTTTTAAATAAAAAGGCAACAATGTTAAATTCAATTATTCCAGGAAAAAAAAGATTTTTTTATTTTATTTTGCTCTTTTCAATAATAATCATAACAACAGGGTGCAACAAAGATTCAGATGATGTTGAGATCACAGAAGAAGGCCTATTCATAACTGGCGATGTTGTAACTGAAATACAAAGAGCCTGCAAATATCCTGATGGCACTTTCTGCACTGATAATTGCTGTATTTCTGATCAAATATGCGACAATGAAGAATCAGCTTATATGGGATGCGACTTAGTGACCGGTGAATGGATAGAAACGACATACTCGGATGCAAAGTGCGAATCAGAGTGCAAAACAATTGAAATAAAGGAGGAGGATTTATCGGATGAAGAACAGATAGATACAAATGAAACAAAATTAGACATTAACATTAGTGTACCTCAAAATCAAGGGAGTTTATTGAATTGCACACAAGGATGGAAGTGCATAGATTCAGAATATGTATCCTATCAAATTTCTAATTGTTCTTTTATTGCTAAAGAATTTTGCGAAAAAGGATGCGTAAATAACAGCTGTGTAGCCCTTTGTACGCCCGGGGATTACACTTGTGATGGAGATACTTCAAGGATTTGTGATGAAGACGGTGATCATTGGTCTTACCATAAAGAATGCAAGTATGGCTGCAATAACGGCACTTGCCAGCCTAGGTATGTAAACTACAATCAAACAAATGTGACTGTAAGCCAGGTTATTGACGGTGATACGGTAAAATTGGATACTGATGATGAAATAAGCTTAATTGGAATAAAGGCTCCTGGGAGCGGCCAAGCATATTATGATGAAGGGATTGCCAGATTAAAAGAATTAGTGGAAGGAAAAACAGTAATCCTCCATAATGACACCCAGGATAAAGATCCAAATGATAAGTTCTGGAGATATGTTTTTGTCGACAGCGATAACATAAATGTAAAGCTTGTGCAGGAGGGATTTGCGAATGTCAGCATTGTATCACCGAATACCAGATACCAAAGTGAACTCGAGGCTGCCTGGCAGCAATGCCTAAGCAATGGGGTGAATTTATGCAATACTACTACTCAAAATGATTATATCGGCGATAATTGCTTTAGTGTCCTAAACTTCAATTACGATGCTGGCGGTGATGATAACCAAAATTTAACTGATGAATATTTTACGCTAAAAAATTCCTGTTCATATTCAATAGACATGACAAGCTGGACTGCTACAGACGATGCTTCACATACCTATACTGCCCCTACCTTTAACTTAGGCAATGGAACAAATGTTACCATCATCACCGGCTCTGGTTCAGATACTTCAACTGAATTATATTGGGGAAGGGGCAGTGCAGTGTGGAACAATGGTGGAGATACACTTTATCTGAATAATTCAGCAGGCCAGAGCGTTTTAAGTTATACATATCCTTAACAAAATGGCAACAATATCCTTATGTTTGATAACAAAGAATGAAGAGAAATACTTAGGGCAATGCCTGAATAGCGTTAAAGGCATTGTTGATGAGATAATTGTTGTCGATACCGGCAGCACAGATAAGACAAAAGAGATTGCCAAGAAGTTCAATGCAAAGGTCTTTGATTTCAAGTGGGTTGATGATTTTAGCGCTGCCAGGAATGAAAGCCTGAAGCATGCAACAAAAGACTGGATCTTAGTTTTGGACGCTGATGAAATTATTGAAAAAGAACATTTAGAAATAATAAAAGAAGCAATTGATAGCGCAGAAGAGAATATTGCTGGTTTTGCATTAGAGCAAAGATCTTATATCAATAAGTATTTTGAAGGTGCAGCTCAAAATTTTTCAGATTTTGAATTAGTAAAAGAATATAAATTCTATATTTCTAATGTTTTGGTTAGATTATTTAAGAATAAGCTAGGAATTCATTTCAAGCATAGAGTCCATGAGCTGGTAGAAGATTCAATAAAAGAAAAACATCTAAAATATAAGAAAATAGATGCTGTTTTGCACCATTTTGGCTCTTTAAAGGATGTTGAATGGATAAAGGAAAAAGCAGAGCAGTATTCAAAGATTATTCTAAAACAGCTTGAAGAAGAGCCGGAAAATGCAAGGTACAACTACCAGGCTGCCAGGATGTATCTTGGAAGGCATGATTTTGACAATGCCTTAAAACATTATGAAAAAACAGCTAAAATAAATCCGAATTACAAACTGATATACTCTGAAATTGCCAAGGCATATCTGATGATGGGTGATAAGGAAAAAGCTGTAGAATATTTCAAAAAAAGCATGAAGCAAAATCCAAATAACCCTGTTTCAGCAAACAATGCCGCTGTTATCTGCATGTCAATGGGAAAATTTGATGAGGCAAAGAAAATATTAGAAAAAGAATTAAAGAAGCATCCTGATAGTAAGGCTTTAATAATCAATTATGACGAAGTTTTGAAGAATTTAAAGAAATGATTACTTCCACTTTATAGAACATCCTATAGCAGGGGCAACTTCCATTGCGACTTTTTTATTATGGACTAAAGCTTCAACTGCGTTTCTTAAGTCTGTGACATTAACTTTTGTTTCGTCTTTTGGGCTGTCATCAACTCTTCCATGATATCTTAGTTTTCTTTCAGCATCAAAAGCAAAACATTCCGGAGTGCATTGGGCATCATAAGCAGTTGCTATTTTCTGATCCTGATCCCTTAGGTAGGTGAAGTTGAAATTTTTGGCTTTGCTGACTTCTATCATTTTTTCGAAGCTATCATCAGGGTAATTTACTTCGTCATTTGCATTAATGCCGACAATTTGCACACCTTTGATCCCATAATCGCTTTGAATTGACTTGATCCTTTCAATTGAGCCTTGAACATAAGGACAATGGTTGCACATGAACACAACAACAATTATTTTCTTGTTTCTGAAATCATGAAGGGTGTATGTTTTCCCATCAACACCAGGCAAGCTAAAGTCCGGTGCTTTGTCTCCGATCTTTAATTTTGTATTCTGAAGATTTGTTTCCATAATATTCACATAAAAAAGAGATGAATAAGATTTATTTAAGGTTTTGGTTTTGAAATAAATGCCGCTGGCGAGATTTGAACTCACGACTTTTACACGCAGCAAGATATTCTTAACTGCTCTACGTAACCCGGTTAGATTTGAGTATGTCATCCCTTTCGGTCATAGCTCAAAAATATGAGCCTCGCTTCATAAAGATGTAGCGCTCTAACCAGGCTGAACTACAGCGGCCTATATCTCAAGAAAAAGACCCATTTTAAAAAGTTTGCTGTTAAAGAAATTTCTTTATATTATCGGCATATTTCTTTATTTCGTCATTCTCGTACTTTAGATGACTCCATTTGATTCTTAATCTGTCTTTTTGGAATCTTGGTATGATGTGGAGATGGGCATGATGCACAACTTGGCCTGCTTCTTTGCCGTTGTTCATTACTAGATTGAAGCCTGTATTGCCAAAGCTTAGAGAGACTGCTTTTGCAATTTTTTTTACTGCTAATATTGTTGCAGCTAAATCCTTGTCGTCCATCTCAACCAAGGTAGGAACATGCTTTTTTGGGATTATTAAGCAATGCCCTTTGTTGGCAGGCATTATATCAAGAAAGGCGATTACCATGGCATCTTCATAGATCTTAGCTGCTGGTACTTTTCCATCAACAATCTTGCAAAAAACACAATCTTCAGTTTTCATTTGAGAACTTTGTGATATAACAGGGTCATATTTATTGCTTTTGATTATTATTAATCAATGGACTGGCCGAGATTTGAACTCGGAGTCTTATGGGTTTGAATGAATCTCCCAAGCCAAGGGAGCGCGATACCGGATTACGCCACCAGCCCCTATCCAGTCCGAGCCTTAAGCGGCTTTGTCAGGCTTATAAAGTTATCCACTGAACTCTTAAGTATTTCTACATAGTACACTGTTTTTTCATTTCCCCTATTTCTATTACATACATATATGCTATTTCTTATTTCAAACTGGTTAAGAACAATATGAACTTGCTTTGAAAGTTGTTCTGATGTTGTACAATAGGATGCCCTAGTTCTTTTCTCCTTTTCAATATGTATAATTGTTCCATCGGTGTCTAAGAATCCTTTAAGAAAACCAATTTTAAAATCTCTAGGTAAATTTAATGATTTTAACTTGACAGTAGAATGTTTTATCTTTGAATTATAATCTAAATAGTTAGAAAAATATTCAAACATTGCTTTTGATTTTGTTCTTAGTTTAAAACAAGCCTTATCTTTCGAAACCCAAAATCCTTTATTGAAGTGATTTTCAAACAGTCCCTTAACATATTCCAAGTATTCCTCGTTCTTTCTACCAATATGAATTGTAACCTCATAAGATCCGCCTTTTGGCTCATAATACTGACTGCCATCACCAGCAAAAATGCCTACAACTTCCCCATCAACTTGAGTATAGGATGTTGTAAATTTTTTAATTGGTCTGTTATATTTACCTTTAATAAAAGAATGCCTTATAACTGTAGATCTTGGGATATTTAAGATTCTTGAAATTTCATGTTTAGAATATCCCCAATGCAATAATTCATTAATATTATCTTTTTTAATTTGTGTTAATTTTCTCATTATTTACACCTCCAAAGTTTTTATTTTATTCTAAACTTTGGAGTCTAAGAAAAAGAGAATGTTAAGCGAAATTGCGTAATTGATTTTCTATGTAATTGAAAATCATCATTTGGCAGTTTTGCGTATTCTCTTTTTCAATTTTTAGAAGAAGAATTGGTTTAAATAGTTTAGGCGTCCATGTCCAGTGGTATTTATATATAATGGATTACGCCACCAGCCCATCAAGAAATAAGATTAAGGATCCTTTTATTAAGATTTTTATTTATACATCAGTTTCAATACAAATAAAGACAAAGTCATTAAAAATTCAATAGTAGCAAAAACTATAATAGGCCATATTAAGTTCCCTATGCCATAAACAATCCAAAGAGCTAAACCGGTCATTAAGATTGAAGTCCAGATTATTGATATATCTTTAGTTGATTTAGTTTTCCATGATTTAATTAACTGAGGAATTAAAGCTACAGCAACCAATAATCCAGCTGTATAACCTACTAATTCAAAACTTGCCATAAAAATTGATAAAGAAGATTCATTTAAAAATTTTACTTTGCAGCCAGCTTTACGTCGCCTTCATGCACTGTTTTTCTTCCAGCATGCTTCGATATCAGTGCTGCTTTGGTAGAAATCTTGAGTGCAATTTCTGTCAGAACCTCTGTAAAAGCAGAAACAGCGCTGTCAGAAACCCTTTTTGCTCCAGCTTTGACTAGAATCCTTGCAACTGTTGCTTTTGGAATTGTAGAAATTTTTCTGCCCATTGAGCCCCCTTAAAAAAAGGGTGAAAATCAAAAAGAACCCCTTCAGTCTTTGTGTTGGCGTTTCAATGCATCAAGTTATTTAAATAACTTTCGATTTTTTAAAATCCGCATATTTTATATACCATTGCAGATAAACTAACAACATGGATCCGCACTTAAAATCAACAATAAGGAAGTATGCTTTGCAGAATGCTGTTAAGTACAAAGACAAAGCAAACCCAGGCGCAGTCATAGGCAAGGTTTTTGCTGAAAATCCGGATTTGAAGTCGAGGGCAAAGGAGATAAGCAAGGAAGTCATTAAAATAATCAAGGAAATCAACAAGCTTCCATTTGAAAAAAAAGAAAAAAAGTTGCAGGAGATTGCGCCGGAACTGCTTGAGAAGAAAGAAGCCAAGGAAAAAGATATTTTTGACTTTCTGGAGATAAGGGAAGGAAAACAAGTTGTAACTGCATTTCCTCCTGAACCAAGCAAATACCCCCATATAGGTCATGCAAAAGCTATGATTGTCAACTACGAACTTGCAAAAAGGCATGATGGGGCATTCTACATAAGATTTGAAGATACAAATCCTGAGCTTGCAGAAAATGAATTCTATAAAATACAAATGGATAATTATGAATGGTTGGGGATAAAACCAGACAAGATTGATTATGCATCTGACCATATGGCAGAATTTTACAAATACGCTGAAAAAATAATCAATGCTAATCAGGCTTACATTTGCACATGCGATCAAAAAACAATAAAAGAAAACAGGCGAAATGGAGTTGAGTGTCATTGCAGATTAAATCAATCGGACTATAATCTAAAGAAATGGCATGAGATGTTCAAGGCAAAACATGGAAAATATGTTTTAAGGCTTAAAGGCCATATGCAAAGCCAAAACACAACATTGAGAGACCCTATCATCTTCAGGATAATTGATGCAGCACATCCAAGAAAAAAGAAAAAATACAGAGTATGGCCGACTTATGATTTTGAAACCGGGATTATGGACGGTATTGAAGGAGTTACCCATCGACTTAGAAGCAAGGAATTTGAGCTAAGAAATGAACTGCAGAGATTGATCCAGACAGTGGCTGGTTTGCAAGAAACCAGAATATATGAATTTGCACGATTTAATCTTGAAGGTGTAGAAAGTTCAGGAAGAATAATAAGAGACCAAGTTAAGAAAAAAAAACTTATTGGGTGGGATGACCCTTCATTAACAACGATAGTTGCTCTGAGAAGAAGGGGATTTTTGCCAGAGGCGATTAAGGAATTTGTGCTATCAACTGGAATTACAAAAACTGAATCTGTCTTGACATGGGATGATTTAATCGTGCATAACAGGAGACATCTTGACTTGAAATGCAACCGGCATTTTTTTGTTGAAAAACCAAAAGAAATCAAAATTGAAAATGCTCCTGAGCAAAGTGTTGAATTAAAACTGCATCCTGAATCTAAAGAGAGGGGCACAAGAAAATTTAAGACAAAAGGCAAGTTTTATATCGCAGAAAAAGATTTCAAGGAATTTAAGGACGGGAAATTATACAGATTGATGGACTGCATCAATTTCAAGAAACACAAAGGCAAGTTTGTATTTGATTCAAAAGATTATCAGAATTACAAAAAGCATGGTGAGAAAATCATCCATTGGCTGCCTGTTGAAAAAGATCTGGTCAAGGTTGAAGTCCTGATGCCTGACAAAAAAATAGCCAAGGGCCTGGCTGAACCGATGATCAAGCACCTGAAAGAGGGTGAAACTATACAGTTTGCAAGATTTGGATTCTGCAAGCTCGATAAAAAAGAAAAAAGCAAATTAGTTTTCTGGTATACTCATGATTAAAATGGCAAAATCAATGATCGTAAAATCTCAGGTAAGAGAGCATGCAAAGTTTGACGGAAAAGATTTAAGCGTTTCAGAAGAGTTTTACTCAGCTTTGGAAGAAAAGGTTAAGAATTTGATTGGAGATGCCTCAAAAAGAGCTAAATTGAATTCCAGAAATACAGTGATGGCCAGAGATCTATGAATGGAAGTATTTATTTGCGTCTACTTTTTCATTTATTTTTTTGTCTAAGGCATTCAGTCTTTGCTTTCTCCTTGATTTTTCTATGAGATGATGATGCATCCTGCTTTTTAGTTTTTTTAAAGATTCGTTCAATTCGTCTATTTTGTCGTTATTATCGCTTATAATCCTCATTTTTTCTTCTCTTTCCCCTTTTAATTCTTGTTCAAGGCTATTAATTTCGTTCTTTAGCCCCTTAGCTTCAGTGTCATCCGGCTTGAAGAACTTTGCATATTTCCTTTCCCAATGAATTAAATTATCGATCTTTTTCCTTAATCTGTCAACATCAGAATAGCTTAGATTTATCCTAATTATTGATTTTCTCATCCTTTCAAGCTGATTGTGAACATCTTGTTTTGCTTTGTTTCTTTCAAGATATACATTCCCTATAAGAAAAACGTGTTTTGTAAAATGTCTTAATGACTTTGATTGAGAATCCATTTTCAAATAATCTTATTTCTTAAATCTGCCAAATAATCCTTTTTTCTTTGGTTCTTCTCCTAACGGCAAAGGCTCTTCAGGAAAATCTAAGTCTGGAGCAGGAGCTGGCTGCATAGGTGGCATTTGTGTCCCTAAGTCAGGAGAAGAAGGCACAAAACTAGGCTGTGCAATTGGTTGCGGTGTAGGCTTAAATTCTGGCTGTGACGGTCTTGGTAAAGGTTCAGGTTCTTTTGGTTTGAACAATGGTGCATCATCCTCTTTTGACTTGAATAATTCTTCTTTTTCACTTTCCTGAGTGCCAAGTCTTTCTTTAACCATTTCAACAACTGCAACCATGCCTTCTGCAATAGTTTTGTTTTGATCTAACAGCTTGTCTAATTTATTGATCATTGTTTCGTGCTTTTTTGCATCTGACTGAAATTCCTTGTCTTCAAGCTTTAATTGCTCAGCTGCTGCTCCAAATACCTCTATAATTCCATTCATTGTTGTAGTTAATTTACTTACAGCTTCATGAAGCGCTTTTGCAGAAACATCCTTTTTACCCTTGATGCCTTCCAGATTTCTTTTTAATTCAGAAATATCCTTGTAGTGAACTAAACCAGTGTCCTCTTCAGCCATGTCAATCAACCTCTTTTTTTAAATATCCACCCAGAACAAAGAATTAAGAATGATGATATATAAAGATTTCGATTTGAAATTTTATATAAATTGTTATTACTAATCAAAGGTAAATATGGAAAGGTTTAAAAATGGACCATCTCTAGTCTAGATATGATAACTGAAGACTTAAATCCAGAATTGAGAGCTAGATTAACTCATACAGGAAATCCCCAAGATAAATTAACTATGATATATTTACCTGGCCTGGGAACAACGGGCAAATCATTCAGTAAAGTGTTATCAGCCCAAAGAAGATTGCAAACTCAAGGCATAGATTTAAGTGTTGTAACATTTATTTATGGAAGTCATCAAGGTGAAGTTTTACAAGGATTTGCAGATGACTCTGCTGATTTAGGGCAATTAGTTGATGAACTGGAAGCTAGGGGAATAACACGTGAAAGAATTGGATTTTTTGGTCTTTGTTATGGTTCCCATGTTGCTGCTCAATATTTATCAACTCATGATGATGTTGGTTTTGCAGTAATGATAGAACCATATTTAGGTGCTGATAGCTTGAGATCGCCGTTTAAGGAAGCATTGAATTTATTAAAATCTGGAAGTGGTCTTTTAGGAAATCTTAAATTACCGCTTAAAAGAATAATAGGTAGGGAAGCTTATCTAGATCTGCAGTCATTTGCTCAAAATGATGGAAGAAATGTAGATATTGAAGCTTTGGAATTACCAATATTAACAATTGGAGCTCACGCACATAAATTTATAGATCCAGATTATGGTTTTTTAAGAGAAACCACTACTCATTCCCATATAAGATTGAATGCATCAAATACATCTAGACAACTTGTAAATACTCTTGATGGTGCTATAGGAAGTTTTCTGCAAGAGGTTTATGCATATAGAATCAATACTCCTTCAGAAACTTCACCAGCTCATTAGCTTTCTCGAAGTCCATGAATTCTTTTTTAGTCATTGAAGGAAGATTTTTTGGCTTTTTCTTGTTGAAAATGACCAAGTTGTCAGCGTCCAATAATTTTGACAAGGACTGCATCTGGGGATTGACATGATCGCTGACTTCTGTCAGGATCAGTTCATTGTCTTTTTTTGCTATGATATCAAAAGGCGTTTTCTTTGTTTCAGTTGCATCAAATCCTAGTTCAATATATTTCTTAGAAACTGGAGATTCAAATTTGTTATGAAGACTATGTTGCTGTGAGAAAATGTCAATCTGGTTGAAAACCTGATGCCCGAACAAGTCGTATAATTTCTTTGCCCTGTTCACAGTCACTTCAGAATTCTCATTTTCATATTTCATTATCATCCTGCTTGTTACGCCGATTTTTCTTGACAATGAGTTCAATGAATATCCAAGCTCTTCCCTTTTTTCTTTTAATTTTTTGCCGACAACAGAAGCTGTCAAGCCAGCATGGCTTCTTCTGATAAATGGAAATTTGTTGTTTACGCAATTCAATAATGTGCTGAAGTTCAGTGTATAGATATTGAATCTTGAATAAACAATGTTGTCTTCCAATTTGTTTTGGGCTTTTTCAGCAATAATCAACGGAGATGCATTTATGTATGATGCCACAGAATTCATTTCATCTGTGTATTCCCTGCTTATTGAGTTTGCATCTTCCAGAACTTTAATCAGCAGAATTTGATCTGATCTTCTGGCAAGTATGTCAAAACATGTCCTTGTCAGATTCTTGATAATAAACCCTTTCTTCAGCAGGAATATGTTGATTTTGTCCAGTATTGTCTGTTTCATAAAGAAAACAGAAGAAAGAACGGTTTAAAAATGTTTTTATTGAGAAAAAACAAAATATATATACTAATTATTGAATTACTCAAATATGAGGATAACTATATCTGGAAAAGCAGGTTCTGGTAAGAGTACAGTAGCTAAACAGTTGTCTGAAAAACTGAATCTTAATCATTACTCCATCGGCGATTTGATGAGGATGATGGCGTCTGAAAAAGGGTTAAGCCTTGTCGAATTCAACAAGCTTGCTGAAAAAGACAAATCAATCGATCTTGAGCTTGACAATAAGTTAAAAGCGCTCGGCAAGGAAAAAGACAACTTTGTAGTTGACGGAAGATTAGCTGCTTTTTTCATCCCTAATGCTGAAATCAAGGTTTTTCTCGAAACTGATGATGAAGTAAGGGCTGAAAGAATCATGAAGGATCAAAGAGAACATGAAAAAAGCAAGGATTTGAAAGAGGCAATAGATAATATCAGAAAAAGAGAGGAAAGCGAGAAAAAAAGATATCAGGAGTATTATGGTGTTGATTATTTTGATAAGAAATTGTATAATCTGATTGTTGATACTACAAATTTAAAGCCTGAAGAAGTTGTTGAGAAGATAATGGAGTTTGTTAAAGATAAACATTAGAAATCTTTATATATCGCTGAAAAGTTCCAGAATTTAATTTCTATGGCAGCAATAAAAATCAAAGACTTTGTAGAAATAGACTATACTGGCAGAATAAAGGAAGATAATGTTATATTTGACACTACACAAGAGAAAGTTGCAAAGGAAAATGGCCTGGATGATAAAAAGGCAAAGTATGCTCCAATGGTCATCTGCATCGGTGAAAATCATCTAGCAAAAGGCCTGGAAGAACAGTTAATTGGCAAAGAAACAGAAAAAGAATACACTATTGAAGTCAGCTCTGATAAGGCATATGGCAAAAAAAATGCAAAACTGCTGCAATTAATACCTTTGAACAAGTTCAGGCAGCAGAATATCCAGCCTGTTCCTGGCTTGCAACTGAACATTGACGGTGTTTTTGGAGTCGTAAAGACAGTAAGCGGAGGAAGGTGCTATGTTGACTTCAACCACCCCTTGGCTGGCAAGGATTTAGTATATGATGTCAAAATAAACAAGATTATTGATGATGATGCAGAAAAGCTGAAAGCACTGTTAAAGGTTCATTTGCATGTAAAAGATCCAAAAATTGAGATAAAAGAAGGATCTGCCCATATCAGTCTGAAGGAAGGAATACCAAGCCAGGCCCAGGATGAGTTCAAAAAGATTGTAGAAAATGTGATTCCAGCTATAAAAAATGTTGTTTTTACTATTCTCAAAGAGATAAAATAAATAAATTTAAATAGTAGTTACAATCATTCTTCAATAACAAATTTTATACCAAAGGGTGATATGGTGGATAGTTTAATTAGACAGGCAACAGAGGCTGAAGTAAGGGAAAACCCTAAAGTTCTTTCTATGGAGCGTAAGCCTGTTCAGCCAGATAAGGAAGCACAAAACATTGATGCTGAGCTTGAACAATTATTAACCAAGCAAAGGGCAACAATAAGGGTTGTTGGTTGTGGTGGTAGTGGCAATAACACTATCAACAGAATGGCTGAGGTAGGTATTGTGGGTGTAGAAACTATTGGTATCAACACAGATGCCCAGGATTTGCTTTTTACAACATCAACCAAGAAAATTTTGATCGGGAGAGAGCTTACAAAAGGCCTTGGAGCTGGATCTGAGCCAAGACTTGGGGAAGAGGCTGCTCGCGAAAATGAATCTGATATCAAAAAATCGCTTCAAGGCTGTGATTTAGTGTTTGTAACTTGCGGTCTTGGAGGAGGTACAGGAACTGGATCAGCGCCGGTTGTTGCTGAAGTTGCCAGAAAGCTAGGCGCACTCACTGTTGGAATCGTAACAATGCCGTTTGCAATGGAAGGCCAAAGAAGATATGAAAATGCAGTTGTTGGCTTGGAGAAAATGGAGCAGGTCGCAGACACTTTGATTGTTATTCCGAACGATAAATTGCTTGAGCTAGCACCAGAATTGCCTTTGCATACTGCTTTTAAGGTTTCAGATGAAATTCTGACTAATGCTGTAAAGGGTATTGCAGAGCTTGTAACAAAAGCGGGCCTTGTAAACTTAGATTTTGCTGATATAAGGGCTGTCATGAAAGGAGGAGGAGTTGCTTTGATAGGTGTCGGAGAAAGCGACACAGAAAACAGGGCTGTCGAGGCTGTTGAAAAGGCTGTGACAAACCCATTGCTTGATGTTGACATTTCCGGCGCAAATGGCGCTTTAATCAATGTTGTTGGCGGGGAAGATATGACTCTTGATGAGGCAAGAAAGGTTGTTGAAACCATAACAGCGAAACTAGATGAGGGTGCAAGAGTCATCTGGGGAGCTCAAATCTACAAAGACATGGAAAAAACAATAAGAACAATGCTTATAGTGACCGGAGTCAAGTCATCCCAGATTTTCGGTTCCAGCAAAAAACAAGCTGATAAGAAGAAGAAAGAGATTGAGCAGCATCTTGGGATTGAGTTCTTGGATTAGAGTATATGATTTCTTTACGCAAAACTTTATAAATGGTCCAAAATTATATCATATAAATTTCAAAGTGCATTAATAAGAAAAGAAAATGGAACAAACAGATACAAGTTCATGGAAATTTAAATTAAAAGCGTTTATGAATGAATCTTTCAGAGTTCTGAAAATCACTAAAAAGCCCGATGCAGTTGAATTCAAGACAATTGTTAAAGTAAGCGGGCTTGGAATTTTGATAATAGGATTTCTTGGGTTTGTTATCCAGATGGTGAGAACAATATTTTTTCCATAAATAAATCTAATTAATTTTTTCTAAATTAACAAAAGCAAACTTATTATTTTCACTTTTTCCCTCTTCTCGTGAAACTTCTTTCCATTCATCCTTATTATATTCTGGAAAATAAGCATCTCCTTCAAAATCATGGTCTATAAGAGTTAAATACATTTTATTTGCTTTTGATAGGAATAAATCATAGATTTGTGCTCCGCCTATGACCATGACTTCATTGTTATCGGCATTTTTTAATGCATCTTCAACAGAATGAACTACTATGCAACCTTCAGCTTTGTAATTTTGATCTCTTGTTATTATTATATTTTTTCTGTTTGGTAATGGCCTTCCTATGCTTTCAAAAGTTTTCCTCCCCATGATCACTGTCTTGCCCGATGTTAATTCTTTGAATCTTTTCATGTCTTCAGGCAATTTCCATGGCAAAGAATTATCTTTTCCAATTACCCTGTTTCTGCCCATTGCTGCAATTAAAGAGATCATCATTTTTATTTTTGATTTATTTTTGTTGGTTTTTTTAATTTATTTTTATTATTGGAGATTAGCCACAAATACAATAATGACTTTGTTAACAACCACTTAATGAATTATTTGATTACAGATTACTTCTGTATTGTACTGGCCTCTTAATAACAAAAAAATATTTTTAAAAAATACCTCTTATGAAAATAAAATATTTAAAAAAACCTAAACAGCCATCTGAGCTTTTATTGTAGGATGAAACTGATAATTTACCAATTCAATGTCTTCCATCTTAAAATCATCTATGTTCTTGATATCTGGATTTAATTTTAAATTCGGCAATGGAAATGGTTTTCTTGATAATTGTTCTTTTACCTGGTCAAAATGATTGTGGTAAATATGGGCATCTGCTAAAGTGTGCACAAATTCTCCGGGTTTTAAATTAGTCACTTGTGCAACCATATTCAGGAATAAAGAGTAAGAAGCGATATTGAATGGAACTCCTAAGAACATATCGCATGAACGCTGGTACATCTGCAATGACAATTTATCATTCGCTACAAAGAATTGGAAAAAAGTATGACATGGCGGCAAAGCCATCTGTTCAATTTCGCCAGGATTCCATGCATTTACAATGATTCTTCTGCTTGTGGGATTTTCCTTGATTAATTTGATAGCATTTGCAAGTTGATCTATCTCTTTTCCATCTGGAGATTTCCATTTGCGCCATTGAATGCCGTAAATTCTTCCTAAATCTCCCTGAAATTTAGCGTTTTGCTTCCAATAGTCTGCTTGTGCATTAGCTGTCCATATTGTTTTTTTGCTTTCATCCCTTGTGCTGTGCAGTATTTCTGCAAGCCTTCTTTCGTCGTTAGAGCCTTCTATAAACCATAGTAACTCGGATGCAACACTTTTCCATGGCAATTTTTTTGTTGTGACTGCTGGAAAACTATCTTCCATGTCAAAGCGCATTTGCATTCCAAAAACAGCTCTTGTACCTACACCTGTCCTGTCTTTCCTGTCTGTCCCATTATCGAGAACATAACGCAAAGCATCTAGGTATTGTTTCATAGTGATTAGAAAACAAATAGGTATTTTAATTGTTTTGGTTAAATTTAATTTTTTATTATAAAATGTTGTTCCACCCAGTAGTAAAAATTCTTAACTACTACCAAAAAGTATTTATATGACTAAGTAATTTAAAATTTGCAACATGAAAAGAAAAACTATGAGAACAATATTTATTGTTCTTTTTATTCTGGGAATTGTTGTTGGATATCTTTTACCTGGTAATTTGGAGACTTTAACTATGAGTTCATTAAAGGTGGGAATTTTTGACGTTCCAAAGGGTTTAGGGCAGCTTGAGGCACAAACTGAATTTTTTAAATATACTGTTCTTGCTGAAACTGAAACAGGAAGTGTTGAATTATTAAGAATTGATGACGAACTTCCAACGCATATGCATACAGATGAAAATCATTTTGTTTATATTTACAGAGGTCAAGCAAAAGGAACAATCGGAGATGTTACAGCTGAAGTCGGACCTGGTGAATTAGTTGTAATACCGGCAGGAACTCCTCATAGCGTGGAGAGGATTGGAGATGCACCAGTTGAGATATTATTGTTTTCTTCGCCTCCATTCAAAAAGGATGATATATCCTTTTTAGAAACAGAATAAATTTATTTCTTATATGAAAATATTAATATATATCCTAAAATATTGATAAATCTATGAAGAAATCTTGGCTTAAAGAGATTGCAAGAGACTTATTAGCTCTTGGAAGCATACCCTTCTATTTCTTAGTTGTTATAAGAGCGATAATTGGAAAATATGAACTTTTTATTAATCAAATGGTTATTGCAGCTATTGCTATTTTTATTCTTTATTTCGTAATAAAAGGTTCAAACTTGCATATTGCGAGGTCTATTCCAATAGTTGTTTTCACCAGTCTTTTTTATAATGAAATGCTTTTCGCTGTTTTTGCAGTTTTAGTATGGGTCTTGTTGCTTGTTTCTGCATTTTATATCAACAGAAAGGTCGGTTTTGTAATTAGGGGGTTGATTATCGGAGTGATAAGCTCTTTGGTAGGTTATTATGGGGCACTATTTATGTAAAAAACAAAAAAGATTTAAATAAACCAAATGTTAAAATTTATGATGTAAAATGGGAGAAAGACTAATCATGTTTTCAGGCACTGAATGTGTGCACTGCAAGGAGATGCATCCCTTGATAGACCAGCTGGAAAAGGAGACCGGCATAAAGATTGAATATGTTGAAGTCTGGCATAATGCTGAAAATGCGGCTTTTCTTGAGAAAATAGACAAAAATCCTGATGGAAACGTTTTTTGCGGCGGAATTCCCTTGTTTTACAATGAAAAGACCGGGAAAAAGCTTTGCGGAAACCAGAAATATGAAAAATTAAAGGCGTGGGCCTTAGAAGGTCAAGAACAAAAAGGTGCTTAGATATTCTCAATAATAAAAAATGAAGAATGTGTTAAGGAAAAAATCTAATCAATAAAATTTATAAATCCATTAAAAACTGCTAGTGAGAGGTAAATATGCCAAAAAAGGTGCTTAAGGATTTTGAGATTGAATATCTGCAAGTATTAGATGAAAATGGCAATTGTGATGAAAAGTTAATGCCGAAATTGTCTAATGAGGAAATCAAAAAGATTTACGAGATGATCATTCTAATAAGGGTTTTTGACCAGAAAGCCTTCAATATGCAGCGGCAAGGCAGATTAGGAACTTACATCCAGTTCAAGGGCCAGGAAGCAAGCCAGGTTGGCAGTGCTATGGCTTTGAAAGATGATGATTTTGTTTTTCCAATGTACAGGAGCAGCGGCTTGTTGATAGCAAGAAAGCATCCGATCGTTCAGGTGCTTCAATATTGGAACGGTGATGAAAGGGGCCTTAAGAGTCCTGACAATGTAAACAATTTTCCGATCTCGATCCCTGTCGGGACGCACATGATACATTCTGCCGGCGCTGCATGGGCTGCAAAGCTAAGAGGCACAAAACAGATATCAATCTCATATTTTGGTGATGGAGCTACTTCAAAAGGTGATTTTCATGAGGCAATGAATTTTGCCGGTGTCTTTAATGTTCCTGCTGTTTTTCTTTGCGAAAACAACCAGTTTGCGATTTCTGTACATAGAAAAGATCAGACAAAGTCCGAGACAATTGCGCAGAAAGCGATTGCTTATGGGTTTGAGGGGATACAAGTCGATGGAATGGATGTGTTTGCAGTCTACAAAGCAACAAAAGACGCTGTTGACAAGGCAAGGGCCGGAAAAGGACCTACATTGATTGAATGCGTCACATACAGGATGGCAGACCATTCCACTTCTGACGATGCATCCCGTTACAGGACAAAAGAAGAAGTGCAGGCCTGGCAAAAAAAGGATCCTGTTGAAAGGCTGGAGAAGTATATGCGCAAAAAAAATTTGCTTGATGACGCTTACAAGGAAAAAATTTTGAAGCAGTCAAAAGAAACTATTGAAAAAGCAGTAACTCAATTTGAAAAATTAGAGGCTCCTGATCCAAAAGACATGTTTAATTATGTTTTTGCTGAAATGACGCCTCAGCAAAAAGAAGAGATGGAGGAATTGTTGGGGAAATAAAATGGAAAACGAGTTTATGAAGTCAAAGATCATGTATTGGATAATTATTATATTTACAATTCTTTTGTTGGTCGGTAATTTAATGATATTGTTTGTTGCATTTTCATCGACAAAGCTAGTTTATACATCAAGTTTAAATGTAGGTGGTGGTTTAACTAGAACTCTCACTGCTGATTCTCCAATTTATTCTGTGCTGGAGCCATATAGTGCTGCTCTAATAGTTTTAGTCACATTGGTTGAGATGTCCCTTCTTGGCTATTTCCTTTTTTGTTTTGTGAAAGGAAAGACTAAAACCGGCAAAATCCTTGGAATTGTTTTGTACGGAATTATTGCTTTGGTATCTCTGTTTCAACTGAGAATATTAATTGGAGGTATATCTTTGTTGGTGGTTGCTTATCTAGCAAATATTAAAATACGAAAATAAAATGGTAGTATCAAACATTGTTCAGGCTGTAACGCACGGATTAAGGCAGGAATTAGCTAGAGATAAGAATGTTGTTGTTCTTGGAGAAGATGTTGGAGTTAATGGCGGTGTTTTCAGGGCGACAGATGGTTTGCAAAAAGAATTTGGAGCAGACAGGGTTATTGATACTCCTTTAGCAGAACTTGGAATTGTTGGAGCATCAATAGGATTAGCTGTAAATGGCATGAAGCCTGTCGCTGAAATACAATTTAGTGGATTTATGTATGGTCCATTTGATCAATTATTGAGCCATGCAGCAAGAGTAAGGATGAGGAGCAGAGGAAGATTCACATGCCCATTGGTTGTAAGAACACCTTACGGAGCAGGGATAAGGGCTTTGGAACTGCACTGCGAATCTGGCGAATCTATGTTTTCAAATATTGCAGGCCTTAAGATGGTTGTGCCATCAAACCCGTACGACACAAAAGGTTTGTTGGCAGCTGCGATAAGAGATCCTGATCCTGTAATCTTCTATGAGCCCATGAGAATATACAGGGCTATAAAACAAGACATTCCTGAAAAAGAATATTTTGTTCCTATTGGAAAGGCCAATGTTCTCCAAGAAGGAAAGGACCTAACATTAATTGCATGGGGTGCAATGGTTAAAGTCTGCCAAGATGCCCTTGAAAAACTTAACAACAAATACAGCGTTCAATTAATTGATTTAAGAACAATAAATCCATACGATGCAGAAACTGTACTTGCATCAGTAAAGAAAACCGGGAGATGTGTAATTGTGCATGAAGCAATTAGGACTTGCGGGTTTGCTGCTGAATTAATCGCTTCTATAAATGAAAAAGCCTTGTTGAATCTAGAAGCCCCTGTTGTAAGAGTTACATCCCCGGATGTACCTTTGCCTTTTGCAAAGTTAGAGAATTATTTTTTACCTGATGTAAATCGGATTTTGAAAGGGATAGAAAAAGTAATGAGTTTTTAAACAAACAATAAAATGCCTTACGAATTTAAGTTTCCGGATGTTGGAGAAGGGATACATGAAGGAGAGATAGTTAAATGGCTTGTCAAGGAAGGTGATGAAATAGAAGCTGATGCACCTTTAGGTGAGGTTGAGACAGACAAAGCTGTTGTTGAGATGCCATCACCAAAAACTGGCAAAATTCTGAAGATTCATGTCAAGGCAGGCGATACGATTAAAGTTGGCGAAACGATGGTTACAATTCTTGAGAAAGGTGAAAGCACAGAGAAGCCAATGCAGGTAAAGAAGTCTGAATCAAAAAAAGGTGTCCCTTATACCGGTTCTGTTGTCGGATTTCTAGAAGAGGCAAAAGATATAAAACCAGTTCAAACAACACAAGTAAAAACAACAACAAAGGATTCTGGAATAATTGCAACTCCTGCTGTAAGAAATCTGGCAAAGCAGAAAAATGTTGAATTATCTATTATAAAAGGAACTGGACCTGAAGGAAGAATTACATTCCAGGATGTAGAAAAGGCAAGTGGCTCAACAAAAGCTGCTACTGGAATCAAGGTTGTCAAAAAATATGACTTTTTTGGCTATATTGACAGGGTTCCCTTGCATGGCGTAAGAAAAACAGTTGCTAAGAGAATGACAGAATCAATATTTACAGGAGCTCAATTAACAAACATGTATGAAACTGATGTAACTGAGCTGTTTGACTTAAGGGAAAAAGAAAAATCAAAATATAAAAAAGAGGGAATAAAGCTTACTTTCTTCTCTTATTTAGTCAAAATTTGCGCTCTTTGCCTAAAAGATCACCCTTATCTTAATGCTTCATTAGAAGGCGAAGAAATAATATTAAAAAAATATTACAACATTGGAATTGCTGTTGACACTAAACATGGATTGTACAATCCTGTAATTAAAGGCGCGCAAGAAAAAGATATCAAAACAATTTCAAAAGAGATTGAAAAATTAGCAAATGATTCAAGAAGCAGAAAAATCAATTTAATGGACTTGAAAGGGAGTTCTTTTTCCATAAGCAATCTCGGAGCTATTGGCGTTGAATTCTTCACCCCAATTATCAATTATCCGGAAAGCGCCATTTTAGGCGTTGGAAGAATTGTGGAAAAGCCAGTCGTAAGAAACGGTAAAATAGAGATCAGGAAGATACTTCCCTTATCTTTAACATATGATCACAGGATTGTGGACGGCGCTGAAGCTGCAAGGTTCATGATTGATGTCATGAAGAGATTGGAGAAATGTGAGTTCTAGAGTTTATTATCTTTAGTTTTTTATGAAAATATTTATATGTCGGAAATATACTCCCTGTCTATGATAGGTGGATTTAGTCCAATTATGTTAGATAATAGGGTATATTTCCGATCATGCTCAAAAACCGGGACAAAATTGTCTGTTGGTTTTTGACATAAATGATATATTGAATCAGTTCAATGGTTAAAAGAGATCTTAAAATGGCCATTATTGTGGCAATTGCACTGATTTTTATAATTTCAACCCAATGGATACAAAATAACATTAATAAAGGTCCATTAATAGAAAATATTGAACTTCCTGAAAATTTCAAAATAGGTATTTTTGCTTCTGATTTAGGAAAAAGTCTTAATTTGCCAGGCCCGAATAGTGGTCCTAGGTTCATGGAATTCCATGATGATGTTCTGTTTGTCAGCCTTTCCAGTGCAGGCAAGGTAATTGCACTTCCTGATAAAGACAAGGATGGAAAAGCAGATGAAGTAATTGAAGTTATCAGCGGCTTGAACAGGCCTCATGGAATTGCCTTTTACAAGGATTATATGTATATTGCCAATGAAGACAGCGTAATCAGGGTCAAACTTAATGATGATTTTAAAGCTGACATTCCTGATAAAGAGGACTTTACTGACCTGCCAAAAGGAGGCCATTGGACAAGAACTATAAGGGTAAAGGATGGCAGTTTGTATATCAGCATAGGCTCAAGCTGCAATGTCTGCATTGAAAAGGATGAAAGAAGAGCTTCTATCCTGAAATGCAACCTTGATTTTGGAAGATGCAATATTTATGCAAGAGGTTTAAGGAATGCTGTTGGATTTGCCTTTCACCCTGAAACTGAAGAATTATATGCAACTGAAAACTCAAGAGATTTGCTTGGAGAAGACACCCCACCAGACGAAATCAACATTATAGAAAGCAATAAACATTATGGATGGCCATTCTGCTACGGAAAAAATGTTCCTGATCCTGAATTCGGAAGCGGAAGCTGCGAGCATAGGGAACAATCATTCATTGATCTGCAGGCACATTCTGCGCCATTAGGGTTGGCTTTTAACTTTGGTGGTAATTTTCCTTCAGAATATAAAGGTAAATTGTTTGTTGCTTATCATGGCTCCTGGAACAGGAAAGTACCAACTGGTTACAAGATTGTGATGATTGATACTGAGACAAAAGAAGTCAGTGATTTTGCAACAGGATGGTTGACTGACAAAGAAAAGGTTCTAGGCAGGCCTGTGGATATTATTTTTGACAAAGAAGGTGTGATGTATGTCAGCGATGATAATGCCGGCTTGATTTATAGAGTGTCTTCTAAGGGTTAATTAAAAAAAATAAAAAAAGAAAAAGATAAAATAACCTATGATCTAAGAATTATAAACTTAGTATCTTGGTTTCTTCTTGCTGTAACAGTCTCTGCAATAAACTGGTCTGCCTTCTTTAGGTTGGAATGGCACTTCTGCATCCGCCCCGCATTCAGAACACTTTATCTTATGCATAGTTCTGTTCTCAAAACTTCCATAACGCATTTTTTATACCTCGTTCTACTTAGTTACACATGAAACTTGCCTAGAAATAGCAATTATTCCTATGTACCAGCCTATAGTATGAAGCAGGGGTATATAAAGGTATGGTTTAACATCTATTTATCCGGAATAACAGCAACAGTTCTTGATTTAATATCGACCAAGAATTCCAAACTTTCAACTATGCCGTCATACATGCTATCACAATAACCGTGATTGCAGCTTGTATCATTAATTAAAATAAATCTCTTTGGCTGCTGTGCCTTTGAAAAAGATTTTATTGCAGATGTTATAGGTATTATATTATCATTAATACTGTGTATCATGACTAATTTTCTAGGAGAAACTAAGTCAATATAATGGTCAGAATCGATTGATTTAAGGAAAACATCTCTATTTTGGTCGCCTTTATCTTCAAAATCAAAGCCAGCTGAACTGATTGCTAATACACCATCAACTCTTCTGTCAATAGCTGCTGCAATTATTGCAACTCTTCCGCCTAGGCTTTCTCCGGCAATGATTATCCTGTCAGGATCAACAAAAGGAGCGCTGAACAATAAGTCGTATGCCCTTAATGCATCATAAATCATAAGATGCTGGACTGGCTCTTTGGCCTGCAAAAAGTCAGCATAATCCTCATCCAAAGAAGGAAAAATTCCATTTGTTTCTCCAACACCTCTCTGGTCTATAGTAAAAACAGCTGCCCCTAGTTCAGAAATTGTTTTGGCAAGCTCAAGTTCGCTTTCTTTGCTAACACCAGCGCCGGGCAGTAAAACAACTCCAGGTACTTGATTAGTTACACTTTTAGGCAAAACTAATAATCCATAGACATTGCCCTGTTTGCTTGGAAAAATGATCTTGCTTATCAATAATGTATCTGTTTCACTGATATTCTCCCTGTTAAATTCGATCATACCTCTGTTTGAAGGGTAAAAAAGATAGCCCCCTTTATCAACAAGCCATGTGATCTCTTCTCTTTCTTCAGGTCCTTGTTCAACATTTTCTTCAGTGCCCTGTATAGAAATATAATAAAATGCTCCAGCTACTAAAATAACAATAAGAACTGCTCCATAAATCAGATTTTTTTTTATTTTCATAATATTTGAATTATTTTTCTGAAATTTTTATTGTTTTGCTTAATTTTATAAATCTTTGCTAATTTAATCAGTTTTTTCCTGTCAATATTTATTTTTTTGTTTTTGAGGATTTCCCCGATATGATATCCCATCAAAAACTGGCAGAATTGAGTTACGTTTTTAGGACTTTGAACATGATGGGTTCTCTCAAAATCAAGCAAATAAGGCCTGTCTTTGCTGATTATGATATGTTTTACTGGATGGTGCATTTCTTCCTTGTCAACTCTTAACTTATCCAATACAAACATTTGTCCAAAAATGTTTTTTATTACTTTTTTAATCTTAGTCTTGCCTGATTTTTCAAGATAATCAACCACAAAATCACCGCCTATATATTCGTAGATGAAGTAGCTATTCTCTGACCTCAATAATTTTGGGCCAATTTTATGTTCATTTAATTTTTTCAGCCATTTTGTTTCGTTTTCAATTCTATTAATTGCCTGGCTTTTTGGATTTTTGGTTTTTATGACTATTTTTTTGTTTCTGAATCCTGTGAACAGCAAGCCACGATGGCCTTTAGTCAGGTATTTTACATTTTTAATGTTTTTATTCTCAAGTTTTTTCAAAAAATCATTTTTTCTTAATAAATAAACGTAAATATCTTCGAAGAATATGTGAAGTTTTCCCAATTCTTCAAAATCTAACAAGTTGTTTTTAATGAATTCTTCCACTTTTTCTTTTTTTGTCAATGAAGAGAAAACCACAAGAACAATACCCTCCTTATTTAGAAAATTATTGACTTCATCCAGGAATCTTTCAATGACTTCGTAGCCTTTTTTACCGCCTTCTAAAGTCAAGTCCTTAAGCTTTAATTCCTGCGGCAAATAAGGTGGGTTGAAAATAATTAAATCAAATTTTCCTTTAATATTTTGGAATAAATCCGACTGTAAAAATTTGATTTTTCTGTTTTTTATGGTTTCTTTGCAATATTTTATCACTCCTTCCTGAATATCTGTTGCCAGAACTGACTTTACATCGCTTTTTTGAGCAGCAGCAACAGCTTGTATTCCTGAACCTGTACCGATGTCCAGCACTTTGCCTTTAGCATATTGCTTAACGCAGCTTTCGAGGATGGTGCTGTCTTCCTGAGGGTCATAGACTGATTTGCAGCTTTCCATTTTGTTTGTATGCAAAATATAATGCTAGAACTGATAGGCCATTATATAAATTATTTGATGTTTTATATAGATTGAGTTGGATTGCTGTCTGGCAGATGGACTATGATATGTCTTGCGTCACTCACTGTTGTTTTTCTTTCAGAATGGTGTGGCCTTTCTTTAGTGGCTGCTTTAGGATCTTGAGCAGAATGAGTACTTTCACTATGCCTAGCAGTATAAAATGGATCTGTCGTAATTCTGAATGAATCCCCATAATTAAACATAAATGAATTGCCTATCAGATCCCCTAAAAGTAACTCGTAAAGTGAAAAAGGATTGATTGTTTTGTGGTTCCTTAAAATTCTCAATTTTTCTTGTAAACCCATCCTGCCAGGTTCCATTACCCTAATGATTTGATGGCCATTTTCGTTCAAGTACGTTAAACCATTTATAGATCTGGGGTTTGCAACCCTCACATATACCCTGTCTTTACCATATCTAAAGTATAAATGAACTCCAGTATCACGGACTACGCTATCAAGAGTGAATCACCTATATTTGAATAAAGAGCTTTCAGCAACAGGAGAACTTTGTGCCGATGCAGGTGGTTGTATGTCACTAATCACAAGAGTTCCGTCTCCCTGCAAAATTGTTTGTAGCATTTATTTTCCCTTTCTCCTGTAAAGCCCAATTAACTCAGCTTTTTCAATGATATTGTCTTCCATTGCTTTTTCTACAGTGCTTTTATCTGATCCTTCCGGAATGTTGAGTTCAATATCTAAAGCATAAAGCTTGAAGAAATATCTGTGTGTTCCAGAAGGAGGGCAAGGGCCGCCATATCCTGTCTTGCCCCAGCTGCTGTTTCCACCTGTCCCTTCCGGCTCTGTCCCCTGTTTGATCTCTTTAACGGATGGAGGAATGTTAAACACAATCCAGTGATCCCAAACCTTACCGGCAACTGGCACGGCATCAGGATCATCCATAATCAAAGCCAGAGTTTTTGCATTCGGAGGAACTTCACTTATAGTCAGCGGACAAGAAATATCTTCACCATCGCAAGTGAATTGTGACGGTATTTCACTATTATCTGTAAATACAGGACTTGTTAATTTCGTATTAAACCACCCCGTACATTATATAAATATTATATAATTTATAAATTTATTGATATTAATTCAAGAATAAGCGGCTACTTTTTCTTTTTACTCATGACTTCCCTTAAAAGAGTGATTTCCTTTTTTAGCAATCGTGTTTCTCCTATATGTTCCTTGATTATTGTGCCTAGCTCTTCCTTAATGCTTTCGTTGCTGTCTGTCAATATTACAACAAAAATAAGCAAAAGCCAGAGGAATATAGAAGTCACAAAAGACCAGTTTATAACAGGATTATTCAGGAAAGTGTTGTTTATGAGCAAGAAACCTACAACACCTATCAAAATCCCAACGATCAGCAATAATTTCTCAAATAATGTATAGATTCCGCAAATTTTTTAGAGATATACTTGAACATTTACACCAAATCATTTCAGTTTTTTTATATTTATAAAGCTTTTGATATTTGATTCGAAAGTTCCTCAGCAGCCTTTCCCATATCCTCTGCTTTGTAAATAGCCCTGCCGATTATAGCATGCCATGAATCAAGTTTTTTTGCTAAATCACTTATGCTGCCGCCTTGTGTTATTAAACCAGGACTGTAAAAAACAGGATTACTTATCTTATTTTTTATTATATCATTGTATTCTAACGCTTTTTCCGGTTTATTGCCGGGGATGACAAAATCTTTAACTCCCATTGAAGCTGCAATTTCATAGATTCTTTTAGGGGCATTGTCGTCGATGAAGCCATCATCGTTTTTGAGAAAAGACTTGTGGGTCATTTCGCCTCCAATTATAACATTCATTTTTGCCTGCTGTGCTGATTTTATCCATGCAATCTCTGTTTCAGGGCCTGCTTGAGGGAATAGAATAACTGCATCAAAGCCTTTGCATGCTTTCATGAATTTTTCACCCATTGCTGGAATGTCAGTCCCTGCTTTTTGGTGATCATAAATTATCGGCAATTTTGTTATTTCCCGGATAGTTTTTACCACTTTTTCAATCCCAAACGGAATAACAAGCTCGAAGCCTATTTTATAGGCGCCAACTCCTTTGACAGAATAAGTGGATTTGACTAATTCTTTTAATTTCTCCAGGCTATCAACATCACAGCTGGGTATTATTGATTTTTTTAGGTTTATTATCGGCATTTTTATTTTGCACCATGCTCTTTAAGATAATTGTCTATTTTTTCTTTCATTTCGTCATTAATATGGAGTTTGCCATCAATTTCTTTATTGTGAAGTACTTGGATTATATCATTCAGTTTAACGATAGAAAATATAGGAATTCCTAAATCTTCGCTAACTTCCTTCAGGGCATTTTTTCCTGATTTTCCTTTCTCTTGCCTATCCACACTTACAACAATTCCTTTTATTTTGGGATTTTCAAATTTTTTTAGTATGTCTAGTGATTCCCTTATTGCAGCACCAGAAGTTATGACATCATCTACAAGTATAAGCGAAGTGTTTGAATCAACTTTCATGCCAATTAAGTTGTCTTTCAATGCATAGTCCTTTAATTTTTTTCTATTAAACACGTAACCTTTGTTGATGCCTAATTTTTCAAGACCGATTACAGCAGAGACACATAATGGTATGCCTTTGTATGCCGGCCCATATATTCCATCAAAATTATCTTTGAAATTATCTTTTATGGCTTCTGCATAGTATTCCCCAAGCTTTCTTATTTTCTCGCCGTCATTAAACATTCCAGCATTTATGAAATAAGGTGCGATTCTTCCACTTTTTAGTTTGAATTCTCCAAATTTAAGCGCATCACACTTTACAATGAATTTTATGAATTCTTCTTTATATTTTTCCACAGTCTTTCACCCTAAAACTTTAATTCTCTAGCTTTCACATCATTAATTTTCCCATCATCATAAACAACGTTTCCATTAACGATTGTAGTAATGGGCCACCCCTTTAATATCTTGCCTTCAAAAGGACTCCATCTGCATTTTGTAAGCAGATCTTGGTTTCTTACTGCCTGTCTTTTTTCCAGATCAACAATGACTAAGTCAGCATCATAGCCTTCTTTTAGGATTCCTTTGTTTTTTATCCTGAATATTTCTGCAGGATTTTCGCAGCATAATTTCATTATTGTTGATAAATCAATTTTTTTGTTATTGTAAGCATCAAGCAGTAATGGCAGCATTGTCTCAACACCCGGAACTCCAAATGGATAATTTGCCTTTTCTTTTTCTTCCTTCAGATGAGGCGCATGGTCAGTTGCAATTAGATCCACAGTTCCGTCATGGACACCTTTCCACAATGCTTTTTGATCATGCTCTGTTTTTAATCGTGGTTTCATCTCTGCAAAAGCGCCTAAGCTTTGTAAGTCCTTTTCATTCATAAACAGATGATGAGGGGTGACTTCTGCAGTAACTTGCTTTTTTATCTTGTTTTGCTTTGCGTATTCCAATTCCTTTTCAGAGCTTACATGAGCAACATGAAGCTTGTTTTTGATTTTATTACTAACAAAAATATCTATTGCAGTCTTTACGCTGATATCTTCTGCATGAATAATTGTGATTTTTGATATTTTGAAGATTTCAGCTATTGTTTCATAATCATCCACTTTTAATTCACCTGTTGTAGAATCCATGTAGAGCTTGACAGCTGCAATATTCTTTGCTTTTTTTAGATCAGAAAGATTATCTGTTGTAGCTCCGAAATTAAAGCCGTAATTGACTATGCTTTTTGCTGCAAGTTTTCTTTTTTCTTCCAAAGCTTCAATAGTGGTTGTCGGTGGCAAAGTGTTTGGCATATCAAGGACAGTTGTTACTCCGCCTTTTGCAGCAGCCATTGAGCCTGTAAGAAAATCTTCTTTATGGGTCAATCCTGGCTCTCGAAAATGCACATGACAGTCTATCAAGCCAGGCATTACAAAATTGTCTTTTGCATCAATTATTTCATCTGCTTTTGGCTCTTTGCTTGTTATTTTAGAAATTTTTCCGTTTCTGATCAGAATATTTTTTACATATAATTTATTTTTTATCGATAATCTGCAGTTTTTTATTAAGAGTGACATTTTAGGTGTGATTGCCATGATATTCCTGTATTGTTACTTTCCTCCCGCTTTTTAGTCTTGCAAAATTTCCGAATTCTGACATCTTGCTCAATTGTTTTGAGTTGAATATTGGTCCGTCGATGCAGACAATCCTGTCATTTACCATGCATTTCCCGCAGATGCCGAAGCCGCAAGCCATAAATCTTTCAACAGAAGCCTGGCATTCGACTTTGTGCTTATTGCATATGTCCAGAACTTTTTTCATCATTATTTCAGGACCGCAGGTATAAACTACCTTGATTTTTTTATTTTTGCTCAAAACTTCATCAAGAATTGCTGTGTTATATCCTTTTCTTCCAAAACTTCCGTCGTCAGTTGTAATTTTTAAGTTTTTATTTTTAAATCTTTTTAGATAAATCAAATGGTCTTTGGTTCTTGCACCGTAGATGATGAGTGGATTATGTAGGGCATCAATTAAGGTTGAAACAGAAGATAATCCAACTCCACCTGCAACAACGCAGGCATTGTTTTTTAGAGGAAAAGAACTACCATAAGGACCTCTTATTCCAAGCTTGTTGCCTTTCTTTATATTTTCCAAAGCGTTCGTGAATTTTCCGATTGCCTGCGAAGTGAAAGCGAACTCGTTTTTGTTGTGATAGGAGACTGCCATTGGCTTTTCATCCAGTCCAGGAATCCATACCATGATGAACTGGCCCGGCTTTGACATAATATTTCCTTTGAAAAAGAATGATTTCTGGTTTTTTCCTTCGTCAACTACTTTGGATACTTCCATTATTCTTGGGATTTCAGTTTTGCAGAGTTCTGTTTGTTGCATTTTATTTATGAGCTATACCCCTTATCTGATCCAAATTCCTGATTTTGTTATTTTTCATCCATTTTTCCATTTCATTGCACACTTTCTTGAAAATATCAATTCCTCGATAGAAAACTCCTGTTCCTACCCCAACAGCAGTTGCACCAGCCATGATCATTTCCAATGCATCTTTCCCGTAAGTCACTCCGCCAGTCCCGATGATTGGAATTTTTACTGTTTCATAAATTTCATAAACGCATCTTACAGCAATTGGCTTGAGAGCAGGGCCTGAAACACCTCCTATTTTGTTGTGAAGGATCGGTTTTTTTGCATCTATATCAATGACCATACCTGTTGCTGTGTTTATCGCTGTTATTGCATCAGCTCCTGCTCTTTCAGCTGCATGTGCAATCTCTTTTATGTCGTGGACATTGGGGCTAAGCTTAATGCTGACTGGAATTTTTCCTGTATTATCTTTGACAGTTTTTGTGACTTTGGCAATCAATTCAGTATCTGCGTAGTAAGGCTTGCCATAGTCCATATGCGGGCAGGAAACATCAACTTCAATCATTGAAGGCTTTAGTGAAGCCATTTTTTTGGCAACTTCACCGAATTGCTCTATCTTATAGCCGTAAATGCTTCCGATAACAGGAACACTTAGATTATCTAGTCTTTTGAAATCTTTTAAAGCAGAATCAATTCCCTGGCCCGGCAGGCCAACTGCATTGAGAAAAACATCCTTATGGCCGAACATTGTCGGGTTTGAGTTGCCAAATCTTTCTTCATGGCATAAAGATTTAAGAGTTACAGCTCCTGCGCCAATTTTTCCTATCCTATTTGCAGTTTCTTTAGTAACGCCCAAAATTCCAGAAGCAAGGACTGTAGGATTTTTTAGCTTTATTTTGCAGAGCTTTGTTTGGAGCATTTTAAATTGGGTTTTTATATGACTAGATTAAATTTTGAATCTGTTCGCAGCTTCGCTGCTCACAACATCTAGTGCTCGGGTCTCGCTGTCTGCCAGGCGCTCAACCCTCGCCTATTTATTCATTGAATCAATCCGAGGCGAAAATTAGTGGCAAAGACAATTTTCGCCGAGACTAATTATTGTTGCCGAAGGCAACGGATTGAATTTTCTGAATATTATTTATCTTAATTTTCTCTTTAAATTATCTGAATGTCTTCTTTGCCCATGTTTCTTTCGCAATAATGGCATCTGATTTTCAAAGGGTCTTTTTTGACTACATAAAATTTGGTGTTAACCTGCTCATTGTTTGTTATGCACACAGGATTGGAGCATTTTACAACATTATCGATAAAATCCGGGGATTTTACCTTTATTTTTTCTTTGACATTGTAATTTGTTATTATGTTTACAGTTGCATCAGGAGCTACAATGGCAATTTTGTTGACTTCATCCTGAGTAAGGCTTTTTCCGCCAACCTTGACAATTCCTTTGCTTCCAACGCTTTTGCTATGCAGGTTAGTGGCTATGGAAACGACCCCATCATGTTTTTCCAGGCGAAGAATGTCAGCAACCTTGAAAGTGGCGTCTGAAGGTATGTGGTCTATTACTGTACCATCATCTATTGCGCTTATAGTTAATTCCTTTTTAGATTCAGATTTTGGACTACTTGGATCTATTTTTTTAGCTTTTATCTTCTCTCTGCTTCTTCTATTTTTTCTTACTCCTTTTTTCTTTATTTTTTTTCTTCCCATTTACTTTACCTTTCCTAAAACCAAGGCCAGCAATGCTTTTCTAACTGGAATTCCAAAAGCTGCCTGCTCAAAATACGCTGCATGCTGCGTTGCATCAACACTTTTGTCGATTTCACTTACTCTTGGCAAAGGATGCATTATTTTCAGGTCTTTTTTCACATTTTGCAGGAATGATTTGTTAATCGTGTAGACATCCTTGAATTTTTCATATTCCAGAGGATCTGGAAATCTTTCTTTTTGGATTCTTGTAACGTATAGGATATCAAGTTCCCTGCTGAATCTTGTCAAGTCAGATGTTTTGTTGTATTCTATCTTTTTTTGGAACAGCTCGTCCAGATAACTTTCCGGGATCTGGAGCGCATCTGGCGCTATGAAGTAGAAAGTAGGGCTGAAATGCGACAGGGCCATTACAAGTGAATGAACAGTTCTGCCATATTTTAAATCTCCAACAAAACCAACATGCAAATTTTCCAGCTTGCCTTTTGTTTTTAAAATTGTGTACATATCTAAGATAGTCTGTGTTGGATGTTGATTGCTGCCATCACCTCCATTAATCACGGGGATTGAAGCTGCTTCAGCAGCAAGCCTTCCTGATCCTTCAAGAGGATGCCGTATAATAATCGCATCAGCGTATTGCTCTGTCATCCTTATAGTGTCCCATAAAGACTCGCCTTTTTGCCTTGAAGTTGATTCAGAATCTGCAAATCCCAGCACTTCTCCTCCAAGCTGCTCCATTGCTGAGATAAAGCTTAGCCTTGTTCTTGTTGAAGGCTCAAAGAACAATGTAGCAAGCAGCTTGCCTTTCAAAAGGTTATTTTTTGGCTTATTCTCTATTTGTTTTACAACCTTGAGAATGTGCAAGAGCTCTTCCTTTGAGAAGTCGTTGATTGAGATTATATCCCGATTTTTAAAGTCCATATTAAAAAATTAAGTGACTTCTTCGACTATATAAACGTTATTATTTCAGTATACAAATTCGGTCAGAAATCGTGATTTTGGGAGAAATAGTGCCTATTAGGTAGTGTTAAGGGAGGGTATTTTGTATTTAAATGTTTTGTTTTAACTCTGCAATAAATCCAATCGTCTTCCAACATCTGGATCGACAAAAAATTCCCTGTAAACTGCCGTTGCAGCTCTTATCGCTTTTCCAGGATTTTGATAATCTCTTACACCAAGAATAAAACTATTATCAGATGCTCCACCTGTTCCGTGTGTAATACTGACACCAGCACGTGCTATTGCCCCTGTTGCCCTTGCACGTATACCACGCCGCTCCTGCATATCCTGCCCTACAATTGATATTAACGATGTATTGTGACTAACTTCAATATCCTTATCGTGTAATCCAAGACTCTCTCTCAAATATCTTACTGCGTTATGAACATTTTCATCTGTAAAATATCTACCCTCCACCACAAAAGAAATACCTGATACAGAAGGTATTGGATATACAACTGGAAATTTTCCATTTAGTGAGCTACCACCATGCTCTACTTCCCTAATATAATCCCCTATGGATGAAATTCTTTCACCATGTCGAAGTCCTGTTCTTATGGTAATATCCCCGAATCCTGGCTTATAAGCTACACCAGTTATATCAAATTTATCCGGTCTCCTATCTCTTAAAATTACAGTTGCTTCATGAGGATTGTCTATATCTATTACGTGTATGGGTATTGTTCTTTCCTGGCAAGGCTCTATTGCCTCAGGTGTCAAAATGCCGAATCCCATGAATGTCAATTCAGTTCCTTCTGAGTAAGTTAGACGATCTAAAATAGGAGCATCTTCAAAAATTTCAGGTTGTGCTCTTCTAACCCTGTTGTTGGTTACGTTTTCATAGATAGATGCATTTAGTGCATGTGCAACAGCAGCGCCGGTTGTATCAGAACCGCCTCGGGGCAAGGTAACTAAATGCCCTTCCTTGGAATAGCAATAATATCCCGGCATTACCAGAACATCATAAGAATCAAGTAAATCTTTATCTAGGATATTTTCTTTCACTTTTTCTGTTGTTAGCTCTTGTATTATTGAAGCATCCCCTGGAACATCAGTACCGACTATCAAATCCTTAGGATCCAAAAATAATGCTTTTTTCCCAAGCTTTTCTAAAAAAGGAGTAAACACGTATTTTGCCTCAAAATACTCGCCAAGTCTTGCAACATTATCGATAAATCGTCTTGCCCTTAAATCACTAAGATTTCTTGAACGTGCACCATATGATTCTAAAATTTTATCAAATTCTCTTTTTATCGAGTCATATTCTCCTTTAAGTTCTAGCCTTGAGCATATTTCCTGCCATCGACCCATAATTTTATCGTATAAATCTCCATCAACACTTCCTTTCACTATTCTTTGTTGAGCTGCTGTTATGTACAAGTCTGTTAATCCTTTTGGACCAGAAACTACTGCCACCCTTCTCTTAGAATCTGCCAGCAAGAATTCTACTGATTTTTGTGTCATTGCAGAATCTCTCATGCAATGACCTCCAAATTTAGTAACAATAACGTCTAAGCTCATAATAAAAGGAAAATAAGGTCATTTATAAAGCTTTTCTCTATCTATGAGTGGTAATAAAATCAAGAATTATGACCTATCCCTGTTCCTTAGCGCATCTCTCACACAATAATTGACTTTGGATCTTATTAATGTCTTCTGCATAAGCACCGCATGCCTGGCAGATGGCCTCATTCTTTATTATTCTGTTGATGGGCTTTCTTGTCTCTTCTTTTAATTCGAATTTTTCAACGAGCAAATCAAATAATTGAGGTTCAATTTTCAAAACATCCTTTAATGTCAGCAAACCGATCATCTTTCCTTCTTCAATTACCGGCAAATGCCTGATGTTTGAATCCCTCATCAAGATTAGAGCTTCATAAATGTCATCTTTTGGGGAAATTGTCAGTAATTTTTTCTCCATAAACTCTTCAACTTTTTTATCAATTGGATTTATTCCTTTTGCTATCACATTCCTGACAATATCTTGTTCTGTAATAACACCTTTTGTCTCATGATCCTGTTTAATTACTAGTGCACCAACATGATGTTTGTCCATTACATCTGCACATTCGTTTAAAGTTGTCTCAGGGGAAACAGAAATAGGCTTTGTCGTCATACAATCATAAACTTTGTAGCCGGTTTTCATTTTCGAGAAAAAGATTAATTTTTAGATATATTAATGTTTCGGAATGGTGCATTTTTAAAAAATATGTCAGAAACTCTAATAATTCATCAAGATCTCTATATCTTTTCCGAATACTCTTTTCAAATCCTCGAAAATCGGTTCTTTTATTGAGGTTTTTTGAGGAATTTGAATTTTAGAAATTGCTTTTTCCATTTCTTCCAGGGAACTTTTCTCGATTGACGCAAAGTGCCCATCCTCTTTTATCTTTGCCTTGCTTATTTCCCTTTCTTGACTGTCTAAGTCATAAGTTATATATGCTTCATTTCCAAGCAGCAGCACTTCTCCAAACTTGTCGCCGTGCTTTATCCTTATCTTCAGCCTTTCAAAATCCCTCCCCCTTCTTCTCTGCATATACTCGACAAGGAATTTTATCAAGGCGCCTGACTCCTGATGCACTTTTTGTATTTCAACTTTGGATAATTTCTTGTCATCATAGTCTTTTTTTGCCTTCATTAAATCCTGTATTGTCCTTAAAAACTTTGAAGGCATTTTCCCGGACGAGACCAGCCTGTCGTCAACAATGTTCAATAATTCGTTTTCTTTCACTTTTTCAACGCCTTCTAATCTTAAAACATCGCGAATAACTGTTGTTATAGTATCATAGACGTTTAAAGTTTCCTTTTCATCCCTCATCTTTTCAATTTGGGTGAACAGCCGCTTTATTCTCTTGAGATACTTATCGGTATTTTTTAGCAATTCATCTATCTCTTCTCCGCTTAACTCTTTTTTCTCACCATGCTCTATCGCTTTTCTTGTCTCTACACTTTTTTCCAGGATTTTTACAAATCTTTCCTCTAACAATTTTTCCTTTTTTACGAAAATTTCCCTCATCAATGAGCCTGTTTCTTTTGGAGAAGGCGGTGCAACACCATAGAGCATCAAGGCTGCCTGGCTTGGGGTAAGAACGGCATAGTAAATGTCTTCCATCCCTATTTCATTCATTTTCAGCTGTACACGCCTAAGCACCTGTTCGCCAGAGCCCATGAATATGTCAATAGCTTCAGCGCTTGGCTTTATCTTGCCCATCTTCAGCAATTGCTTCCAAGGCATGAAAATTCCCCTGTCGAAAAATGGAACGCCGTCTCTCAGCAATGTGAAAATGACAGGGTTTGCTTCTTTTAATGAATCCCAAAAATCAGTCAATATGTAAACTTGGATATTGATCTTATTTTTTATTCCTGTCAGTTCGCCTGCTTCAATACCCATGCCTATGATTATAGCCCTTAATTTGTCTTTCAGCTCAATTCTTGTCATTCTTTTGACGTCGGTGTCATCAATCACTATCCAGACATCAATATCTGAAGTTGGAGTTGATTTTCCCTGGACTAATGAGCCAGCCAAAACATAAGAAACAATGTATTTTTCAAATTTTTTCAAGACCATCGTCTTGTGAACTTCGGAAATCTTTATTGCCTGCAGCATTCCAGTGTCATAAATAGGGGCTGATAATGCTATTAGTTGCAACAATTCGTATTTAGCATCAAAACAATTCTGCCAAAGCTCTGAAAGAATCAAAGTCTGAGGAGTGATATTAGGATCAATCTCCTTGCCAATGCTGTTAACAATAGCAGTAAGCTTGTCCTTTAACTCTATTTTAGCCATTGTTCTGCTGTCAGAATCATCAACCAAAACCAAAACGTGAATTTTATCCTTGTCTTCTGGCTTTGGCTCAGCAGCTTTTTGTGGAGCTTGTGGGGGGGCTGCTTGAGGTAGAGGCTGCTGCATTTGCTGTAGCTGCTGCAATTCCTCTGGTTTTGGAGGGGGCATTAATGCAATCCCAACAATGTATTTGTCAAATTTTTCAAGAACTTTTTTCTGGAATTTTTCCAGCTTTGTTTTGATGGTCTTTAACTTGTCTTGTACGTCTTTTGGAAGTTTAGAAATTGCCTGTATATCCTTAGGAAGATCCTTAGGAAGCTTAATATCCTTTACTGGAGTGTATTGCTTTTTATCTTTCTTAACCATAGAAACCCCTCCCTTGTAAATTTTGGTTTATTTATAAATCTTTGCTTATAAAGATATTTTGTTATTTTCAATATGGAAGATAATTTGAATCATTCATAAAAACGAAAGATTTAAATATAAGTTATATTACTGATAAGTAGTAACAAATTAGCTATTCTTGGGGTGAAATCGACATATATACTCAAGTAGCGAAATGTTTAAATATAAGTGTTATTATTATCTCGTAGTAACAAATCAGTTACGAGTAAAACATTAAATTAAAATAAACTAATTAAAACCAAACAAGGGGGTTGGAAATAAAATGGGAGACGTAGTACCGATAGAGAAATTCAACGGAAAAACAAAAGCAGAAATAGATGCATTAGCAAAGGAGTATATTGGCCTGCATCAAATTAATGATAGTGCTGTTCATGAAGAAAGATTTAATCTGCCTGCTAAAAGAAACGATGAAGTTGGAAAAGTCAGAGATGGTTTAGAAGGTGTGGTTTCTTCAATTCTAGGTGATAGAGTATATCCTGATAAAGAAGGAGCAGACAGAATTGTAGAAGGATTAGTTGCTAAAGGATACGAAGCTGAAGGACAAAAACTTCCTGGAGATTCAACTGAAAGAGCACAAAAGATTCAAGAATATGTAGGTCAAGCTGGTGTAGATTATACACAGCTTCTTAAGCAAATTATAAGTACTCGTAAACCTACAAAAATGAGTGACCTTCCTGAAGATCATCCATTAAGGAGATTGATAACTTATGTTACAGCCAAATCTCACAAAGGGCAAAATAGGGTACAGTTTATTCCGCAAAGATTAGCAAGTTTGGGAGCTGTTCATAGAGAGAGTGTTATAGAAGCATTGAACAAATATGGTGAATTAAGATTAGATCCAAGGTATGCGACGATAGATGAAGCATTACAGACCTTTGGACAAAGATTGCAAGCAAAAATGGCCCAGTATGACGCTAATGAACCAAGCAAGGTTCATAACCAAGCTTATACAAATAAAAAGGCTGCTTAAGCTTTTTTCTTTTCTTTTTTTAATTTTCTTTTTCTTCTCTTACATGTAAATCTA
>CEPX01015948.1_pt1 | contig 38483 bp, 37 predicted proteins | sample 361361 | NCBI WGS metagenome assembly CEPX01 (sample SAMEA2619974, study PRJEB7988) | marine metagenome | biome: marine biome (ENVO:00000447); feature: mesopelagic zone (ENVO:00000213) & marine oxygen minimum zone (ENVO:01000065); material: "saline water (ENVO:00002010), including plankton...
TAATATTGATTTAAACCAGGCAAATTATTTTGCTGGCCATTCACTCGGAGAATATTCTGCTTTAGCTTGTGCTAATTCTTTGCCATTCGAAGAAGCCGTTCGCTTACTGTACGCAAGAGGTAAATTCATGCAGGAAGCTGTGCCATTCGGTAAAGGAGCCATGTTAGCCATATTAGGTTTGAAAGTAGAGAAAATTTTAGAACAAATAAATTCAATTTCAATAAATGGAACTTGCGAAATAGCTAATGATAACGGTCCAGGTCAAATTGTTGTTAGTGGAGATAAGGATAGTATTCAAATTTTACAAAATAGTCTTAAAAAAAAATCTATACGCGGATTAATTTTGCCTGTGAGTGCACCATTTCATTGCTCTTTAATGGAAAGTGCTGAGAAAAAAATGAGCCAAAAAATAACAGAATCAATATTTAAAAATCCGAAACCATCAATAATATCTAATGTTACCGCAAAGGCTGAAAACAAAGCCAGCAAAATTAAGGAGTTATTAATTAAGCAGATTACTTCAAGAGTAAATTGGAGAGAAAGTATAGAGTATATGATTAATAATGGGGTTAATGAATTTATTGAAATTGGGCCAGGAAAAGTTCTAACAGGTTTGGTGAGGAGAATTAACAAAGACGTAAATGTTTTTAATATTAATTCTATTGATGATATAACAAATTATATAAATAAATGATTAGTTTTAAAAATAAAAAAATATTAATTACTGGTGCAACCGGTGGAATAGGTAATGAACTTGTTAAAAAATTTTTAGATTTAGGAGGAAACATAGTAGCTACAGGAACAAAAGTAGAAAAATTAGATATTATAAAAAAAAAATATCCTAATGTAAAAATCCAAAGATTTGATATCTCAGAGCATTCAAGAATCGAAGAATTTATAAACAATGTTGTCTTGGATTTGGGTGGACTAGATGTACTCATTAATAATGCTGGAATAAATAAGGATAATCTGTCTATAAGAATGAAGGATAAAGAATGGAAATCAGTAGTTGATGTAAATTTAACTTCTACTTTTTTATTGTGCAAGCATTCAATAAAAATTATGTTAAAAAAAAAGTACGGCAGAATTGTAAATATTACTTCAATTGTAGGTCACTCAGGAAATTTAGGTCAGTCAAACTATGCTGCTTCAAAGGCTGGAATTATTGGCATGTCTAAATGCCTTGCAATTGAATATGCAAAAAAAAATATAACAGTTAACTGTGTCTCTCCTGGTTTTATAGCCACAGATATGACGACGAATATTGCAGAAAAAGTAAAGATGTTTCTTGCATCAAGAATACCTATGGGAAAATTCGGGTCAAGGAAAGATGTGTCAAATTGTGTAGCTTTTTTGTCTTCGGATTCAGCTTCTTATGTCACTGGAGAAACACTACATGTTAATGGCGGCATGTATATGGCTTGACAAAATTTACGATTAATCTATTAAGTTTAGTATTACCAATTTATTATAGGAATCAAATGGCAGACGATGTAGCAAGTAAGGTAAAAAAAATAGTTGCAGAACACTTGGGAATCGATGAAGCAAAAGTAATTGAGGAAGCTAGCTTCATAGACGATTTGGGAGCAGATAGTTTAGATACAGTCGAACTAGTTATGGCGTTCGAAGAGGAATTTGGTTCTGAAATTTCTGACAACGAAGCTGAAAAAATATTAACCGTTGGTGATGCTATAAAATTCATAGAGAACAAATAAAACTAAAGCTTGTTTTACAATTTTTTAGTATGATTTTTGATTGTACAGGGATGATGGTAATTGTATCCTCACCTTCTGGAGCAGGCAAGACTACACTTGTAAAATTATTATCCAAAAGAAACAAAAGTTTTGAGATTTCAATTTCAAATACAACACGAGTACCTAGGAGAGATGAAATTGAAGGCAAAGATTATTATTTTATCAATGAAGAGAAATTTAATGATCTAATCAAAACAAAATCTTTTTATGAGCATGCAAGAGTTTTTAATAATCTTTATGGTACATTAAAAGACCCTGTTATTAAACATTTATCTCATGGAAAGGATGTACTGTTCGACATAGATTGGAATGGCTCCAAACAAATGAAAAGACTAAAACTAAAAAATAAATTAATTTCGATATTTATTTTACCACCAAATATTAAAACACTTAGAGATAGATTGTCCAATCGTGATATGAAGGATAAATTAATATTAAAAGAAAGAATGAATCAATTCAAAAACGATGTGTTACATTGGAAAGAATATGACTATATTGTGATAAATAACGATTTAGAAAAATGCTATCAAGCAATTATGTCAATAATTGATTGTGAAAAAAAAGGAAAAAAATTTTTATTTGATCAAAATAAAATTAAAGAAAAAATATCTGAATTAATTAGCTAAATTTTCATACTCCTTTGTAATTTCAAAATAAATTTCTTTACTTAAATTCTGTGGTCTTAAATTTAGGTTAATTTTTAATTTATTCAAAATTTCATTACTATTGTTAAATAATTGCTTAATTGGTTTGTTAATCATTTTTCTTTTTTGTGAAAAAAAAACTCTTGTAACTACTTCCAAATTTTTTGCATTTTGAAATTTTACATGTTTTAATTCTGGAATAAATGACAAAACGCTACTTTCTACTCTTGGTTTTGGATAAAAACAATTTCTAGAAACATCAAAATGTTTTGTAATCTTTAGTTTCCAATTACTAATTATAGATAGTCTGCCGTAATTTTTGGTATTAGTTTTGGCAGTAATTCTTTCTGCAACATCTTTTTGAAACATTAAGATTAGTTTTTTATACCAAAAACTTGAATTACAATTTAATATCCACTTTGCAAGTATTTGAGTAGATATATTATATGGTAAATTACCAAATACAGTTAATTTTTTATTGGATAAATTTTTTTCGTTAGTTTTTAGTATATCTTCGTTAAAAATATTTATCTTATTCTTGAACTCTTTTTTTATATTTCTATAAAGTAACTTATCTTTTTCAATTAAAAAAATTTTTTTTGGTTTTTTTTTAATTATTTCTTTCGTTAGATTGCCCGTACCAGGACCAACTTCTAATATATCATCTTTTTTATTTATATCTCCAATATCAATAATTTTATTTATAATGTTAATATCTGTTAAAAAATTTTGTCCCAAGCTTTTTTTTGGTAGAATTGTCACTGTATATTGTTAAAAAACTTTATTGATTCAATTAAACTGGATGGATCGGCAACTTTTTTTCCGACAATATCTGCCGCAACACCATGATCGGGTGATATTCTAATAAATGGAAGTCCCAAGGTAATATTAATAGCTTTAAAACTCATTATGGTTTTGATCGGCGTTAGTACTTGATCATGATACATTCCAACAACCACATCGAACTTTTTTTCGTTTTTTGATAAAAATAACGTGTCAGCAGAAAGTGGGCCAGTAATATTAATTTTTAGTTTTTTTATTTTTTTAATTGCAGGTTTGATTATTTTTTCTTCTTCTGAGAATCTTTCATGAGAAAAACAATGTGGATTTAATCCTGTGATTGCGATTTTAATCTTTTTTTTTAAATATTTATTATAAAAAAAAACAATTTCTTTTATTTGATTTACTATTTTTTTAACATTTAGTTTTTGAGATATTTTTTTTACCGCAACATGTGTTACAATCGGAGTAACAGCTAATTTATTGCTGTAAATTAACATTGTTGCCTTGTCATAACATCCTATTTTATATGCAATAAATTCCGTTATACCATTGAACCTTTTATTCAAAAAAGTTTCTTTTGACACTGGTCCATTTACAATTCCTAAAATTTTATTTTGTTTTATCAAATTTAATCCTTGAGAAAAACAATCCGAAATAAATTTATTTGATTTTTCAGAAATTTTTTCAAAAATTTTTTTTTGATCGTATTTTATATCAATCACAGGAATAGCCGTGCCTTTTAAATCATCCAATTTAAAGTTTTTTTCAATTAATTTTAGATTTAGATTAAATTTAAAATATTTTAAGTGTCTGTATAGAAGATTGTAATTTCCAATAACTAAGCATGGAAGGTGTCTAAATTTTTTTTTTTTTATCCAAGATTTAAAAATTATTTCAGAGGAAATACTATTAGGTTCTCCAAGAATTATAGCAATTGGTTTAATCATTGAAATATTTGATTTTAATATTGTTTTTTATTTGATTAAAATAATTGGTTGAGAAATTATTTAATTGTTTATTTTTTTCGATCTCAATTATTTTTTCCATCTCTTTATTAAGATCCATATTAGTTTCCTCAACCCTTTTATCTCCAACTTTTAATATTAAAATTCCTCCTGAAATAGGAATGGGCTCAGTGATAGAACCTATTTTGGTTTCATTTACAGATTTTACCAATACTTTAGAAAATTTACTTTCACTTACCCATCCCAGATTACCACCCTGTTGAGCAGTTGCTGATGAACTAAATTTAATTGCAGTGTTTTCAAATCCTTCCTCTTTTATATTTTCTATTACATCATCTATTGTAATTTGATCTTTTTTTTTGCCTTCTATAATTTGATCATTTGTTTCGACTTCAACCTCTTTTTCTATAGACTTTTCTTCAACTATAGAATTTTTTTTATTATTATAAGAAGCGTTTTCTGCTTCAATTATTATTCCACTATTTTTTTCATCCACAACTTTATTTTCTGGCAATTCTTCAACAACTTTGTTTTCATTTAATTCTTCTTCACTTTCTTCATCTAGTTCCTTTATTGCTGAATTTTCGATAAATATTTCGTAAACTAGATACTCCACATTCTTTTTTTGTTCTGCAATTAATATTTTCAATTTCTCATCAATTTTTTTCTTATCAATAACAATTTGATTCTTGTAAAACTGATAAACCAATTGGTTCCATTTTAACTCAAGTAAAATTTTTTTTTTAAATTCATCTAATTCATATTCCTGAAATTTTAAAAATGTCGTAAAATCTTCGAAGTTCCTAAATCCAATATTTCGAGATGTTTTGATCATTTGATTATTAAGTAGTTCATCTTTTATAATTATATTATTGTAATTTGATAGCGCAGTGATTTTTATTTTATCTTTAATTAAAGAATCAATTGCGATTTCTTTAAATTCTCGATCATCCGATTTCTTAATTTGTCCCACAGTTATTACATTTAAATAATTTATTTCTTTATCCAAATCGTAATTGGTAATAATTTCGTCTCCCACTGATATAATTACTTTATTGTTCAATTCTGCATTTGAATTAGTCAATAAAAATATTGATAGAAGGATTGTAGTTATTGATAATTTGATATTTTTTCCCACTCAATTAACCGTGAGTCCCGTTGCAGATATCGGTACCTTTCCAAAAGGTATAATTGTTAATGTAAACATTAGATTTTCACTAGGTTCTAAATCATTATCTGAGTAAAAACTTTTATTATATTCTACTGCCGCTCTCAGGCAGTCGTTTTCATATTGATAGCTCATATTATAAAATTCAGTGGCCTCAGTTGTAAAGTTTTCACGAGTTTTAAACTTTAAAGAATTTGATTTGTTTAATTCTAAAACAAGTCCAGCGTTAATATAATGGTTATTTCCTATATGGTTATTTTCTTCAAGATATTCAAAATTTGTAATTAATTTATTAATTTTAAAAATACCTGAAATTTCATTATAATTTAAAGTACTGTAATTGTTATCTAGTGAAAATTTATAACCAACTTTACTAAATTCATTCAGATAATAATTTACATTGCCAACCAATTCTGATGTTTTTTCATTCAGTGAGCTTTGTCTTGGCATATCGGCATTATCATCATAGCTAAAAATTTGACCTATTGACAAACTGAATTTCTTGAAATTATTTTTATCCTTATAATTATAATCTGTTCCTAAAGTTAAACTTGCACCTGTCTCAAGTGTGTCAATATCAGCCAATTTATTTAAAGAATACAGGTTTGACATTTCCAATTTCAAACTGTCATCACTCATATTTCTCATATGGCCCGGTGCTACCCTCAACATTAGTTTTGGTGTTAGAGTTTTTTTATAATTTTCTGACCGTTTTTCTAAAGGTAGAGAACTTAACAATGATATCGCACCCGCGAATTCAATATTATTTTTGTCATCTTTATGTTGAAGGGCGTTTTTTGATCGATAATTTGAATTTTTTAAATTACTCTCAAATTTTGTTATAATGCCAGAATTACTAATATAATCATTTGACTTCCAATGAAAATCGTTGACTAATTTTGTTTGCTTTTTATTAGTTTCGTAGTTTTTGTGGTAGCCTCTAGATTGAAAGTTAAGTGTTCCCAGTTCCTCAGAAATAGATAATTTATTTTTATAATCATAGTTTGGCGTTACAAACTCATATCTTTCATCAGTTTTGCTTAAATCTTCGTATACATCCATGCTTATATCCAAATCTGAATTATTTTTTGAAAAATTCATAGCTATTGAGGAATTCATCATCGTGTTACTTTTCATTATTTTAGAATTAATGTCGTGAACTTTAAGGTAAGTATCATTTGATGTTTTTTGAAAATTAAATGAAAGTTTACTTTTATCAAATGTTTCGAGATCTAAATCAATATCAGATCTTGCAAAGATATGATTCCTACTTCCATCGGTTTTTTTGTTAGAGGTTTTTTTATAGCCTTGATTAAAACTTCCATCTAGTATTGAATAACTATTTTTTGTTACATGTCGATATTCTGTTTGGATTACAGGATTTTCATTTGCATAAATTTTTGGATTTAATGTTGCATCCTTATGTTCTGCTAAAGCGAAATAATAAGGTAAATTAATACCTTTTCCTAACAAAGTAGAATTCGTTATGCTCGGTGTCAAAAATCCAGATTGTCTCTTTACCGTTGGGTCAGGGTGAAAAAATATCGGAGTATAAAATACAGGGTAACCATATAAGTATAATTTTGCATTTTCATAGCTGATTTTTTGTTTTTCCTTATCATGAATTATCTTTTTTGCCATGAGTTTCCATGGTGGACATTTATCTCCCCTTTTTTTACAAGTTGTAAAAAACCCTCCTTCAATATAACTTTTATTCTCAGTAATGACTGCAGAATTAGCAACTAATCTTGGGTCATTTTCAACATCTCCAAATGTATCCTTTTTAAATTTCAATTTTAAATTTGATCCTGCCATTCTTTTATTCTTAACATCGACAAATATATCGTCGAAAAAATATTTATTCTCATATTTATCAGTTATTTTAATATTACCTTGTGATCTTAAATTTTTATTTTTTATAGTGTAGTTAAACATATCTACTAAAATTGAATTTCCGTAACCATCATTCACTTTTGTTAATTGGTCAGATTTTATGACTTGATTTCTTTTGTCATATAAAGCGATTTCGGTCTCGATGGTTACTCCATCACTGCTTTTAAAAAAAACGTTGCCTTCAGCTAACATTTCCTCTTTGTTTTTTAAATATTGAAACTTGTCTGATACAAGCTCGTTATTTGTTTTTGCTTCTTTAAAAAAAACGTTGCCTTCAGCTAATATTTCCTCTTTGTTTTTTAAATATTGAATTTTGTCCGATGTAAGTACATTATTTGTTTTTGTGTCGGTTATTTTGACAGATTTTTTTGCATCTATAATATTTTCTTTCTTATCATAAGTTGCATTTTCAGCTTCGATAGTAATTCCATCTTGTCCTACAATAAGAACATTGCCTTTCGCTTGAATTGTTTCGCTATCCTGAAGTAACTTTATATTTGATGCACTAATATCGAATTCATCAGCAACTAAATCCTGAATTAAAGAAAAGAAAATTAATGTCAAATATAAAAATATATTTTTATTATTTTTCATTAACATGAATCATTCCTATAGAACTAAAAATCAAAACTATACTTAAAGGAGTCCAAACAGACATTATTAAAGAAATTTGTTCCGTTTCTCCCAATGCTCTGGATAAGTCATTAAGATAAAAAATGACAACCGAAAGAATAATGGTAATAATGACATAAATCAGATAACTTCCCCTATACTTTACATTCGTTACAACGGCCCCAGCAAGAAGCGTCATGGACATTAAAAAAAGCGGGTAGGACAAGGCTTTATGAAATTCACTTTCAATTTCTTTAGTAGAATAGCCTAAATATTTGTAATTTTCTTTTAATTTGTTCAGCTCCCAAAAAGAAATAGCATCTAAATTGGAAAAAATATTTTTTATGCTGTTAATTTCAAAGTGACTTATTAAAGAATACTCTACAAAATAGCTAGAGGTGTTGTTACTATCACTGTAATAAACAGTTGCATCACTTAATTTCCAATTATGTTTGCTGATATCAGCTTTACGCGTTTCAATTCTTGATAGAGGCCTATTGTTTTCGTCAAACTTATAGATAGAAACATCTATCAAACTGTTTTTACTTAATCTTTTTGCTCTAATTATATTTATGTTTCCCTCGATTTTATCTTTTATCCAAATACCATTTTCTGTAATTGCAGCCAAATAATCATTATCTTTAGTATAATTATTTTTTATATCCAAATATTTGTATGTAAGTTTTGAAGTTATCGTATTTACAGCTGTTACAATAATTATGCCAAAAACTAGTGATATTAAAGCCGGAAAGATTATAATTTTAAAATTTGATATACCTGCTACCCTCAAAGCAATTAACTCTTCCGATCGAACAAATCTTAAAAATAATATGATTGATGAGATTAAAAAAATAAATGGAAAAAGTTTATATATCATTGAGGGCACCTTTAAAAAAGTTAAAGCTACGGGTAATAAAAATCCAACCCCGTGATCCTTAAAAAAATTAACTTCTTCGAATATATTAAGAACAATTCCCAGGGCCAGAAACATCAAAGTAACATTCAATACAGTTTTGGAGTATTCAATAAAAAAATATTTTTTAAATATATTAAATTTAAACATTTTATTGATCTAGATTTTCAAATTTAAATATTCTAATTAAATTTTGGTAATTCAATAATATTAATAAAGGAGGCAAAGAATAATAAAAGATTGAACTCAAAGCAGAGCTTCCTGAGTATCTAACCATAATTTCTGCAAACACCAGGATGGCAAATGCCGTTATAAAAACAATATACTTTTGAAGAAAATAATATTTGCTTTCCTTTCTCGAGGATAACAAGTAACAAACAATTATTGATATGATGGGAATGTAAAGGGGCATTCCTAATCTTCTATTCAGCTCAGATGTAATGTCATCTATCCTAGCTCTACATTGTCGTTCTGAAAGAATAATTTTGCCCTCATCTAAAAATGGTCTAATACAATTTAACAAACTAAGAGTATTATTTTCCTGTATTTTTGGATAAGTCGTAGTTTTGCTTTCAAATGAAGCTAGATTAATATCTGTTTTGTAAAATTTTAAAAAATTAATTTTTTTGTTTTTTTTCTCTGTCTGGATTACACCATCGAATAAAACTAAAAAATTTTGCTCAGTTAAAACACCAACTTTTACAAATGGCATTACACCTTTTGTTTCAATGTATCCTTTTTTGGCAATAATTGTTTTCGATTTTGCATTACCTGGAACATCATCTCTTAAGAAAACATTTAACATTTCTCCATTGGGGGTTTTTTTTTCAACAAATATAGTTAACCCTTTAACCGTATCATTAAATTTTTTTTCTTTTAACAAAGAAGGAAAGAGAGTTATGTTAGATGATTTTAAAACTGATCTTGCAATATTCAGAGATGAGGGACTTATAGAAAGCGATAATAATAATTGAAATAATGTAATTAAAATTGAAATTATAAAAATAAAATTCACGAGTCTGATTTTATTTAAACCAGATGTCCAAAAAACTAATAATTCGTTATTTTTTTCAAATTGCAATATTGTAGTTAATAAACTGATTAAAAAAACTAAAGGAATTAATCTACCAATGACTTTTGGTATGTTTAAAATTGAATATGTAAAATAAACACTAAATGCATGTCCGTCTTCGGTAACAAAATCTAAATAATTTACAGCTTGAACAATCCAAACAATTACACATATTGATATTAATATTAAAGTAAATAAGGAAATAAATTCCGTAAAAAAATATCTATAAATTGTATTTTTCATTACGGTTGATTTAATATATATGTTAGTTTTATTCAACTGTAACAAGAAAATATGAAAAATACTATTATTTTTGATAATAAAATTGATTTTAAACAAGGAGAAACATTAACTTTTTTTCTTAATGAAAATTTTGACTTTAGAGTAGAAAACAGAATCCTTTCTGCTCAAACATTAAATAAAATTCAAGTTTATCTGAAAAATTTAAAATCCAAAAAAATAAAAGAAAAAATAATATGCTTTGATATTTCGGAAAAAAATAAAGTTTTATTTATTGTAATAAAAAAGAATTTGGTTTCAAATAATTTTGAAGAATTGGGAGCAAACCTTTATTCTTTTATAAAAACAAACAAGATGGATAAAGTAAATCTGTATGCAGACACAATCAACTCTTTTAAACTCTATAAAAAAAATACTGAGTTAATTTTACATTTCATTCACGGATTTAGCTTAAAATCATATTCTTTTAATAAATACAAAACACAAAACAAAAACATTTTTTATTTTTTATTAAAAATAGTATCTTCTGAAAAAACTTTGCTAAATAATAATTACTTTAGATATAAAGCAATAGAATCCGGAGTTTTTCACGCAAGAGATTTAGTTTCTGAACCTCCAAATATTTTGAATCCAAAAAAATATGTAGAAATTATAAAAAAACTTTCTTCATTGGGTATAAAAATTCAAATTTATAACGAGTCAAAAATGAAAAAGTTAGGAATGCTTGCTCTTTTGGGTGTAGGTCAAGGAAGCATCAATGAGTCATTTTTAGTAACTATGGAATGGAGAGGAAACAAAAAATCAAAAGATAAACCTTTGGCGTTCGTTGGAAAAGGAGTTTGTTTTGATACGGGGGGAATTTCCTTAAAACCTGCCAGATTTATGGAAGAAATGAAATATGATATGGCTGGTTCTGCTGCTGTGGTTGGATTACTCAAAACTTTGGCTTTAAGAAAAGCAAAAGTAAATGTGGTTGGAGTAGCGGGACTTGTTGAAAATATGCCAAGTGGAAATGCTCAAAAACCAGGTGATATTGTGAAATCCTATTCTGGTAAAACAATTGAAATTTTAAATACTGACGCAGAAGGAAGGTTGGTGTTGTCTGATGCTATTAGTTTTACTGAAAAAAAATTTAAACCTAAATTTATAATTGATTTGGCCACACTCACTGGAGCAATCATCATATCTTTGGGAGAGGAATACGCGGGACTGTTTTCCAACAGTGATGATTTATCAAATAAAATTTCCGGAATAAGTAAAAAGATTGGAGAAAAAGTTTGGAGGTTACCCTTAAATGAAAATTATAATAAATTAATGGATTCCACAGTAGCTGATGTACAAAATATTAATTATTCAGGCGGTGCCGGATCTATTACTGCCGCTCAATTCTTACAAAGATTTATAATCAACAAAACTCCTTGGGCACATCTAGATATTGCCGGGATGGCATTTTCAAAAAAAGCTTCAAATCTAAATCCAAAGGGAGCAACAGGTTTTGGAGTTCGTTTACTCAATAAGTTGATAGAGGAATATTATGAATAACAATTCATCAGAAAGGACATTGTCAATTATTAAACCAGATGCAGTTGAAAGGGAACTAGAGATAAAAATAAAAAAAATTTTTATAGATAATAAATTGAATATTGTCGATAGTAAAAAAATACAAATATCCAAAGAAGAAGCTGAGAAGTTTTATAAAGTTCACCAAACAAAACCATTTTATGAGAAACTATGTTCTTATCTTTCTTCTGGGCCAATAATTGCAATAATTTTAGATGGTGAAAATGCTATTCAAAAAAACAGGGACTTAATGGGAGCCACAGATCCTAAAAGAGCAAAAGATGGTACGATTAGAAAACTTTATGGAATTTCTATTGATAAAAATTCAGTGCACGGATCAGACAGTCCCGAAAATGCCAAAGCAGAAATAGATTTTTTTTTTAATTAATCAAGATATATATTTTGTAAATTTATTAGCATTTGAAGAGTTTCTTCACTTTTTTTATAGGTAAAGGATTCTTTTTTAACTATTATTGGAGAATGTTTATTTCTTTTTCAAATATAGCTAAAAAGATATTCAATATTATTTTTACTTTAACATTTCTATTTTTTATTTCATCGGATCGTTCTCTAGCATCAAATCATATATTGGCAGTAGAAGAATTAAAAATTTCTAGAGAAATAGATTTGGAATTTTCAAGAATTAAGATTATTGATGAAGCGTTTAAAAAAGCATTTTATATATTATTAAGTCAAACTTTAAATTCTACAGATATCAAGAAATTAAAAAATGTTAATATGAGAGAAATAAAAACCTTGGTCGAAAATTTTAAAATTAAAAATGAAATTTTTAGAGAAAATAAATACTATGCAAATTTTGATGTATATTTTAACAAAAAAAAAATAAAATTTTTCTTAGAAAAAAAAAACTTATTTTATTCAAACCCAAAACAAATATCAGTTTTGTTTTTACCCATTATTATAGAAAAAGGGAATTTGCACCTTTTTAATGATAATATTTTTTATAAATATTGGATAAGTAATAAAGATCAAAGTGGATTAATAAATTATATTATGCCCCTTGAAGACATAGATGAAACTTTAAAATTGATAGGTTCTCAAGAAAATTTAGAAAATTTAGATATAATAGAGATTGCCAAAAAGTATAACACAGAAAATTATATTTTAAGTTTAATATATATAGAGAATAAAAAACTAAATTTTTTTTCTAAAATTAAATTTCAAGAATATAAAAAAAATTCAAACTTAATTTTTTATAAAGCAGATATTAAAGATGCAGATTCAATAGTAACCATGATTAAAAAAGTAAAAGTACACTTAAATGACATATGGAAAGATTTTAATAAAATAAATACTTCTATTAAATTATCATTAAATCTGATTTTAAATAGTAATCATGCAAACAAAATTTCTAAATTTGAAAATATTCTAACCAAAATTGATGATATAAACTCCTATTCAATCAAAAAATTTGATTTAAACAAGACAGTTTATGAAATTATTTATAATACGAATCCTAATAAATTAATAAAACAATTTTCTATTTATGGTTTCGAAATAGTTAATGTTGAAGGCCTTTGGATAATACAATGAATAACAAAGATCAAATATTATTTAACTTCAAGCTTAATAAAAATTATTTAGATCAAGATTATTATTTATCTTCTAGCAACCAAGAGGCATATAAATTAATTAACTGTTGGCCAAAATGGATTAAAAAAACAATTAATCTATATGGAGAAAAATTTTCAGGAAAATCTCACTTGGCTTCAATTTTTGAAAAAAAAACTGCTTGTATAAAAGTTTTTTCTAGAAAATTTTCAGATGAAACGATTCAAAATTTTAAAACCAAGCAAGCTGTAATTATTGAAGATTTAGATGAAAATTTTTCGGAAAACTTGTTATACACGGTTTTAAACATAATAGAACAAGAAAATAAATATTTACTGATAACTTCCTTAGAGCCACTAAATAAATTTAATTTTAAATTACCTGATCTTATTTCAAGAATAAGAAATTGTTTAATAATTGGAATTAAAAATCCTGATGATAATTTAATTTATGCATTGTTGACCAAGTATTTATCTGACAGGCAAATAAATATTGATAAAAAATTAATTGAATATATTATTAAAAGAATCGATCGATCATATGAAAAGATATTTTTATTTATTCATAAAGTAGATGAACTCAGTTTAAAAAAAGGTAAGTCAATTGATTTGGCAACCATAAAAGAAGCATTAAAAAAATAAGGTAAAAATTGCATAAATATAGAACACATAATTGTTCAGAGCTTCGATCGAGTCATGAAAATACTACTGTAAAATTATCAGGCTGGGTGCATAGAAAAAGGGATCATGGAAACCTGTTATTCATTGATCTTAGAGATCACTATGGAATTACGCAATGCGTTATTGAAACTACAAATGCAAATTTTAAAATTTTGGAAAAAATCAAACCAGATTCTGTAATTTCTATAACAGGAAAGGTCTTGAAAAGAACCTTAGAAACCATCAATAAAGATTTACCCACAGGAAAAATAGAAGTTGAGTTTAAAGAGCTGGAGATTTTATCGGAAGCTGAAGAATTACCGATACCAGTTTTTGGAGAACAGGATTATCCAGAAGATATAAGACTAAAATACAGATTTTTGGATCTCAGAAGACAAACAATGCATAAAAATATTATTTTAAGATCTAAAGTAATTTCTTTTATTAGAAAAAAAATGGTCGGCTTGGGATTTAACGAATTTCAAACACCAATTTTAACTGCATCTAGCCCAGAGGGTGCTAGGGATTTTTTGGTTCCAAGCCGGTTAAATCCTGGAAAATTTTATGCATTACCACAAGCTCCTCAACAATTTAAACAAATGATAATGGTAGCTGGGTTTGATAAATATTTTCAGATAGCACCATGTTTTAGAGATGAAGATGGTAGGGCAGATAGGAGTCCTGGAGAGCATTATCAACTAGATATAGAAATGTCGTTTGTTGAAAAAGAAGATATTTTTTCAACTATGGAACCACTCTTTTATGAATTGTTTAGTGAATTTGGATGTGGAAAAAAAGTTTCAGATTATCCATTCAAAAAAATTTCTTTTGATGATTCAATGTTGCAATATGGAACTGACAAACCAGATTTAAGAAATCCTTTAAAAATTTCAGATGTCACCGACATATTTAACTCTGTTGATATTAAACTGAATATATTCAAAAAACAGATTGACAAAGGTGCTATTGTAAGAGCAATTCCTGCCCCTAATACTTTTAAAAAACCGCGAAGTTTTTATGATAGTACAAATGAATGGGCAAAAATGGAAGGTGCTAATGGACTTGCTTATTTATCAATAATAAAAATTAAAGACAAACTTGCAGGATTAGGCCCTATTGCAAAATTTTTTTCTGATAACGGAATAAATAAAATAGCCAAAGCATGTAATCTTAAAGATGGAGATGCTGTATTTTTTTCTTGTGAAAAAAAACAAATTGCTGAAAAAATTTCTGGTTTAGCAAGACAAAAAATAGCTGAAGATTTAAATTTAATACAAAAAAATCAATTTCGATTTTGTTGGATTGTAGATTATCCATTATATCAATTTGACGAAGAAAAAAAAAAAATTGATTTTAGTCATAATCCATTTTCTATGCCAAAAGTTAGCTATGAGGAATTTGATAAAATAGACCCTCTTGAAATTCTTGCAGAACAATATGATTTGGTATGTAATGGTATTGAACTATCCTCTGGCGCAATTAGGAATCATCTTCCAAAAATGTTCTATAAAGTATTTTCAAAAGTTGGATATTTAAAAAAAGACGTTGATAGTAAATTTGGAGGAATGATTAAAGCGCTATCCTACGGTGCTCCTCCGCACGGCGGATTGGCTCCAGGCATAGATAGGATTGTAATGTTACTAGCGAATGTAGAAAATATAAGAGAAATAACCTTGTTTCCGCTAAATCAGAACGCTCAAGATCTGCTAATGGATGCCCCATCAGAGGCAACGGATCAACAACTGAAAGAACTAAACATAAGGACTATTAAAGAAAACAAAAATTAATTTAATTATTTTTTGCTTTTTAAATTAATTCTTACATCGGTAAGATCAATTAGTTTTTTTTCATAATTACTTCTTACAAAACCTTTGCTAGTAATATCTTTAATTAATTTTAAAAATTGTGTATTTTCTTCTTTGTTAATTCCTTTGTTATTTTCTTGATGTGTCAATGACGGTGTATGAGCCAAGTCTTCCCTGCCCGAATATGATATTGCAAGTTCTCTAAATATATAATCTAAAATAGAAGAAGCGCTCAAAATTCTATCATTACCTTCAATTTTACCAGAGGGTTCAAATTTTGTTCCCACGTAGGCACTGACAAATTCGTCAAGTGGAACCCCATATTGTAAACCCAATGAAATTGCTATAGCAAAGTTATTCATTAAAGCCTTGACCAATTCTCCTTCTTTACTTGTGTCAATAAATATTTCACCTAATTTACCATCATCGTATTCTCCAGTATGCAAGTATACTTTGTGATTACCAATGGTAACTTTTTGAATATACCCTTTTCTTCTGTCAGGCATTTTAATTCTAGGATATGATTTTTCATTAATCTGCAAATTTATTTTTTTATTCTTTTTTTCTAATACTTGTTCACTTAAATTTTTTTGAACTATATTGGGTACTTCTAAAGGTTTATTATTAGGTTCAGATAAAGAGTTTAAATTTGCTATATTTTTATTCTCTAAATTTTTTGTTTTTCTAGCGTCTAATTTAACATCAATAATTTCAAACTTGCCATCCTCTCGTTGATCTAGTTTTGAAAGTTGATCTTCATTTAACTCATCCAGATAATGTTTAACTTTAAAACTACAAGTGTAAAAGGTTTCAACTAAGTATTTTGACATATCTTTGTGTATCGAATTAAATTTTTTTTAAGAAAACGCTTATCTATGGTATATATTAATTCATAATTAAGTCTAATTTTTTTTTTACAATTGGTAATTGTGTGAAGAATTTTTTTTACGGATAATATAACAACCTTTAGCGTTAATATTTTATGAACTTATTGAAGCAAATATTTACATGGTGGAATCGACAGACAATAGGAACAATGATCCTCACTTTTTTTTCAGGAAAACTTAAAGGAATCGATGAATTTGGCAACAAGTATTATGAGAGTAAATCTGGTAGGAGATGGGTAATATATAAGGAAACTGTTGAAGCATCCAATATTCCTCCAAATTGGCACAACTGGATTCATTTTACAAACAACAAGTTGTCAGTTGCTAGTCAAAAAAAACATTCTTGGGAAAAGAGACATGTGTCCAATTTAACGGGAACAAATAGAGCTTACAGACCAAAAAAAATAATTGAAAACAAAACTATCAAAAAAAAATATGAAACTTGGAAAATATAGTATTTATTTTTTTATTTATTTTTTTTTTAATTTAAATCAATCCTTTGGTGAAACAATATCAAATATCAAAATCGAGGACTTAAAAAATTTACCATCCACGTACGAAGAAATAGAAGAATTTACAGAAGAAGATAATGCTGGACAACAGATGTTACAACAAGTGAAATATAAAGAACATCAAAAATTAAATAGCAAAATTATTACTATTGAAATAAAAGCTCTGAATAAAATTACAGCAAAAACTTCTACACTGAATATAAAATTAGGTGAAGAAAAATACTTTGGTAATTTAAAAATTAAACCTTTAAAATGTAAAGCTTCAGATATTAATCAACCTCCTGATACAGTTGCTTATTTACAGGTAATTGACACATCTGATAAAAAAAATGACCAAGTTTTTGTATTTAACGGATGGACTTTTGCGTCCAGTCCAACCTTAAGGTCTTTAGATCACGCAATATATGATTTATGGTTGTTGGGTTGTACCAATATTTAGTTAAATTTTTCTTGATTCAACCAGTTAACGTTGAAATTTGAGCTAATAAATTTTTGATGATTTAGAATTTTTTTATGAAGATCAATCGTTGTAGTAATGCCTTCAATAACAAACTCATCTAGAGATCTAAGAGTTCTTTGAATCGCTTCAGTTCTATTTCTGCCATGGCAAATTAACTTACAAATTAAACTATCATAATAGGGTGAAATTTTGCATCCCTGAAATATTGCTCCATCAATTCTAGTTCTGAATCCAGAAGGTTGATGACAAACGCTAATTGTTCCAGGACTTGGTTGAAAGTTTTTATCAGGATCTTCAGCATTAATTCTACATTCTATAGCATGACCTCTTGAAATAATGTCAGTCTGATTTAAGGAGGTATATCCTTTTGCCGCTATACTGATTTGTTCTTTTACAATATCAATGCCAGTTACAACTTCTGAAACAGGATGTTCTACTTGAATTCTGGTATTCATTTCTAAAAAATAAAATTTTCCGTCATCATATATAAATTCAACTGTTCCAGCTCCTTCATATCCAATTTTTTCAACCATTTTTACGGTTTTAGACAAAAGATCTTTTCTTACTTCGGCAGTTAAAATAGGACTAGGAGATTCTTCGATTAATTTTTGATATCTTCTTTGAACGGAACAGTCCCTTTCTCCAAGATGAATTGTTTTATTTTTATCAGAAAGAATTTGAGCCTCTATATGCCTTGGATTATTGAAATATTTTTCAATATAAACTTCATCATTATTAAAATATTTTTTTGCTTCATTTTTTGCTTCATTCATTGCATTTTCTAAATCTGATTCTTTTGCTACTATTTTCATACCTTTTCCACCACCACCACCTGAAGCTTTGACTAAAATGGGAAAACCAATTGATGAACAAATTTTTTTGGCCTGATCTAAAGTGGTTATTTCTCCTTCAGAACCTGGGATTATTGGTAAACCATTTTTAGATGCGATTTGTTTAGCTTCAATTTTATTCCCCATGCTTTTAATTAATTGGGGATTTGGTCCTATAAATTTTATTCCATGTTTAGTTACCATTTCTGCAAAATTATAATTTTCCGATAAAAAACCATAACCAGGGTGCACAGCTTCAACATTGGTTAATTCTGCAGCCGACAATAGAGCTGCAATATTTAAATAACTATTTTGAGGTTGTTGAGATCCTATACATACACTTTCATCTGCAAGTCTTACATGCATCGAGTCCTGATCTACATCAGAATGAACGGCAACAGTCGAAACACCCAATTCTTTGCAGGCTCTAATTATTCTAACCGCAATTTCTCCACGACTTGCTATAAGAAGCTTTTTGAACATTATTCCAGAAGAGCTAATACTTGAGCAAATTCGACTGGCTGACCATCCTCAACACATATTTCTTTAACAATCCCATCTACTGGTGATGGCACATGATTCATAGTTTTCATTGCTTCCACAATCATAACCGTGTCACCTTTTTTTATTTTTTTTCCAACTTCTATGAATTTTTTTCCATCTGTCTGAGGTGCTAAATAAGCAGTACCAACTATTGGTGAAGTAATTTTTACACCTTTAAATATATTAGTTTTTTTTCTCTCTGTGCTTAATTGTGCAATTTCATTAGTGTTTGGAATATCTGATTTTTTTTTGGACACTTTTATTTTAGTATCTGATTGACCATATTCAAGTTCGGTTAAATTAAATTCATTTAAATAATCTACCAATTCTTTTATTAATTTTTTATCTATTTTCATTGTTATTTGCTTTTATCGATTAAATTTAATATTCCATCAATAGCCATTAGATATCCTTTAGTGCCAAAACCGCAAATAATACCTTTAACCGCTTTACTTATCAATGACTTCTGGCGAAATTCTTCTCTAGAATTAATATTTGATATATGTAATTCAATTGATGGAATTTTTATAATCATCAATGCGTCCAATATTGATACCGAGGTATGTGTATAGCCAGCAGCATTAATAATTAATCCATCAAATTTTTCACTTGAATCCTGTATTAAGGATACAATTTCACCTTCAATATTAGTCTGCTTGAATATCAATTCTACGTCTTTGTTTTTTGCATAATCATGACAATTTTTTTTTAAATCTTCAAAAGTTGCTTTTCCATAATGATTTTCTTCTCTTTTTCCTAAAAGATTGAGATTTGGTCCATTTATAATTAATATTTTTGTTTTCATGGATTATAATATTTAAATAAATAAGTTCTTTTTATGAATAACCTAAAAAAAATCGAAATTCAATTGAATGGTAAAAAGCATCAAATAAAGATGGGGTACAATCTTAAAGATTTGCTAAAATTATTAAAAAAAGATAACAAAAAAGTAGCTATAGAATTGAATGGTGAAATAGCAGATAAAAAAAAATACAATAAAATGTTTTTAAAAAAAAACGATAAAATCGAAATTGTCCAATTTATTGGCGGGGGATAAAATATATGAAAGATGATTTTACAATAGGCAAAAAAAAATTTAAATCAAGATTAATTGTAGGAACAGGAAAATATAAAAGTTTTCAACAAACCGCAGAAGCAATTAAAGCCTCAGGTACAGACATGGTAACCGTAGCTGTTCGAAGAGTTAACATTACTGATAAAAAAGAACCAACTTTAATGGATTATATTGACCCTAAAAAAATTATTTATCTTCCAAATACTGCTGGTTGTTTTAATTCTCATGATGCACTTAGGACATTAAGATTAGCAAGAGAAATGGGAGGATGGAAATTAGTTAAGCTTGAAGTGTTGGGAAATAAAAAGACATTGTACCCAAATATGATAGAAACAATCAAATCGACCGAAATATTGGTCAAAGAAGGATTTAAGGTAATGGTTTATTGTACGGACGATCCAATTATGTCAAAAAGATTGGAAGATGTTGGTGCATCTTCGATTATGCCTTTAGCTGCACCTATTGGTTCGGGGTTAGGGATTCAAAATAAAATTAATATAAAAATAATTAAAGAACAATCCAAGGTTCCGGTGATAGTAGATGCTGGAGTTGGTGAAGCTTCGGATGCGACCATTGCTATGGAATTAGGATGTGATGGGGTATTAATCAATTCTGCAATTGCAGAAGCTAAAAATCCAATTTTAATGGCAAAAGCGATGAAATTTGCAGTTATGGCAGGAAGAAAATCTTATTTAGCCGGCAGGATGAAAAAGAGAGAATTTGGAAATCCCTCATCACCAAAAGAAAATATAATTTAAATTTTGATTCTAGATTTGTAGTTTTTTATCGAAGGTTTTTTATAATATTTTTTATTTCTATATTTTCCAAATAATTGTATCTTTCTACTTTTTAAATGTTTATTTAATAATTTCTGATTACTTTTAGGATAAAATTTATTATGATTTAAGTTTTCATTAGGTTTTGCTTCATGTTCTAAGATCTTAATAATTTTTTTATTTTTATTTAATAGTTCAATTTTATATTCAGGAATTATTAACGAATTATCACTAATAAAATTTATTTGTAGCTTATGTTTCTTTTTACAATATGAAAGCTCATCATCAAATTGTTCTTTGATAGTTTTGCTTACTTTTTCGGCAACTTTGATATTGACATTTTTGACTTTATTAGAAAGCGCTTGCTCTTCAGCTAATTTGAGTATTTTAGAAGAAAAAGAATCTAACGTTAGCACAATATTCCATTGCACCGAGCTTTCTCTTAATCTTTGTCTAGACATTTCTAATAGACCAAAATTACTTATTCTTTCAAATTGAATTCTTGCGCGATCATTTTTAAAATTATCTCTCAATCTTTTTTCAACCATTCTTCTATTATTAAAATTGAACATATCGATAAAATCTATAATTATTAGCCCAGCTAAATCTCTAACCTTAATTTGTCTTGCTATTTCATCTGCAGCCTCTAAGTTTGTTGCAAAGGCTGTTCTTTCTACATTAATTTCTTTTGTAGATTTTCCAGAATTAATATCGATAGAAACTAACGCCTCTGTTGGATTAATTACTATATATCCTCCAGATTTCAGTTTTAACATTGGTTCAAAAATTTGATTTAACTTTTTTTCAATTCCCTCCTTATGAAATAAAGGGATTTTCCCTCTATATTTTTTCACATGCTTGACATTCTTTGGCATAATTTGTTTCATAAAGTTTTTAGCTTTTTGATAACCTTCATTTCCTTCTATGATTATATTTTTTATTTTTTCATTATAAATATCTCTGATTGTCCTCTTAATAATATCTCCTTCTTCAAGCACTAAAGCTGGAGCTAAAGAATTCATTGCCCTTTTTTTTACTTCTTCCCAAATTTTGATTAAATTTTCTAAATCAGAGTTTATTTCATTTTTAGTTTTGTTATTTCCAGCAGTTCTGACAATTAGACCCATTTCTTTTGGAATTTTTATCTCATTGAGGATGCCTCTAATTTTTTTTCTATTAATTGGATTAAAAATTTTTCTAGAGATTCCACCACCTTTAGGCGTGTTAGGCATTAATATAGTGTACTTTCCAGCTAAAGAAATAAATGTGCTTAAAGCAGCACCCTTTTTTCCTCTTTCATCTTTTAAAACTTGAGCCAGTATAATTTGATTTGGCTTTATAACTTCTTGAATTTTGTATTTTTTTGAACCAAAGCTTTGTCTAGGTTTATCAAATTTTTTTTCTATATTTACGATTTCATTAACATTTCTATTAATTTCTTTTTTAACAGGATTCAATTCTTCGGCGTTAATTACATCAGTATTATTTAATCCATTTTTATCATTACGAAAATCTTCATTAAGTGTTGATGGAGAATTGTTTTCCTCGAGTTTTTTACTTTCCTCTTTTAACTTTTCTCTTAGTTCTTCTTCTTTTTGTTTTAGATCCCGGATATCTCCTTGCGGAATTTGATAATAATCCGGCTGAATGTCATTGAACGCCAAAAAACCATGACGCTCTCTACCGATATCAACAAATGCTGCTTGTAAGGATGGTTCTACTCTACTAACTTTTCCTAAATAAATATTGCTTTTGACGAGTATATTTTTTTCGCTTTCATACTCATAATCTTCGATATTTTCTTCTGACTTAAGAACAACTCTAGTCTCACTTGGATGCGACGCGTCAATATATAAATTTCTTTCCATAATTTTATAAATATAATCTTGATCATTTTCTCATTTTTTTTGAATCTTGTCTTTTTGCTTTTCTATATAATATTTATTGAACAAATTCTATAACTTAGTATTAAAACCTCTAAATTAGTGCTTTTTTGCCTAAAGAATGTCAAACTTATTAAATTAAATTTAGAATGCCTGGGTTTATTAAAAAAATATCGATAGTTATTTTATCAGCGTTTTTCTTATTATTTGTGACGATATTTTTAATATTATGGGTTTTTTCAAATGATTTACCTAATTATAAGTTTCTATTAAATTACGAACCACCGGTTTCAAGCAGAGTGCATGCCGGTGATGGCCAACTTATTGCCGAATTTGCTCTTCAAAAAAGATTATTTGTACCTTTTGAAGCGATTCCAAAAAATGTCATTAACTCTTTTCTTTCGGCAGAAGACAAAAATTTTTTTAAACATCCTGGCATTGATGCCAAAGGAGTTACAAGAGCCATAATTAATAATTTTAAGAACTATCTAAAATCTAAAAGATTGGAAGGTGCATCTACGATAACGCAACAAGTAGCAAAAAATTTTTTACTTTCAAATGAAATAACTTTTAAGAGAAAGTTTAAAGAAGCAATCTTAGCATTCAGAATTGAAAGAGCTTTATCGAAAGAAAGAATAATGGAATTATACTTAAATCAAATATATCTTGGACAGGGAGCATATGGTATAGCTGCTGCAAGTTTGGAGTATTTTGATAAGCCTATAAATAAATTAGAATATGAAGAAGCAGCATTATTAGCAGCACTTCCAAAGGCACCAAGTAGATATAATCCGTTTAAATTCAAAAATTTTGCTAAAAAAAGAAGAAATATAGTTTTAAAAAATTTGTATAAAAATCAATATATTTCGATTGATCAATATAATGAACTACTAAAAAAAGATATCAATCTTAAACCCAGAAAGGTTAAACTTATAGAAGAAACAAATTATTATTCAGAAGAAATCAGAAGAATTTTAAACGATCAATATGGATATGACAAATTATACAAAGGAGGTCTTTCGATAAGAACCCCCTTAGATCCCTCATATCAAGTTCAAGCAGTAAAAGCTTTAAGGGAAGGTCTTGAACTTTATGATCGTAGACATGGATGGAGGGGAGTATTGGCAAATAGAAAAGATGATTTAAATTGGTTTAGTTCGGTATCAAATTTAAAACTCGAAGAAAGCCTTAATTGGAAAATTGCTAAAGTTATTAAAATGGAAAAATTTTTTGTTGATATTGAAACCGAAGACAAAGAAATTGGAAAGATAAATTTTGAAACAATAAACTGGACCAAAAAAAACTTCAAAAAACTCTTTAAATTAGGCGATATAATTTATGTTAAGAAAATTAAAAAAAATAAATGGGAATTAAAGCAATTACCAAAAGTGAATGGTGCAATTATTGTAATGGATCCATTTACAGGAAGAATTTTATCATTAGTTGGAGGATTTAGCTATAATTTGAGCGAATTTAATAGAGCTACACAAGCGTTTAGACAACCAGGGTCAGCTTTTAAACCTTTTGTTTATGCGCTAGCTTTAGAAAACGGATATACTCCGTCTACTTTAATTTTAGACGCCCCCATGGTTATGAATCAGGGTATAGATTTAAAGTTATGGAAACCTGAAAATTATGGAAAAAAGTTTTACGGACCATCCACTTTAAGAGCTGGATTAGAAAAGTCTAGAAACTTAATGACAATAAGAGTAGCCTTGGATGTGGGTTTAAGTAAAATTATTAATATGACGAAGAAGCTAAACATTTATAGCAATCCCGAAGAATTGTTTTCTATTTCTTTGGGTACGGCCGAAACCACATTATTAAAATTAACATCTGCTTATAGTGCCTTTGTAAATGGAGGAAAAAAGATAATTCCCATTATGATTGATAGAATTCAAGATAGAAGGGGTAGAACAATTTACAATGCCGACAAAAGAAAATGTATTAAATGTGAACAAATATCTTACTTAAGCGATCAAGTGCCTAAAATTGAAGATAATTTTGAACAGATAATCAGTCCCGAAACAGCATACCAAATGATATCTATGCTTGAGGGGGTAGTTCAGCGAGGAACAGGAAGAAAATTGAAACATTTAAATTTAAATTTAGCTGGAAAAACTGGAACAACAAATAATAATACTGATACATGGTTTATTGGATTTACTTCAAAACTTGTTGTTGGAATTTATGTTGGTTTTGATGAACCTGCTTCATTAGGGAGATACGAAACGGGGGGAAAAACAGCTTTGCCAATTTTTAAAAAATTTATCCTCAATAGTATTTCCAAACAAGACGCAACGCCCTTTAAAGTTCCAGATGGTATAGTAATGATGGTTGTGGACCCAGCAACAGGTCAAAAAGTTGGTTTTAATTCAAAAAATTCTATATACGAATCCTTTAAAGAAAAAAATATAAGTGAAGTTGATATTGAAAATAATTATAATGATTTGATATTCAATAATTCAAAAGTGGGAACTAAAGAAATAATAAGATTTTACTAAAATTTATGAGTGGCATCGATTTTAATCAAAATATTGAAAAAATTAAAAAAATTAACCTTAATATTAAGGGGTATCTTTGAGGCAAACAATATTAGGGAAAGAATACTACTTTTTGAAAAAAGATTCTTAGAAAAAAATTTTTGGAAAGATAAAAACACAGCTCAAAAAAATATCAAAGAAAAAAACTTCTTCGAGGATATTTTGAACAATTATATAAAATCACAAAAAGAAGTTGAAAATTTGTTGGAGCTATATCGGTTAGCTTCTACAGAGAATAACAAAGATGTTATTGATGAGTGTGAAAAAAATTTAAGTTTATTGTTATCTGAAGCAAAACTAACAGAAGCAAAATGTTTTTTATCTAATGAAAATGATAGCTTTGATAGCTATTTAGAAATTCACGCCGGAGCCGGAGGTACCGAAAGCCAAGACTGGGCAGCAATGCTTAGACGTATGTACATGAAATGGGCTGATAAAAAAAATTATAAATTGGAAATAATAAGTGAACATAGAGGAGACGAAGCAGGAATAAAATCAAGCACTATCAAAATTTGTGGATCTTACGTCTATGGCTGGCTTAAATCTGAATCAGGAATACATAGATTGGTTAGGATTTCCCCTTTCGATTCTGGTGCGAGAAGACATACAAGTTTTGCTAGTGTTTGGGTTTATCCTATGCTGGATGATAGTATTAAAATTGATATTCAAGAAAAAGATTTAAGAATTGATACATATCGCTCCAGTGGTGCTGGCGGACAGCATGTAAACACAACGGATAGCGCAGTAAGAATTACTCATATTCCAACCAAAATAGTGGTGCAATGCCAGAACGAGAGATCTCAACACAAAAATAAAGAAACTTGTTTTAATATGCTAAAAGCTCGCCTATACGAACATGAATTAAAAAAAAAAGATGAGAACGTAAAGAGTTTAGAAGATAGTAAGACGGACATAGGTTGGGGCCACCAAATAAGATCTTATGTATTGCAGCCCTATCAATTGGTAAAAGATTTAAGAAATAATTATGAGAGCACAAATCCTGATAGTGTTTTAAATGGTAACATCGATGAGTTTCTTGAAAATTCTTTATTTAGATCAAAAGGAGAAAATAAGTAAATGATTAAGTGGACCATAAGAATATTTTTTATACTAGCAGCTATTACAGTTTTTACCTTATTTTACATATCATTTTATGGGCTAGAAACAGATTATTTTAACCCAACTATTCAAAACAAGATTAAAACCATTAATTCCAACTTTGATTTAGAATTTCAAAAAACAAATATTTTACTAGATTTAAAAAAATTAGAATTAAAAGTTAAAGTTACAAAACCAAAAATTAATTTTAATAATACATCAATCGATCTAAATAAATTAAATTTAAATATATCTATTAAATCCTTTTTAAAAAATGAATTTGCATTACAACGTGGAGAAGTTGGATTGGCGAAAACAGATATAAAGCAACTTATTGAATTAGCAAATCAAGTTAAAGCATCACCTTTTTTATTTCTCGCAAAAGAAATTTTTAATAAAGGGCAAATAGAAGGAAAATTAAAAGTTAATTTCGACTCTGCGGGTAAAATTAAAGATGATTACAAAATTATAGGTTCGATATTTAATTTTGATGCAAAAATACTTAAGAAATTTAATATAAACAAGGTTAATGCGAAATTTGAACTATTCAAAAATAATTATAGTTTTTACATAGTAAAAGGAAACATTAATGATATTGATTTAGCAAATAGTGAATTTGAGATTAATAAAGAAAATAAAAATTTAAATGTAAAAGCAAATTTAGTCTCAAGAGCAAATTTAAAAAATATTCAAAGTACTCTTGATTTGTTTCAAATTAATCTTCTTAAAGACAAGGTAGATAAATCTGAAATTTCTTTTGATCTAAAAAGTTCACTAAGTTTTCAATTGGAAAAATATATAAAGATAAAAAATTTAAAAGTCGATGGAAATGGAAAGATTCATTTATTGAATATACAACACAAAATAGATACTTCAAAATTAAAAGAAATATTTACCAATTATAATGATTCGTTTCAAATTGCAGATTCAGAAATTAAATTTTCGTTAGATAGTAATAAGCAGAACATTGAAATAAAAGGTTTAATTAATTTAACAAATGAATATGAAAAATTTAAATCAAAAATAATTTTTGATAAGAAAAAAAATAATACAGACTTTGATGTAAAAATAAATATTAATTCTTCAATTATTAGATTGCCAAATCTTAACTATAAAAAAGAAGTCAATGATCAAACCAGTCTGAAATTTAAAGGAAATCGAAAAAAGAATGAAGGATATAATTTTGAAGTTGTTGAATTTAAAGAATCCAATAATTTGATTTTAATAAAAGATATAGAGTTCAATGAAAAAACTCAGGTGAATAATTTAAAAGAGCTAATTGTTCGAACCACTCATGACGACTTAGTAAATAATGATTTTAAACTGACGAAAAACAATAAAATAAAAATTCAAGGTGAAATATATGATGCAAGACCTTTGTTAATATCTCTTGAAAAGGAAGATAAAAAAAGGACATTAAGTAGAAGATTTAATGGTGAATTGTTGGCTAACTTTAAAGAAGTAATTACTGATAAACAAATCAATTTATTTAAATTTTCAATGATTTCAAATATTAAAAGAGGAAAACATGAAAAATTTACTGCCAAGGGGGAATTTTCTGAAAATAAATTTTTGGATATTTCAATGTTCCCGTCAGGTGATGGCAAAACAAAAGTATTTCAATTATATTCTGATAGAGCAGAGCCATTTATCAGTAGTTACAAATTTATAAAAGGATTTAAAGGTGGAATATTAACGTACGAATCTATTTATGACGACCAAGGTTCAAATTCAAATTTAAAAATTTCAAATTTTAAAGTTTCAAAAGTTCCTGCCTTGACACAACTTCTTACACTAGCCTCCCTGCAGGGAATTGCAGATACCTTAACTGGAGAAGGCATTAGATTTAGCGAACTAGAAATGGACTTTAATTCAAAAAAAGCTGAAAAAAATGTAATTAATATTGAGGAATTTTATGCAATTGGTCCAGCTATATCCTTATTAATGCAGGGGTATATAGTAAAAAAAGAATTGGTCAGTCTAAAAGGAACTTTGGTTCCCGCAAGAACAGTCAACAAGGTGATCGGCTGGATACCTGTGGTTGGGAAGATTTTAATTGGAAGCAAAGTTGGTGAGGGTGTTTTTGGAGTTAGTTTTAAAATGAAGGGTCCACCTAAAGATATTAAAACCACAGTGAATCCAATTAAAACTTTAACGCCGCGTTTTATTACAAGAACAATAGAAAAAATGAAAGATATAAAAAAAAAAGATGAGAATTAATAATTCAAATAATTTTAACTATCACATGGTGCTTTTTGCCGTGTGAAAGTTTGAGGAAATTTTCTTGACTGAAATTATTTAACGAGATACTGAATTTATCGCTTTCAATAGTTTCGTTGTTAACTTTTATCCCTTTATTTTTAATCATTCTTCTAACCTCGCTTCTAGAATTTGATAAATTAGCAGATGTTACAAGTTCAATTATATTTATACCATTAATTACTTGTTTTTTTTTAAGAACTAACGTTGGCAAATCAATTCCAACAGATTTTTTTTCGAAAGTATTCTTAGCTGTTTGTTTAGCTTTCACGGCAGCAGTTTTGCCGTGTAACATCGAAGTGGCTTCATTTGCTAATATTATTTTTAATTGATTAATATTTTCATTTTTTGTTTCTTTTATTTTCTCTAGTGACAAATCTGTGAACATTTGAAGAAACCTTAGTACATCCCTGTCATCAGTATTTCTCCAAAATTGCCAGTAATCATATGCAGACAAAAGTTTTTTATCCAGCCATACAGCTCCTTTTTCAGATTTACCCATTTTCGAGCCCGAAGCCAAGGTGATGAGAGGAGTTGTTAATCCAAAGACTTGTTTGTTAGAATATCTTTTAATTAGTTCTACCCCATTAACAATATTTCCCCATTGATCCGATCCCCCAATTTGCATTAAACAATTTTTGTTTTTATTAAGCTCAAGAAAATCATAAGCTTGTAAAATCATATAATTGAATTCCATATAACTTAATGACTGTTCTCTTTCTAATCGCATTTTAACACTATCAAAACTTAACATCTTATTAATGGTGAAATGTTTTCCTATTTCTCTTAAGAATTTTATGTAATTTAATTTTTCAAGCCATTTGTAATTATTAACAAATATTGGCTTTGTTTTTTTATTTTTTGTTTTTAAAAAAATTTTAAAAACTTTTTCGATATTTTTTATATTTTTTTCGATTACTTTTTCAGATAAAATTTTTCTTGTCACCTCTTTACCCGAAGGATCACCTATACGTGTTGTGCCTCCACCTAATAGAACAATTGGCTGATGTCCGTATTTTTGTAATAGTCTTAAACACATTATTTGTAATAAACTTCCAACATGCAAACTTGAAGAAGTACAATCAAATCCAATGTATGCTCTAATTTTATTTTTATTCATCAATTGTTCTAATTCGTCAGAATTAGTGCATTGATTAAAATAATTTCTTCTTTTAAATTCAGATAAGAATGAATTTTCCATATTTTTTTTAAAAACCGTATACAATCAATATACTTGATTTGAATTGATTAAAAAATATATATGAGTAAAAGCTATTACAGCCTAGGTTTAATGAGCGGAACATCAATGGATGGTGTCGACGCATCAATTATACAATCAGATGGAAAGTCTAAATATAAAACAATTTTAGACAAATATTTTGAATATCCTAAGGATATTTTTAAAGATTTAACTACACTTAGAGATAAAATAAAAAGCTCAAAGGATCTAAAAAGATTTGGGAAACAAACAAAATCTATAGAAAGAGAAATAACCTTATTTCACGCTAAAGTTGCTAGCAAAATTATAAAAAAATCAAAATTAAATGTTGATTTTATAGGTTTTCACGGACAAACCATTTTTCATAATGCTGAAGAACAAATTTCTAGGCAATTAGGAGATGGAAAACTTCTTTCAAAACTTACAAAAAAAAGAATTATATATAATTTTAGACAAAACGATTTGAAGAATGGTGGGCAAGGCGCTCCTCTAACTCCAATTTTTCATTCAATTTTGGTAAAACAAAAAAAAATTTCATTGCCAGTAGTTATTTTGAATATAGGTGGCATAGCAAATTACACTTTTATTGATGAAAAAGGTGTCAGCTCAAGTTCAGATCTTGGACCCGGTAATTGTCTTATTGATCAATGGGTAAGACTTAATTCAAAAAAAAAGTATGATGAAAATGGCAGAATAGCAAAGTCGGGAAAAATTAAAAAAATAATTATAAATAAAGCTTTAAAAAATTTTGAAAAAAAAAAATTGACCAAGTCATCTTTTGACGTGAAGGATTTTGATATATCTTTTGTTCGAGGATTATCATTAGAAGATGGAGCAGCAACATTAACCGAATATACATCAGAGGTTTTATATAAATATTTAATAGATCCTGAAGGTGGGATATGGGAAAATGCCATAATAGCGGGTGGTGGAAGAAAAAATAAATTTTTAATAAAAAGTATTGAAGACAAAATTAAATCTTTAGGAACATTAAAGTTTCCATTGAAATTAATTGATGATTATAGAGTTGACGGAGATTTTGTTGAGTCCCAAGCTTTTGCATATCTTGCCATTAGATCTTATCTAAATTTACCTATTTCCTTTCCTGAAACTACAGGAGTACGTAAACCTTGCACCGGAGGAATAATAATTAAAAATTTTTAATATAAAGCAGATTCTTTTTTAATATATTTATCTAATACAAGAGATAATTCTTTTTCTTTTTTTGAAAAAAAGTGATTAGCTCCCTCTATTTCCTGAAAATTTACTTTGACCCCAGTTTGGATAGACAATCTTTTATTTAATGAATTAAAATTATCTAAAGGAACCAATTCATCGCTTTTTCCATATACCATTAGTCCAGATGCAGGACAGGGTGATAAAAATGAAAAATCATAAATGTTAGGTTGAGGAGATACAGCAATAAATCGATTTATTTCTGGTCTCCTCATTAATAACTGCATTGCAATCAACGAACCAAAAGAAAATCCGGATATCCAACATTGTGAATGGTCCATATTTACTTTCTCAATCCAATCCAAAGCTGCTGCGGCATCAGATAATTCTCCTTGTCCGTTATCAAATTTTCCATCACTTTTGTTAACCCCTCTAAAATTAATTCGAAAAACAGAAAATTCATTTTTTAAAAAAGTTTTAAAAATTTCAAAAACAATTTTGTTATTCATGGTTCCCCCATACTGTGGATGCGGATGTAATACTAAAGCAACAGGCGCAGTTTTTTTGCTATTTTTGAAATATTTTGCTTCTATCCTGCCAGCTGGTCCTGGAATAAATAATTCGCTTACTTTATTAACCATAGCAATATTGATTATTATTAACTAAAAAAAACTAGGTTTTATAACATGTTAGTGAAATTTTTGAGTAATTTTTTTTTAAAATCTAAAGTTGACTAATTTACTCAGGATACTATAAATTGTCCATATTTATCAATAATAATTCAATTATTTGTATTATGAAATTAACCAGCAAAGGGAGATATGCAGTGATGGCAATGGCTGATCTTGCAAAAAATGAAGATTCAAGACCAGTATCTCTTAAAGAAATTTCATTAAGGCAGGGAATATCAATTTTTTATTTAGAACAACTTTTTCTAAAATTAAAACTTAATAGCCTAGTGCATAGTACAAGAGGATCACGCGGAGGTTATGTCCTATCAAATTCCCCAGACCAAATAAAGTTATCAAGTATTATTTCTGCGGTTAATGAAGAAGTTGAAACAATAAAATGTAATAAAAATTCAAAAAAAGGATGTAATGGAAAGTTTGCCAAATGTATTACACACAGTCTTTGGAATGAATTAAGTACTCATATAAATTTATTTTTCGAGAGAAAAAGTTTGGAAGATGTCTTAAGAAAAGAAAAAAATTTTCAGGGCGAATGAAGGATTAAATGAAACAATCAACAATTAATTCATCGGAGGAATATAAATATGGTTTTACAACTGATATTGAAAGTATAAGAGCACCCAAAGGTTTAAACGGAGATGTAATTAAATTTATTTCTAATATTAAAAAGGAACCACGTTGGATGTTAGAATGGAGATTGAAAGCTTATGAAAGATTAAAAAATTTAAAGGAACCTAATTGGCAAAAACCAAAATATCCAAAAATAGACTATCAAGATTTATATTATTATTCAGCACCAAAAAATTCGGAAAATAAACCCAAAAGTCTTGATGAAGTAGATCCTAGATTAATCGAAACCTATAATAAGTTGGGTATTTCACTAAAAGAGCAGGAGAAATTAAGCGGAGTGGCAGTAGATGCTGTTTTCGACTCAGTGTCAGTAGCAACCACCTTCAAAGACAAGCTAACTGAAAAGGGAATTATATTTTGTCCAATCTCGGAAGCAATTCAAAAACATCCTGATTTGGTAAAAAAATATTTGGGTTCTGTCATTCCGATTACGGATCATTATTTTGCTACACTTAATTCAGCGGTTTTTACTGACGGATCATTTGTGTATATCCCTCAAGGGGTGCGTTGTCCGATGGAATTATCAACGTATTTTAGAATCAATGCATCAGAGACTGGACAATTTGAGAGAACTTTAATTATAGCAGATAAAGGAAGCTATGTTAGCTACTTAGAAGGATGCACTGCTCCAATGAGAGATGAGAATCAACTTCATGCAGCTAACGTTGAATTAGTTGCCCTGGACGATGCAGAAATTAAATATTCAACTGTACAAAATTGGTATCCAGGAGATAAAGATGGAAAAGGAGGAATTTATAATTTTGTAACAAAAAGAGGAGTTTGCAGGGGTAGAAATTCTAAAATTTCTTGGACACAAGTTGAAACTGGATCAGCGATTACTTGGAAATATCCAAGCTGTATTCTGCAAGGAGATAATTCAATCGGTGAGTTTTACTCAATCGCTATTACTAATAATCATCAAAAAGCAGACACGGGAACTAAAATGATTCATCTTGGAAAAAATACGAAGAGCAAAATTATATCCAAAGGGATTTCAGCTGGTCATGCAGACAATACTTACAGAGGTCTAGTTAGAATAAGTTCTAAAGCAAACAATTCTAGAAATTTTACACAATGTGATTCTTTACTAATGGGCAATGAATGTGGAGCACATACCATTCCCTATATAGAAAATAAAAATTCTTCTTCAAATATAGAACATGAGGCAACAGCTTCAAAAATAAATGAAGAACAACTTTTTTATTGCAATCAAAGAGGCCTAAACCAAGAAGAAGCTATAGGTTTAATTGTAAATGGCTTTTGTAAAGAAGTGCTTCAACAGTTGCCCATGGAATTTGCAGTTGAAGCACAAAAACTGGTTGGTATTAGCCTAGAAGGCAGCGTGGGTTAAATGCTACAAATCACTAATCTTAGCGCTTCAATTGATAATAAAAAGATATTAAAAGGATTTAATCTTAAAATTAAGCCTGGAGAAATTCATGCTATTATGGGACCAAATGGATCAGGCAAAAGCACTTTAGCCAATGTGTTAACTGGTAAAAATGGCTATCAAGTCGAAGGACAAGTTCTTTATCAAGGAAAAAATCTATTGAAATTACCTATAGAGGAGAGAGCTCAGAAGGGCTTATTTATGGCTTTCCAATATCCATTGGAGATAGCTGGAGTTAATACAAATAACTTCCTCAAAACTTCTTTGAATACTGTTCGTAAAGTTAGAGGCCTAAAAGAATTGGACTCTTTAGATTTTTTAAATCTAATAAAAACAAAAACAAAAAATCTGAAAATTGATGAAAAAATACTTAACAGACAATTAAACGTTGGTTTTTCTGGAGGTGAAAAAAAGAAAAACGAGATTTTGCAAATGACAATTTTGGAACCCAAGCTAGTAATTTTAGACGAGACTGACTCCGGACTAGATATTGATGCTATGAAGATAGTTTCAGAAGGTGTGAATTCGTTAAGGGATAAAGATAGATCTTTTTTAATTATAACTCATTATCAACGTTTGCTGGATTATATCAAGCCAGATTTTGTTCATGTTTTAGTTGATGGAAAAATAGCTAAAACAGGGTGTGGCGAACTAGCTTTAGAACTTGAAAAAATTGGTTATGGAAAAATGGAAGCAGAAGGTTAAGCAGTAAGATGAACTTAAATTTTGATGAATTTCAAAAAGCTAACCAAACTGGTGGTGAGCTAGATAATATTAGAATTAAAAATTTTGATAATTTTCAAAAAAAAGGATTTCCTTCAAAAAAAGAAGAGAGTTGGAAATATACAGATCTAAAAACAATGCTGTATAACAATCTAAGCAAACTAGAGGTTCCAAATAATAAAAAAACTTCCCAATGTCATGATGAGTGGTTATTAAAAAATTTTAAACATAACCAAATAATATTGGTTAACGGTGAATTTGTTAGTTCGACCTTTAGTTTTGAGTCTAAAGATAAAATAAAAATAAAACCATTAAGAGTTATTTTAAAAGATAAAAAAAATTTCAATAAAATAAAAGAGTTGTTTGATGATCAAAAAAATTCTCTCACTTCATTGAATCACGCTTTAGTTCGTGACGGTATATTCTTAGAAATAGAAGATAATTATTCATTTAATAAGCCATTAGTGATCTATAATTTTTTCAACAAATCTTCAGAAAACAAAATAATAAATAACAAATGTTTTATTTCACTTGGAAAAAATTCAAAACTTGACGTTTTGAAATGCTATAAAGCAGAAAACAGTATTAAATATTTTAATAATACTATCCATCATTATTCAATTCAGGAAAATGCAATATTAAAACAATTTAGCATAAATAATAATTTGGACAATTCTTACAACTATCACTTAACTAATGTTAAAAGTCATTCTAATAGTATATTTGAAAATTTTTTATTTTCTTCTGGATCAAGTTTTTTAAAAAATGAAATTCACTGTAATTTGTTGGGATCTTATGCTTCATGTTTTGTTAATGGACTTATATTATTAAACAATGAACAGCATCATGAGTTAAAAACTAACGTTAATCATAGATATGAACATTGTAAAAGTTCTCAACTGGTTAAAAGTGTCTTGTTAGATAAGAGCAGCGGCACCTATCAAGGAAAAATTTATGTTGAAAAAGAAGCTCAGAAAACTGACGGATATCAACTTAGTAGGGCCCTAATTTTTTCAGAAAATTCTACATTTAACTCAAAGCCTGAATTAGAAATTTACGCAGACGAGGTAAAATGTTCACACGGATCTACAACTGCAAATATTGACCAAGGCTCTATTTTTTATCTGATGTCTCGAGGATTATCTAAAAAACAAGCAAATAAAATGTTAATTGAAGGTTTTTTAAACGAAGCTGTTGAAACAATTACAGATATAAATATTAAGTCGCTCATTTCAAAATTGCTCATCAAAAAAATCAACGAAATAAAATTTGAAACTAATGAACATTGAAAATATTAAATCCCAATTTCCAATTTTTTCACAAAAAATAAATGGCAAACCATTGGTTTATTTAGATAGTTCTAATTCATCACAAAAACCCATATCCGTAATAAATAGATTGAACGATTTTTATAAAAATGAGTTTTCTAATATAGGCAGAAGCATTCATTCACTAGCTGTAAATGCCACAAATAAGTTTGAAGAAACAAGAATGAGTGTAAAAAATTTTATTAACGCTAAATCTATAGATGAGATTATTTTTACAAAAAATGCGACCGAATCCATGAATTTAGTCGCTACAACATTTGGTCAACAAAACATAGTAAAGGGCGATGAAATTTTAGTTACTGAATTAGAACATCATTCAAACTATGTTCCATGGCATTTTTTGAGAGAAAGAAAAGGAGCAATTATAAAATTTGCACCAATAAATGAGGATGGCGACATTATAACTGATGAATTAAAAAAATTGATCACATCGAAAACAAAGATTGTTGCCGTTACTCACTTGTCAAATGTAACGGGCACAATTGTTCCAATAAAAGAAATAGTAGAGATCGCTCACAAGAAAAATGTTCCTGTATTGGTAGATGGATGTCAGGCTATTCCTCATATTAAAGTTGATGTTACAGATTTAAATTGTGATTTTTATGCTTTTTCGGGTCATAAAGTCTATGGCCCAACCGGAGTTGGAGTTTTATATGCAAAAAAAAAATGGCTGGAGAAATTACCCCCTTATATAGGGGGAGGAGCCATGATTAGTGAAGTAAAAAAAGGTAAAATTGTTTATGCTTCACCTCCTGAGAAATATGAATCTGGAACCATGTCTACGGCAGAAGTGATTGCTTTTAAGGAGTCAATAAAATTTATGGAATCAATTGGGATGGATAATTTAATAAAACATGAAGATAAAATTAAAAATTATGCTTTGGAAAAACTTAGAAAAATAAATTCAGTAAAAATAATCGGCAATCCAAAAAATAAAGCTGGAGTGATCGCTTTTACGATACAAGGAATTCATCCTCACGATATTGCTACAATTTTAGATGACGATGGCGTTGCGATTAGAGCTGGCCATCATTGCTGTCAAATTTTACACGAAAAATTGAATTTAACTGCAACGGCAAGAGCTTCTATCGGAGTTTATAATAATAAAGACGATATTGATATGCTCTGTAAGGCAATTGATAATTGTAAAAAGATATTTGATTGAAATAATGGATTTAAAACAGTTATATCAGGATATAATTTTAGATCATGGAAAGAGCCCTAGAAATTTTGGCAAGTGTGTGGGATATAATTCTGAGGCAAAAGGATATAATCCTCTTTGCGGAGATTTAGTTCAAGTTTATTTAAAATTAAATGATAAAAAAAAAGTTGAAGATTTGACCTTTGAAGGAAGTGGATGCGCTATCTCCATGGCTTCCGCCTCTATAATGACTGACTTAGTCAAAGGCAAATCCTGCGAAGTTGTAAAGAAAATAATAAATGCTTTTTTAAAAATGATAAAAAACAGTTCAGAAATGAAATCGGATGATTTAGACAATGATCAAATAACAAAAATTATGTCTTTATCAGGAGTAAAACAATTTCCGATGAGAATAAAATGTGCTACTTTATCGTGGCATACACTAATTTCGGCAATGGAAGGAAAAAAAGAAGAAGTAAATACTGAGGTAATAGATTAGTGAATGATATTAAAAACCAAGTAATAGAAGAGATTAAAAAAATTTATGATCCCGAAATTCCAGTAAATATATATGAAATGGGTTTAATTTATAAAATAAAAGTTGATGAAACAAATAAGGTTAACATTGATATGACATTGACCTCACCAAATTGTCCAGTCGCAGAGAGTTTGCCAAAAGAAGTTAAGGATAATATAATGAAAATAAAGGGAGTTTCTGACGTGAACCTAAATTTAGTTTGGGAACCACCTTGGAATAAGAATATGATGTCGGAGGCAGCCAAGTTAGAATTAAATTTATGACGAAACAAATAATTACTTTAAGCGATAGAGCGGCACAAAGAATTAAAGAAATAATGGCTAATGCGGAAGAATCCTCGATTGGAGTGAGAATAGGAGTGAAGTCAGGAGGTTGCGCAGGCATGTCTTATGTGATGGAATATGCAAAATCTTCCAATTTAAACGATGAGGTTGTTGAAGATAAGGGTGTTAAAGTACTAATTGATCCAAAAGCAGTTTTGTATCTTTTGGGCACAGAAATGGATTACAAAAAAGATGAGCTTTCTTCTACTTTTGTATTTAAAAATCCCAATGAAATAGAACGTTGTGGTTGTGGAGAGTCCTTTAAAATCTAGAAAATTTGATATATTCTATATATTATTCAAAAATAGCATATCAGAATTGCATAAAATGCATAATTTATTTACAATGACGGATTATGAGAGATAAAAAATTTTTATATGAGCATTCTAATAATTTGGTAGAGAAAATCAAAGAGAGATCGCTGTTCAAAACTCAACGCAAAGCCGTCGAAGCAGGAGCTCACGGAACGTTAGATTACATTATCAAAAAAGGTACGAATAAAGATAGAATAGCTGACGAAAAGATACTAAAGAGCAGAAAAAAATAATCCTAACTGCTATAGTACATATCAAACTCAATTGGGTGGGGTGTATGTTCGAGGTTATGAATTTCTTCGAATTTCAGAGCAATGTAAGCGTCTATTTGGTCATCAGTAAATACACCACCTTGTTTTAGGAAATTTCTATCTCTGTCTAAATTTTCCATTGCTTCCCTTAAGGAACCACAAACTGTAGGAATTTTTTTTACTTTACTTTCTGGAAGAGCATACAAGTCATCATCAAGGGGCTTGCCTGGATCGATTTTATTTTTGATTCCGTCT
>CEPX01055715.1_pt1 | contig 38469 bp, 38 predicted proteins | sample 361361 | NCBI WGS metagenome assembly CEPX01 (sample SAMEA2619974, study PRJEB7988) | marine metagenome | biome: marine biome (ENVO:00000447); feature: mesopelagic zone (ENVO:00000213) & marine oxygen minimum zone (ENVO:01000065); material: "saline water (ENVO:00002010), including plankton...
ATGACAATTCCAAAACAAGTTAAAAAAGCAATAAAAATTCTTAAAAACGCAAAGTTTGAAGCCAATATTGTAGGCGGATGTGTGCGGGATTTTTTGCTTGGACTTCATCCAAAAGACTGGGACATTGCCACAAATGCAAAACCAGAGCAAATACAAGAATTATTTAAAAAAGCAATTTATAATAATAATTTTGGAACAGTTGCTGTTATATTAAATAAAATGGAAATAGAAATTACTACCTATAGAATAGAAGAAAAATATTCTGATAAAAGACATCCTGATAAAGTAGAATTTGCTGATTCGCTAGAACAAGATTTATCAAGGCGAGACTTTACCATTAACGCTATTGCTATGCCAGATATCAGAAATCAGACATCAGAAATCAGATTTATTGATCCGTTTAATGGGCTGGATGATTTAAAAGCTAGGATTATAAGAGCAGTGGGTAATGCTGAAGAAAGGTTTCAAGAGGATCCGCTAAGAATGATGCGAGCTGTGCGGTTCAGTACTAGACTAGATTTTAAAATAGAGAAAAAAACAGAACAAGCTATTAAAAAGCATTCACAGCTCTTGCGTTTTATTGCAAGAGAGAGAATTAAAGATGAATTAAGCATGATTATTATGGGCAAAAATCCTGATCAAGGCATTTTGCTATTAAATAAATTAGGGCTTTTACAATATATTATTCCAGAACTTACTCATGGCATTGGCATGGAACAGCCACGTCATCATATTTATACTGTTTTTAAACATGGAATTCTTTCGCTAAAATGCTGTAGAAGCAAAAAATTATCAGTTCTGCTAGCTTCTCTTTTTCATGATATTGCAAAGCCTTATACAAAGAGAGGCAAAGGCGAGTCTGCAACTTTTTATAATCATGATATTGTTGGAGCGCGGGTGGCTAAAAAGATTTTGCAAAAATTACGCTTTGGACAAAAAACAGCTAATCATGTTTATCTCTTGATTCGCAATCATATGTTTGTTTATAATGTTGACGAAGTTACAGAAGCTGGAGTGCGAAGATTAATCAAAAGAGTTGGCTTAGAAAATATAAAAGACTTAATGGACCTGCGTATTGCTGACAGACTTGGAAGCGGATGTCCAAAAGCAAAACCTTATAAGCTTCGCCATCTTGAATATTTAGTACATAAGGTTTCTCGCGACCCTGTTTCAAGAGCTATGCTTAAAATTTCTGGTGATGATTTTCGTGATATTTTAAAAATAAAACCTGGGCCAAAATATAAGTTTTTACTTGAAGCATTATTAAACGAGGTTTTAGAAGATCCGAAAAAAAATACTAAAAAATACTTACTAACAAGAACTAAAGAACTAAATAAATTAAATCAAAAAGAGCTTGCTAAGCTATCTGAACAAGCTCAAGAGAAAAAGCAAGAAATAGAATGCAAGGAAAAGAAATGGTTTAGGGTGAGTTGATTATTGGCTCTGCAAATAATCGTATGCTCCGCGAGCCGCAACTGCGCCCTCTGCAGCAGCTGTAATAATCTGGCGCATGGATGTTGCGTCTGTAATATCTCCTGCCCCAAAAACACCAGAAATATTAGTAGAATAATTTTCTCTTATATTAACTTTAATTTGATTCATATTATCTAATTCAACTCCCAAATTTTGGCATAATGCAATATTTGGCACCGAACCAATTTCCACGAAAACTCCTTGAACTTTTAAGGAGTTTTTATTTTGGTATGAATTATCAATCTTTACAGATTCCACAGAATTTTTTCCTAAAATTTCCAAAACATTTGTATTATAAATAATTTCTATTTTTGGATTTTTCTCTATTTTTTCCTTGACCATTTCATCAGCTCGCAAGCATCCTTTTCTATAAATTAAATAGATTTTTTTAGCGTATTCAGAAAGAGGCAAAGCACCTGTACAAGCAGAATTGCCTCCGCCAATTACTGCAACTGTTTTATCTTGAAAAAGAGGGCCGTCGCAAGTAACGCAATATGAAACTCCTTTGCCTAAAAATTCAGCTTCACCAGGAATTTCTAATTTTCTAGGTCTATTTCCCATGGCTAGAATTAATGATTTAGCACGCATTCCATGATCTGCATTTTTATTTTTTGATTTTGACGTAATTACGTTCGTAATTACGTTTGTATATACGTTAAATAAATCTTTGTGTTTTTTAACACCTGTTATTTCTTTGGTAATAATTTCAACAGATTCTAGGGCTTTTACCTGCTCTAACATTTTTTTAGATAATTCTGGACCTGTAATAGATTTAATCCCAGGCCAGTTTTCTACTAAATGCGCTTCCAAAGGCGTTCCTCCTAAAACTTTGCTAATAATCGCGGTTTTCATTTTATAACGGCCAGAAAAGAGACCAGCACTAAGACCAGCCGGCCCAGCACCGATAATAATGAGATCATATATCAGTTTATTTTGTGTGCTCATAATTTTATAAATAAATTATTCTAATTAACCTAATTGTTCTAATTATTCTAAAAAAATCCCAATAAATAATAACTAAAAATTATTTTTGTTTCTTTTTTACTTTTATGTAAATAGAATTAAAAATAAGGTTAAGCTCTTTAGCTTCTAGCCATAATTCTCTTGCTTTTTCTTTTAATTCTGGTACAGCTACTGCTATCATTCGTAAAAAGTGTTTTGATTCGCGTGATTCTTTTTTGCAAATACCAATTTTATGCACAAAGTCGCGGGAAGACTCTGCATCATCTGCCTCACAGTAATTGGCGCCAACGCTTGTTGCGCATCTAATAAGCTGAGAGGCCAATGGTTTGTTAATTTCATTTCGATGTATTTGTTTTATAAATTTAATAATTTCTTCTCCAAACTTAGCAGTCCTTTCTTCCAAATCATATTTTCTATTCATTGACATTGGTGTTTGTTTTTTGGTCATTTTTTAGGTCAATTAGTATAATTAGAATAATTAGGTTAATTTTTTGTATTAGCGAAGTGGAGTGACGGGGAATCGAACCCCGAAGATCTCGATGTCAACTCGGATCTTGGACCTGCGCCCGCCCCACATCAAAAGTATATCATATATTTTCAAAAAAGCAAAAAATCCCCAAAAGGGGATTATGCGATCTTTATTAGGATTCAAGGACCCGAATTGACATCGTATTATTAGTTTATACTAAAGTTAAAAATTTGTCAAGACTAAGTTATACACAGATCATTTTATCAGTCTTCTCAGCGCTAAAGCAAAAGCTCCTTGCCGCAAGGTTAATCTGTATTTTAGGGCTTCAGCATTAACATCGCGATAAGCTTTTTGCATTTTATATTTTAGTTTGCGAAGAACTTGATCTAGATTCCATTTTTCTTGCTTTATATTTTGCACCCATTCAAAATAAGAAACAGAAACACCGCCAGCATTAGCTAGGATATCAGGCACTACTATTATACCATTTTTTTTACAAATTGCATCTGCCTCTTTAGTAGTTGGGCCATTAGCTAATTCTAAAATAATTTTTGCTTTAATCTTGGGCGCATTCTTTTTAGTAATCTGTTCTGCCAAAGCCGCAGGAATCAAAACATCAACAGGCAATTCCAGCAACTGCGCATTAGAAATTTTTTTAGTTCCTGGAAAATTTATAACAGACCCAGTGCGCTGTTTATAATGCATAATCGCATCAGGATCTAGTGAATTAGAATTTGAAATTTTCACAGCTCCTTTAGAATCACTAATTGCAATAATCCTCCATCCGCGTTCATGCAATATACGTGCCGCATGATATCCAGCATTTCCATAGCCCTGAATAGCGCATGTTCCAGGCTGTTTCGAAATTATTTGTGAAACAGATAATTTCGAGGTTCTTGAGGGCGAAGCCCGAAAGGTTCTCCTAATCTGCTCTAAAACATTTACCCCACCCATTGCTGTGGCAATATCCCTGCCATGTGATCCGCCTTTTTGCAAAGATTTGCCTGTAACAACAGCCATTGCCGTACGGACAGAACATTGTTCTGTTCTTTTTTTCTTTTTCCATTCATCTAAGAAAATATCCATTAAACGCGAACTTGTATTAACATCAGGCGCTGGAATATCTTTTTTCGGCCCTACAATATCAGCAATTGCTTTTGCATAGCCTCGCATTACTTGTTCTTGCTCACGCTCTGATAATTCTTTTGGATTACAAATTACTCCGCCTTTTGCTCCTCCATAAGGAATATTTACTACTGCACATTTTAAGCTCATCCATAATGCAAGAGCTTTGACTTCGTCTAAATCAACATCCGGATGAAATCTTATTCCGCCTTTATAAGGACCTTGCTCATTATTATGCTGAACCCTATAGCCTGTAAAAATTTTAATATCATTATTATCCATGACCACAGGAAAATTCACCTGAACATAACGATCAGGCCTTGCCATCTTTTCCATAACGCTGTTTGGAAGTTTAATAATTTTTGCTATTTGCTCTAATTGATTTATAGTTTGTTCAAACATATTGTTGTATGTGCATAACTAATACTTGTTAATAATAAAATTTGTGATAAAATTAAATCTAAATTTATCTAAGGGGGGTGGTTAGTATAGACGAAAATTTGACGGAAATTTTTAAACCTAGGAGGCTTGCAATGGGCATGAAAAATAAATATATTTTATAATGGCCTGCACAACTACTATATTATTTTAAAACAACTTTACTGCTTTATGAGTAAATAGCGGAGAAAGTAGTGTGTAGGCGAATTTCTGCGAGCGGTGTGTTGATGCAAAAAGCATAAAACATTTAAATCATGATATTATGATATGAAAAAATGTTTTAGCCAAAAGAAATAAAAGCATGAATACACCGCTTTTTTCTTTTAAAGAGAAATTATTCTAACATAGCTTATTGACAAATGCAAATAATAAAGTTAAAAAATCCTTGACATTTTTATTAAAGTATGCCAATATGTAATTAGCTCAAAAATGAGCTTATTGCTTGAATTACGAAATGCATTTCAACCTGAACGAGCCTAGTATTATGTTTTTCGTGCTCACTAAGGGGATGCTATGGAGTAATTCAAGAGCAGGAGGTGAGTCTCGATTATGATTGTCTTTAAAGGCCATATGGCCAAACTTCACAAATCCCAAAGGGTGCCTTATTCTGATCAGGGGTTTGAATGTAAATTTATCATATAAATCATCGACACCGGAAAAATTTTTTATTATTTATAAATCATAATCATCGGCATGAAAATGGCGACTCCTCGGCCACCTAATATATCGAAAAGGCTGGGAGTCATAAACTCATAGGAGGCGAAAATGAAAAATTTTAAATTTAATTTTTCGATTAATAGATTTGTTTCACAATCGCTCACACTAAGTGAGCGATTTTTTTATCAGTAAAACTTACTAATTATTTTGTCATTGCGAGGAAGGACGAGCATAGCGAGGCCTGACAAAGATATTTTAAAGCATTGACAATGATAATAAAATCAGAGTAAAATGCTATTATGACTCTACATCAAAAATTAAAAAAAGCTAAAACGCAAAATAAACTTCCGCAGATTACTGTTTATAATCGCATAGATGGCCCGGGCTCATCCTTGGATCTTCGCTTGTTCCAGCAATCAATGTGGGAATTAGGCAAAATCCCATCTAATCCATTGCGCGATAAATCAATGAAATGGTCAATTGGATATCCTCGGACAATCGGCATTGCTATAAATGTAGGCACAGAAATCACAGCTGAACCAATTCAATCCGGCAAACTAGGCGTTGAGTCAATAGACTTTGGATTTTGTTATATTCTAGACAAAGATGCAATCCCGCCAACAAAAGAACACTGGCTCTTGCGCATCATGGCGAATTTTAATTTAGATGGAATAAAATTTACCCTGCGCAACTTGCATCCAGAATTAAAATCAGCAGGATTAGGAGGTTCTGCGGCTGTTACTACTGGAGTTGCTCTGCTTTGCAACAGATTATCTAGAAAGCCTTTTTCCCAGCATCAAATCATAGGTCTGGCTTCAATGCTAGAACAAGATTTAGAAGTTTCTATAACAGGAACCCAAGAACAATCAAATGCAGTTTTTGGAGGTGTTAGAGATTATATTTGGTTTCCATTCGGCATCCCTGGGACAGACAATTTTTTTGGCACTTCTATAAGACAAGAAATCATGCCTAAAAAAGATTATAAAGAATTAGAAGCAAGAATTGATCTTTATTTTGCCTTGCAAAGACAAAGCACTGATGTTAATTCTAAATGGTATGAAGAACTTCGCAAACCTAGCGGTTATAAATTGCATAGTAAAAAATGCAGTCTAGCTTATGAATACAGAGAAGCAATTCGTACTAAAAATTGGAAGAGAGCTGTACCAGCTATTTCTGAATATAGAAAAATCAGAACAAAATTATGCTCTGATTATATGTCTGATGAAGCATGGGAAATAGAGAAAATGTGCCGCAGGAATAATGCAGTGAGCTTTCCTCTTGGCGGAGGAGGAGGAACTATTATGGTTTTCTCTCCTAGTCCAAAAAACTTAGAAAAAATGCGACCTCGCCTTTCCGAAAGATTTAGACATATTGATTATAAAATCCTAGCTCATGGACATAAATTTCGCAATATTTCAGGGTTTTAAATTATTCTAATTAACCTAATTGCTCTAATTATTCTAAATAAATCCCAAAACCCAATGGCTAAAAATTGGTTATTGGGATTTGGTCATTTTTTAGGTCAATTAGTATAATTAGAATAATTAGGTCAATTTTATTTATGCTAAACAACACAAAATCAAATAAACGCACAGTTATCTTTGACATGGACGGTGTTTTAGCAGACACTGAGCCTTATCATTGCAAGGCTTGGCTTAGAGCTCTTAAAGAAGCTGGGATTAATATAGATGAAAAATATTATTTTAATAAAGTTTGCGGCAATGCTAGTTTAATTTCAGCTAAAATGCTTTGTGAGGAATTTGGCATTTGCAATATTCATCCAGAACAAATAGTAGATAGAAAATCATTTCATGCTCATGATATCATTGCTAAAAAGGGCATTAAACCTTTTCCAGGCGTAATTGAATTAATTCAAAATTTAATTAAATCTGGGTATCAACTTGGATTGGCATCTTCTACTGCATTTTTAGTAATAAATAGCTTGCTCCAGTCTTTGGGAATTAAACATCATTTTTCAGTTATTCATGGACCAGAAGTTGTAGAAAATGGCAAGCCGCATCCTGATCAATACTTGCTCACTGCAAAAATTCTTAATAAAGATCCATGGGATTTAATAGTAATAGAAGACTCAAAAAGTGGCGTGATTTCAGCCAAACGTGCTGGTGCTAAATGCATTGCTTATTTAAATGGTCATAATAAAAAACAAGATCTTGGCTTAGCTGATCATATTACTGATTCGTTTTTTAAGATTAATGAAAAATTGCTTGACAAAATTTGATTTAAAGTATAAAATAATAAAAATGCATAATTTAAAAAATATTATTATTAGCATTATTATTAACAGCTAAAGCGAGCTGGATTTTTTAGTATAATATTAGAAAAACCAGCTTGCAAGAGCTGTTTTTTGATTTTTTGAATTATGAATTATGAATAAAATAAAAAGGGGGAGACAAAAATGACAAAGTATAAAGTAAGAGATTATTCTCTTATAGAATGGGCATTTGGTCCTGTAGAACAAATAAAACAATGGCTGGAAATAGCCCAAAAAAATACAAACTTTCATGTAATAAAAATGAATGATAATGCTTTTGGAAAAAGAATGACTCCAGAAGAAGTAAGCGAGCTTTTAAAAACAAGCTCAAACGGCTAAAATAAAAATTTAGCCGTTTCTTTTTTATTCACACAAAAACACTTGACCCCTCCTCTCGCGAGAGAAGGGGTTGACAAGTTTTAAAAAATAAAATAGACTATAAATAATCATGAATAAGATAAATTATCTAAACCTAGCCTCAAAACAAAGACTGCTAATTACAGTGGTCAAGTTTTTGGTTTAGGTTTAGAGTGTTTAGGAAAATTCAAAAGCTCTATAGCCCTAGGCCAAAAAGCCTAGGAAATTTTTTTCACCTGCTAAAGGAGGACGAAAAATGGCAATTTATAAAGAAATAGCCATGCAGATAAAAGAGATTCTTAGAAAAGATAGTTATTCCTTGCAAGATGAAGAGCATATCTTAGGTCTTTTAAAGGGTATTGAGAGAAAAAACTCTATAGTTGATACTCTTGCTGATGGAGTTATGGGAAATAAGTATTACAAGAATCATCGTAATGACGAGATTGGAGCTAGAACTCGCAAGCTTTGGCAAGAAATTTTGCTTTAAAGGAGGTGATCAGTCTGTGCTTAACAGACTGGCCCGACGGACTGAAAGGAGGTAAAACATGCAGCTCGAAAAAGAAAATTTAGACGAGCTTCTCGATCGTATCACGCAAATTAATACAAAAATGCTGGAACAAAATCTCACACGCAACCAACGTAAATGGTTCCAGCGAGAAAAAGAACTTTGGATAAGTATTGTCAGTGAAATAGAAGAAACTGGCTATTCTCTTCTTAACTAAGTCGTGTACAAAAATTATCTGGCTTTGCAAAAGCATTAAGCAGGGCCAGAAACATTGTTTTTTTAAAGGAGGTGCAGAAATGACTAGGACAGCAAGAGTGGTCAACAGGCTAATCAATGAGCGCATAGCTATAGCCAAAATAATGGCCACCGCTAAAAGCACAAAAATAAGATTAACAAAAAAAACTAGGAGGATTAAATGATAGACATTATCAGCATGGCAAGCGATCCTTGCAATGCTATACACAGCAGGCTAAAAAATAATTACAGTGATCCTGAATTATTTCTTAGCCTGTTTTTTGTTTACTAAAATGAATTTTCATGCTATTCTAATTTTTATGAACATAGGAATTATAGGTTTTGGAAGATTTGGCCAAGTAATGGCTAAGATTCTAAAACCTAATCATAATATAATAACTGCAAATAGGTCAGACAAATCTAAAATAGCTAAAAAATTAGGCATTAAATATTCTGATTTAAATAAAGTTTGTAAGCAAGAACTTATAATTTTAGCTGTGCCAATAAGAGAAATAGGAAATTTAATTCAAAAAATTCAGCCAATGCTTAAACCAGGAACAATTTTAATGGACACATGTTCTGTAAAAGAATATCCAATTAAAATAATGAAAAAATACTTGCCAGCTGATATTGAAATCCTAGGAACCCATCCAATGTTTGGACCAGACAGCATTAAATATGGACTGCGCAAACTGCAAATAGTTTTTTGCCCAGCAAACATTCAAAAAGAAAATCTAGAAAAAATAAAAGCTATTTTTAAAAATTTAGCATTGCAAATAATTCAAGTTTCAGCTAAAGAGCACGACAAGCAAACTGCTTTATCATTATGTTTAGTGCATTTTATTGGCCGCGGACTTGGAAAAATGAAAACTAAACTAGAACCAATTCATACTCTAAATTTTAATAGACTTTTAAAAATCCAAGAATCTGTAACCAATGATTCATTAGAGCTTTTCCAAGATATGCAAAAATATAATAAATATGCAAAAGAACAGAGAAAATCTTTAATAAATGCATTGCAAAATATTGACAAAAAACTATTATCTGATAAACTTAAATCAAATGCAAAATAAATTCAAACAAATTTTCTTTTTTAGCTTTTTCTTTACCGATTTTAAGATCGACTGATTTTTAGTTTTTTTAATAAATCGAAAATCAGCCGATCATAGGATCGGTTTTTTAGTTCTAAAAAAAATAAAACAAGGGGTAAAAATGCTTAATAATCCTAAAAAATATTTAGTAAAAAAAATACTTACTAGAGCGTGCGCAGATCTAGTCTGGATAGATGTGCATGGAACAGACGGAAGAAGAATAGCTTGCATAAATGAAAAAAAAGCAATAGGAATGCAAGTGCAAGAAGGAGATATTATTTTACTAAATCTTTGCAAAACTCCCAATAATAATAAACCAAAAAAAATGTAATATAAAAAAGCAGGCGAAAAATAATCCGCCTGCTCATATTTTTTTATCCACAGTTTTTTCTTGACAAAATTTAAAAAATTTTTTATTATTATACTAATGAGAACAAACATACAAAATTTGTTTATCTCTTATAAAGCTGATATTTTGGATTAGCTAATTTTTTATATAATTATATAATAATAAAAAATTAGCTGGTCTAGGAGGATCAGTTTTTTTCATGCTAAATAAAGAAAGAGGAGGAATAAAATGAAAGACAAAATATGGTCAGACCAAATAACCGCTAAACACCATAGAAAAGAGCGCAAAAAGCGGCTGCATCAAGAAAGAAGTATTAGGCTAAAAATAAATCTGATTAAAGCAATGCAAAAAAGTCAAAAAGCCGCAGATGCATTTATAAGGGCGCATTGCAATAAGTAGTAAACAAGGCAGAGGATAGATTTCAAGTAAATTTTTTTCTCTGCCTTGAAATTTACCAAAAACCATAACCACAAGGAGGTGGGCAATTTGACGCAAATATCAGGAGGAAATTACTATCAAGGCCCATGCAAGAAAAAATACAGTGGCCGCGGATGCAGAAAAATAAGGAATAATGATTCTTGTCGCTGGAAACGCTGCGCTATGAAGGATGCAGAAAAAAAATCCATAATTGAGTATAAAAAGAAAGTGGCATAAATAAAGAAACGATTAAAAATAATCCAAAAACTAGGCATGATAGGCCTGGTTTTTCTTTAAAAAACAAACATTATTGACTACAAATCTTGAAAATGCTATTCTAGATTCATAATTAATAACTCTAAAATCTAAAATGAAAGATTATTATCAAATTTTAGGAATAGCTAAGACTGCGAATCAAGAAGAAATTAAAAAAGCATTTCGTAAATTAGCACACCAGCATCATCCTGACAAAAATCAAGGTAATGATGAAAAATTTAAACAAATCAACGAAGCCTACCAAGTTTTAAGCAACAAAGAAAAACGAGCCCAATATGACCAATATGGATCAACGTTTGAACAAGCCCGCTCTAAAGGCGGCTTTTCCGGGTTTTCTGGATTTAGAGATTTTTCTGATTTTGCTGGTGCATTTAATTTTTCAGAATTATTTTCAGACTTTCTTTATGGCAAAGAAGCAAGAGAAAATTCTCCTGGCCAAGACATTCATTTGTCTTTAAAAATTGATTTTGAACAGGCTGTAAAAGGCGTAGAAAAAGAAATTGAAATTTATAAATATATTCATTGCTCTTTTTGCAAAGGAACAGGCGCTGAATCTGCTAAATTAAAAACATGTTCTATTTGCAAAGGCCAAGGCTCGCTTAAAAAAACACAACAAACTTTTTTAGGCTCTTTTATGACTGAAACAATTTGCCAAGAATGCCAAGGACAAGGCCAAATCCCAGAAAAATCTTGCAAAAAATGCAATGGCCAAACAAGAATTAAAGCTAAAACAAAGCTTAAAATTAAAATACCAGCTGGAATCAATACTGGGCAAACCATAGAATTGCAAGGTCAAGGCCAAGCTGGTGAAAAATCCCAAGTAAGCGGTAATTTATATGTTACCATACAAATTAATCCGCATAATCAATTCCAAAGACAAAATTTAGACATATTATATACTTTGCCAATTTCATTTACACAAGCTAGCCTTGGTGATAAAATAGAAATACCAACTATTTGGGATAGGGTGAACTTAAAAATTCCTTGTGAAACTCAATCTGGAACTGTGTTAAAGTTAAAAGGAAAAGGAGTGCCTATTTTAAATAGCCATTCTAAGGGCGATATGTTAGTTAAAATACAGGTCAAAACACCAACAAGGCTTTCTAGGGAACAAAAAAACATATTAAAAGAATTAAATATTTAAAAACAAAAACATGGATTTGAATATTGCTATAATTTCTCGTGATTTATTAATTTTAATTATTCCTAGTGTTTTGATTTTTTTGACTGGATTTTATCTTGGCAGGGATAAAACTGCAATTTTATTTATTGGTGCTTTTATAAGCTATGTTTTAACTAGTCTTTTGCCTTTTGATTTAATTCAAAATAATTTTAATTTAGAAAAAATTAAATTAGCAGTTTTTCTTGTATTAATCTTATCTGGCTATATTGCTCTTTCTGGAACATTTTTGCGGCCAATGACTAAAAAACGTGGCAAAGGCAAATTCATTAAAAGAATTATTTATCCAGTAATTTTAGCTGGGCTAATAATGAGCAATCTTACGTATTTTATAAGCCTGCCAATTTTAGAAACAATACCAATGCTGAAAACTGCGCTTGCATCAAGCACTTCTGTATTTATTTGGTTTGTTCTTGCATTTATTAGCATTACAATGATAAAAAAGAAAAAAGATGAGTAAGAAAAATAAAAAATATTTGACATAAATTATTAAAATTGCTATTATATTAAATATTAATATTAACAAACCTTAAAAATGGCTAATGGAACCACAACTCGACTTTTTCAAATGCCTTTAAGCTTAGAACAGCTAGCTTTTGGTTTGCGTAAACTTTCTGCAAATGAAAAAGAAACCCTGAGTCTTTTGATGAATAAAAAAACTATGCAAGAGCTTAGGCAAAGTATTAGAGAAAGCCAAGAAAGCAAATTAGAACCAATTGAATCCATGCTTATAAATTAATTTTTATGTATCAAATTGTTATTACGCCATCAGCAAAAAGATCTTCGAAAAAAATGCCTCGCTATATTCGTGAGGCTTTTGTAAAACAACTGCAGAGGCTCAAGAAAGATCCCTATACAGGTGAAAGGCTTAGCCAGCCTTTGAGCTTTTTATATTCTTTTCATTTTAAGTTTAAAAATGTTCATTACAGGGCTGTGTACACAATTGACACTAAGGCTAAACAAATTATAATTCATTTAACTGGCCCAAGAGAGGGTTTTTATAATAGAATGCGGAGATTATTTAGATAAAATAATTAAAAGCAATAGATGCATCGTGAATGCATCTACGATGCATCTATTATAAAATCATGAAAACAAATCTTCACAACCCATTAGCAGACCGAATGCGGCCTAAAACTCTGGCTGGTTTTTTGGGACAAAAAGAAATAATTGGAAAAAACAAACTTTTGCGCCAAGCAATTAAACAAGATAGACTGCCATCAATAATATTTTGGGGACCGCCAGGAAGTGGCAAAACTACTTTAGCTTTTATAATCGCCAAACAAACCAAATCAGACTTCCAAGAGTTAAGCGCTGTATCCTCTGGACTAGCAGATCTGCGCCAAATAATTCAAAGAGCCGAATCCAATCAAAGGCTCGGCCAAAAAACAATTCTTTTTATAGATGAAATTCATCGCTGGAATAAAAAACAACAAGATGCACTTTTACCATGCGTAGAACGCGGCACAATCACGCTTATTGGCGCAACCACAGAAAATCCAAGTTTTGAAGTTATTTCAGCTTTGTTATCCAGATGTCGTGTTTTTGTTTTACATCAATTAACTAAAACGCAAATTAGTAAAATTATAAAAAATACTCTTAAAAATAAAACTCAAGGCCTTGGCAATCTGAAAATTAAAATAAATCAAAGCACAATATCTGCTCTAGCGCATATGAGCAATGGTGATGCGCGAACTGCTTTAAACGTCTTAGAATATGCCAGCTCTTTATCACAAAACATCACTCTTAAAATTATTAAACAAGCTTTTCAAAAATCTCACCTATTATATGACAAAGACGGAGAAGAACATTATAATATTATCTCTGCTTTACATAAATCAATGCGTGGGTCTGACGAGAATGCTAGTCTTTATTGGCTTGCTAGAATGCTTGAAGCTGGAGAAGATCCATTATACATTGCGCGCAGATTAGTGCGCTTTGCCTCGGAAGATATTGGCTTGGCTAATTCCAAAGCCTTGGAACAGGCAGTGGCCGCTTATCAAGCTTGTTATTTTATTGGCATGCCAGAATGCAATGTAATTTTAGCTCAAGCTGTGGTTTATATGGCAAAGTGCAAAAAATCAAATCAGCTTTATAGGGCATACAATTCTGCGAAAGCTGATATTAAAAAACATGGCAATTTGCCAGTGCCTTTGCACATTAGAAATGCTCCTACAAAATTAATGAAAAATCTAGGTTATGGCAAAGACTACAAATACAGCCCTGATCATGATTATAAGAACCTTGCTTTGCAAGAACCTTGTCTTCGAGCAAAGCTCGAAAATAAAGAAAAACAGGATTATTTGCCTAAAAAATTAAATAATAAAGCATATTTTTAACAACAAGCCCCAGCCTGTGGATAACTTTTCCAAACACCTCTTGACAATATTTTTATTTTTGATAAACTAATAAAACTGGCTTTTTTAGATACAATTTTTAAAAGCTAGAGTTTCTTTATTATAGTCCTCAACAAGAGTTTTTATGGAGAAACCTAGTTTCATACACAACTTATACACACAAGCTTAAACAAAAAATCCATCCTTATTTAAATAAGGAGTGTTTTTGTTTTTTAGTGTCTTTTACTTTAATGAACAATAGAAAATTTTTTACAAAATTTAAAGAATGCCTCCAATTGCCCAATTTAACAGAAAACCAAATTAATTCATTTGACTGGTTTTTAAAGTATGGGATTCAGGAAGTTTTAGACGAAGTATCGCCTATACAAGATTATGTAGGAAAAATGACATTAAGTTTTGGAGATTATTATTTTGATGAACCAAAATATGACGAAAACACAGCTAGAGAACGAAATATTACTTTTGAAGCACCTCTACGATGCCAAGCCAAATTAGAATATTTAACAGAGCAAAAAGATGGCAAAGCAGAAAAAATTCAAAAAATTGAACAAGAAATATACCTAGGAGACTTTCCATTAATGACTCCTCGTGGAACTTTTATTATAAATGGAATAGAAAGAGTGGTAGTTGGACAATTAATTCGCTCACCTGGTGCCTTTTTTACTCCCTCAGCCAGATTTACCATCACCTCTGAAACTCAAGGATCTAGAACTAGACAATTTTTTGGGGCTAAAATTATTCCAAACCGAGGCGCTTGGCTAGAATTTGAAACAGACAATAAAGGCGTAATATGGGTTAGGATTGATAGAAAACGAAAAGTAGCTGCAACCTCTTTACTTCGTGCCTTTAGCAAACAAGGACGAGTCAAAGCTAGCTTAGATGCAGAAATCAGAAACCTATTTAAAGATCTTGATACTGATGATTCTATAAAATTTATTGAAGAAACTATTAAGCGCGACACAGCTAAAAATTTTGAACAAGGATTGCAAGAACTATATAAGCGCATTCGGCCAGGAGAACTAGCAAGCGTAGACAATGCTCACTCAATGATTTCTAATATGTTTTTTAATGCTGATCGTTATGACCTAGGAAAAGTAGGCCGTTATAAAACAAATCAAAGATTAAAAAATACCCAAGAAAAAAGCCTTAAACTTTCAAACAAAAGACTTCTTTCTTTAGAAGATATAGTACTAGTTTTACGTGAAATTATTCGTATGAATAATAATCCAATGGCGCAAAAAGATGATATTGATCATATGGGCAATCGAAGAATTAGAACAGTTGGAGAACTTGTACAAAATCGTTTTAGAATTGGCCTAACTAGAATGCAAAGAAATATTCGCGACAAAATGACTTCCCTAGATTTTGATGTAATATCTTTGCCACAGCTTATTAATGCGAGACCATTAGTTGCATCTGTTAAAGAATTTTTTGCTTCTTCACAGCTTTCACAATTCATGGATCAAGTAAATCCTTTAGCCGAGCTTGAACATAAAAGAAGACTTTCAGCAATGGGGCCAGGGGGCTTGACTCGCGAAAGAGCCACTTTTGATGTTCGCGATGTTCATACATCTCATTATGGCAGAATTTGTCCTATCCAAAGCTCTGAGGGCCAAAATATTGGATTAGTTGTTTATCTTTCTTCTTATGCAAAAATTAATGAATTAGGATTTATTGAAACTCCTTATCGTAAAGTAGAAAACAATAAAGTAACTAACAAAATAGTTTATTTAGATGCTTTTGAAGAAGAACATGTAAATATTGCACCTGCTAACATACCTCTTAGCCCAAAAGGCAAAATACTTATTAGTCCAGTACAAGCTAGAATCAAAGGAAAGCCAGGCATTATTAAAAAATCAAAAATTGATTACATGGATATTTCTCAAAAACAAGCTATTAGCATAGCCACAAGCTTAATTCCATTTCTAGAGCATGATGATGCCCAAAGAGCGCTAATGGGATCTAATATGCAAAGACAAGCTGTTTCTTGCATAAAGCCCCAAGCTCCTATTGTTGGCACTGGTGCAGAACTTAGATCTGCAGCTGACTCTGGACAAACAATTGTAGCCCAAGAAAAAGGCATTGTATCTGAGGTTGATGCTAATCATATTACTGTAAAATCTGGGAAAAAATCTACTACATATACTTTGCACAATTTTTCTAGATCTAATACAGATACTTCTTTAGGCCATAGACCATTAGTTAAAAAAGGAGAAAAAATTAAATCAGGCCAGGTTATTGCTGACGGCAGTTCTACTGACAAAGGAGAGTTAGCTTTAGGCCAAAATCTTTTAGTTGCTTTTCTAGCTTGGGAAGGCTGGAATTACGAAGATGCCATTGTAATTTCTTCTAGACTTTTAAAAGATGACTCTTATACTTCAGTTCATATTGAAGATTTTTCAATTGATATACGAGATACTAAGCTAGGGCCCGAAACAACTACAAGAGATATTCCCAATGTTGGCGAAGATAAACTAAGAGACCTAGATGAAGAAGGGATAATTCGAATTGGTGCTGAAGTTAAATCAAGTGATATTTTAGTTGGCAAAATATCACCAAAAGGAGAAAGTGCTCTAACAGCTGAAGAGCGATTGCTTAGGGCGATTTTTGGAGACAAAGCCAGAGATGTTAAAGACAGCTCTTTAACTATGCCTCATGGTAAGCATGGAAAAATCGTAGATGTTAAAATCTTTTCCAGGGACCAAGGAGATAAACTTCCATCTGGAGTAATTAGAACTATTCAAATTTCCGTAGCTCAATTAAGAAACATTCAAGTTGGCGACAAACTAGCTGGCAGACATGGCAACAAGGGTGTTATAGCTACTATTGTTCCACAGGAAGACATGCCTTATTTGGCTGACGGCACTCCAGTTGATATTGTTCTGTCTCCTTTAGGCGTTGTTTCTCGTATGAATATTGGACAAATTTTAGAAACCCATTTAGGCTGGGCAGCAAAAACTCTTGGCTATACAGTTGCGTCTCCTCCATTAAACGGGGTTACGGAACAAGAAATAACAACAGAATTAAAAAAAGCTGGCTTACCTGAAAATGGAAAAATTAAATTAATAGATGGCAGAACTGGAGAACTTTTTGAACACAAAAGTACGGTTGGTTATATGTATATTATGAAATTAAATCATTTAGTAGCAGATAAAATTCATATGCGCTCTACTGGTCCTTATTCTTTAATTACCCAACAGCCTTTAGGTGGAAAAGCACAATTTGGAGGTCAAAGATTTGGCGAGATGGAAGTTTGGGCACTAGAAGGCTATGGAACAGCTAATATTTTACAAGAAATGTTAACTATTAAATCTGATGATGTTATTGGCCGTTCTCAAGCTTATGAATCTATTATTAAAGGATCTCCAATTAAAAGACCTCATGTGCCAACATCTTTTCATGTTATGGTGCAAGAATTAAAAGGACTAGGATTGTCAGTAGATCTAGAAAAATAATTTTTATTATGTCTAATAATATTTCCGATTTTAAATCAGTAAAATTAAAAGTAGCCTCACCAGAGGAAATTTTGTCATGGTCATTTGGCGAAGTTATTAAGCCTGAAACAGTTAATTACAGAACTCAAAAATTTGAAAAAGATGGTCTTTTTGCTGAAAATATATTTGGCCCGTCTAAAGATTGGGAGTGTTATTGCGGTAAATATAAAAGAATTCGACACAAAGGAATTGTTTGCGACAAATGCAGTGTTGAGGTTACTAGAGCTTCGGTTCGTCGTGAACGCATGGGTCATATTGAGCTTGCTGCTCCTGTGTCACATATCTGGTTTTTACGAGGGTCTCCTTCTAAATTAGCTTTAATCTTGGATATTCCTTCTAATACTTTAGAAAAAATTGCTTATTTTGCTTCTTATATTGTAACACAAGTTGATGAACAGGCTCGTTTAGAAACCTTTAAACAGCTAAAAAGAGAATATTTAAATAAATCTCGTAAAATCAGGACTGAAAAATCTGGCAGTAAAAAAAAGAAACAAAAACTTTTAGAAAAATTAAAAAAAGGAAAAGAAAGAGCTAGGACGGAAATAAGCTCTTTAGAAAAATTAAATGTTTTATCAGAAGTAGCATATAGAAATCTGGCTATTAAGTATGGCCAAATTTTTCAAGCTAAAACAGGCGCAGAAGCAATTCGTGATATTTTAAATTCTCTAGATTTAGGTGTTATGGAAAAAGAAATTGAAAAAATTTTAAAAAGCAGAAAAAAAATTAAAATATCTAAAGAAGATATAAGGCCATTTTTTAAAAAAATAACAGATAAACAACGCTTAAGAAAAAGACTTTATTTAATCAAAAATTTAATAAATGAAAACATTAATCCAGCATGGATGATTTTAACTATTGTGCCAGTTATTGCTCCTGATTTACGACCAATTGTACAGCTAGACGGAGGTCGATTTGCGAGTTCAGATTTAAATGACTTATATCGAAGAATAATCAATAGAAATAATCGATTAAAACGCTTAATAGAATTAGGCGCTCCAGAAGTTATTCAGCGCAATGAAAAAAGAATGCTCCAAGAAGCTGTTGATGCTTTAATTGACAATAGTGCTAGACGAAGCCAGACTCAAGTTTCTGCATCAACTGGCCAACAAAGAGCTTTGCGCTCATTAACAGATATGCTAAAAGGAAAAAGGGGTCGTTTCCGCCAAAATCTACTTGGGAAAAGAGTTGATTATTCAGGCCGAAGTGTTATTGTTGCTGGCCCTAATTTAAAATTACATCAATGTGGACTTCCTAAAAAAATGGCCCTTGAACTTTTTAGGCCATATGTAATTAATAAATTAATTGAAAATGACTTAGCTCATAATGTTCGCACAGCTAATCGATTAATACAAGAAGAGGCTGAAGAAGTTTGGGGGTATTTAGAAGAAATTATTAAAAATAGACATGTTCTGCTAAATCGCGCACCAACTTTGCATCGTTTAGGTGTCCAAGCTTTTCAACCAGTTTTAATTGAAGGCAAGGCCATTCAAATTCATCCATTGGTTTGCGCTGCTTTTAATGCTGATTTTGATGGAGACCAAATGGCGGTTCATGTGCCATTAAGCGCGAAATCCTGCAAAGAAGCTAGGGATATTATGCTATCATCTCGTAATTTACTAAAACCAGCAACTGGCGAACCAATTACTAATCCAGCCAAAGACATGGTCTGGGGATGTTATTATTTAACTCAAATTACTCCTAATGCTCTTGGTCATGATAAATTTTTTGCAAATACACAAGAAGCTATTTTAGCTTATGAATATAGGCAAATCACACTAGGTGCTGAAATTAAAGTAAGAATAAAAAATAAATTAATAAAAACTACTGTTGGCCGTGTGCTTTTCAACCAATCTTTGCCCGAAGAAATTGAATTTATTAACCAACTTATGGACAAAGGCATTTTAGCTAAGTTAGTTGCTCAAGTTTTTGAAAAATGTTCATATGAAAAAGCAGTTGCGTTTTTAGATGAGCTTAAAAATCTTGGATTTAAATACGCTACTCTTTCTGGTTTAAGCTGGGGAATGAATGATTTAGAAATTCCAAAAGCTAAAGCAGGTATTATTAATGAATCTAACCAAAAAATACAAACCATTCAAGAGCAGTTTGAAGCTGGATTTTTAACTGAAGAAGAAAAAAAAGCTTGTGCTATTGAAATTTGGACCGAAGCAAAAGGCAAAATTGCTGATGCAGTTAGAGAAACTCTTGATCCTCAAGGTTCTGTTTTTTCTATGGTAGATTCTAAATCCAGAGGATCTTGGGAGCTAATAACGCAAATGGCTGGCATAAAGGGCCTAGTAGTTAATCCTAAGGGTGAAATTATTGAAATGCCTATTGTAAGCAGTTTTAAAGAAGGTTTAAATGTTTTAGAATATTTTATTTCCACTCATGGCACTAGAAAAGGCATGGCTGACACAGCCCTTAGAACTGCCACAGCTGGCTACTTAACTAGGCGCTTAATAGATGTTGCGCAAGACATAGTTATAAGAGACAAAGACTGCGGCACTAAAAACGGAATTACTCTTCAAAGATCGGACTGCGAACCAATGGGCCAGGCCATGTCTAAACGCGTTAGCGGCAGAGTTTCTATGAATCAAATCAAGGTACCAGCAAATTTGATTAATCCAAAAACTGCAAAGAAAAATGATTTAAAAATTTTAAATAAAAAAAATGAATTAATAAGTAAAAAAGCAGGAGAAATTATTGACCAAGCTGAAATACAAGAAGTACAGGTACGCTCGCCTATTACTTGCGAAACCAAAGATGGTATTTGTCAAAAATGCTTTGGCATTGATTTAGGAACTAATAAGCTAGTTGAATTTGGAACAGCAGTTGGTATTATTACTGCCCAATCAATTGGCGAGCCTGGAACCCAGCTAACGCTAAGAACTTTTCATACTGGAGGCGTGGCTGGAGGCCGAGACATGACACAAGGCTTGCCTCGTGTTGAAGAACTTTTCGAAGCAAGAGATCCAAAGGGCAAGGCTGAAATTTCTGATTTAGATGGTCATATTTTAAAAATTGAGGAAAAAGGACGAGAAAAGGTTGTTAAAATTATGCAGGCCCAAAAGGATAAACGGAAAAAAGCTGTGTTTAAGGAATATACTATTCCAAACAGTTTTGCTCTTTGGGTAGAAGAGGGTCAAGCGATTGAAAAAGGACAGCAATTGTGCGAAGGACATGTTGATCTTAAAAAATTATTTAAACTTTGCGGACAAGAAGCTGTACAAAATTATATTACTAGAGAAATTCAAGCTATTTATTCTGCTGAGGGCGCTTCTATTAGTGATAAGTATATTGAAATTATTATTAAACAGATGTTTTCTAGGATTAAAATTATTAATTCTGGAAATACAGACTTGCTAGCTGACAGTATTGTTGAGAGGAATATTTTTGAAAATACTAACAAGAGTTTGAGAAAAAATCAAAAACCTGCAAAAGGCGAGGTTTTGCTTTTGGGCATTACTAAGGTTTCCTTAAGTACTGAATCATGGTTATCAGCTGCTTCTTTTCAGCAAACTCGCAAAGTATTAATAGAAGCGGCTACTTCTGGGAAAAAAGACATATTAAAAGGCTTAAAAGAAAATGTTATTATTGGAAAACTAATTCCAGCTGGAACTGGGTTTAAAGAGAAGAGGTAGGTTGTAGTTTAGATAGAATAAAAATATCCCTTACTTAGGGATGTTTTTTTAATACGGATTAGTCTAGTAATTAGTCTAATTTTAGTATAATTACAATAACATGCATCTTGCGAAAAAGCAATTGGTGTGGTAGGATAGGATTTCTTATTTAAAATAATTTTATGCAAAATCAAGAAGTACAAAAAACCAGGTTTCAATGTCCTAAGTGTCAAAACACAGAATGTGAAATTGGGCAGTTTCGCGCAACATGAGGCTTTTTAAGTAAAATGTTTGATATTCAAAAAGAACGTTTTACAACTGTGACTTGTTCAAAATGCAAATTCACAGAAATTTACAAGAAAAAAGTAGGCAGAGGCGAAAATGTCTTGGATTTTTTTGTAGGGAATTAGAAAAAATATGACAAAAAAAATAATCATTGCCTCGCAAAATCCAGTTAAAATTAATGCTGTAAAGATTGCATTTGGAAAAATGTTTTCTTTAGAAAAATTTACATTTAAAGGTGTTTCAGTTTTTTCAGGTGTTCGCGATCAGCCAATGAATAACCAGGAAACAATGACTGGTGCTATTAATAGAGCTACTAATGCAAAAACCAAATTCCAAGATGCTGATTTTTGGGTTGGAATTGAAGGCGGAGTTGAAAAAATAAATAATCAAATGGGGTCTTTTGCCTGGGTTGTTATAAAATCAAATAAACTTAGCGGGAAAGCAAGGACCAGTACATTTTTTCTTCCTAAAAAAGTTGTTGAGTTAATTGACCTTGGTAAAGAATTAGGAGAAGCAGATGATATTGTTTTTGGACATACAAACTCAAAACAAAAAAATGGAGCAGTAGGAATTTTAACTAAAAATGTTATTACTAGGAAAGACTATTATATTGAGGCAATAATTCTTGCTTTAATACCTTTTAAAAATTCTAAAATATATTAAAAATATGAAAACTGCCTTAAAAATACTTAGTATAGAACATAAAAATATATTAAAAATAATTAAAGTATTACTAAAAGAATGCGACTCTTTAGAATCTGGAAATAAAATTAATAAAGATTTATTTAAAAAAACAATTGATTTTATTAGAGGCTATGCAGACAAATTTCATCATGCTAAAGAAGAAGACATTTTGTTTGCAGAATTAGGAAAAGACAAAGTACAAATGCATTGTAATCCAATACCACAAATGCTATATGAACATGATTTAGGAAGAAATTTTATTCGGGAATTGGAAAATGGAGTTAAAAAAAATAATAAAAATAAAATAATAAAAAATGCAAGAGAATATGCCAAGCTTCTTCAAGATCATATATCTAAGGAAGATAATATTTTATATCCAATGGCTGATGAGGCATTAAACCAGAATGTTAAGAATAAAATGCTTAAAAAATTCAAGCTAGTTGAGGAAAAATTATTCAAAGAAAAACAAAAGCATTTATTATTTTTAAAGAAATTAAAAAACACAATACAAAATGGCCTGAAAAAATGATTAGACTGTTGAAAAACTAGACGCTATTTGCCTTATTTAAGCCAAAATTTACAAAATGGCTTAAAACACCGGGATTTATAACGAAAAAAAAGCAGCAAAATCCCTTAAAATGGCTTAAAACACCGGGATTTATAGCTATTGACAACTTACCAGGATTTTTAGTATAATTAAACCATGAAGATACATTTACCAAACAGCGCTTTTTTGGGCAATATTGATCCGTTCTTGAGAAAATTTAATCCAATAAACCCAAAAAAATTAGAGATTACCGCTAATAAAAAATGGATATCAATTCATCCAGTAGTATTATCTATTGTTGCTGCTCTTGGCTTATTAGTAAAACCAAAAAATATTAAATGCGAAAAGCTTGAAGCGACATCAAAGCATTATTTAGAACGAATGGGGTTGTTTAAATTTTTAAGAATCAAATCTGATATAACAATCACAGAACATGAACCTGCTGGACGCTTTATCCCAATAACCCAAATACAAGATTCTAATGGGTTATCAAGATTTATTACTGACATGATACCATTGCTCCATTTAAAACCAAAACATGCCAGACCTATTCAATATATAGTCAGTGAATTAGCAAGAAATGTATTAGAGCATTCCGGCTCCAAACGTGGCGCTATTTTATCAGCACAATACTATAAAAAAAGCAATGCTATACGAATAGGGATTGTTGATACTGGGGTTGGTATTAAAAAAACCATAAATCGTTCTTACAAGGCAAAGACAGATCTGGAAGCTATTAAATTAGCTCTCACTCCAGGTATTACAGGGGCAACGCTAAAAGAAGGAGGAACTGAGCGTAATGCAGGCGCAGGCTTGTTTTTTATTAAATCTATTGCCAATGTCAATCAAGATCATTTTATGATCTACAGCGGGAAAGCAATGTATAAATTATTAAAAAGCAAGCCTAATGTAGTGGGATTCAGATTACATACAGACCCTTTAAAAGATAAACACTCTAAAGAAGAAAATCTACCTTCTTGGAAGGGCACTATTGTAGGTATTGATATTTCTCTTGATACAACAAAAGAATTTGCAACCCTTCTAGATCTAATTCATGATACTTATGATAGAGCAGTGCGAGCAAGAAAAAAAGCAAAATCAAAATATTATAAAAGAGCAAAATTTATATGATTATAAAATTATTTAAACAATCTGGCAGTTTTGCTGAGAATAAAGATATAGCAAGAGATATTAGATTAAAAAAAATAATTCCTGCTTTAGAAAAAAATCAGGAGGTAATTTTAGATTTTATTAATATTGATTCTGCAACACAGTCGTTTATCCATGCGCTTATTAGTGATTTAATAAGGAAATATGGTAATAAAGTTTTAGATAAAATTAGTTTTAAGTCTTGCAATAATACTATTCAAAAAATAATAAACATTGTTATAGATTATATGCAGACAAGGGAATAGTTTTTTATTAAATTTTATGAAAAAACAAGAAACAATCTTCCACAAAATAGTTAAAAAAGAGGCGCCTTGTCATAAGATTTGGGAAGACAAAAAGCATCTGGCTTTTTTGTCTATTTTCCCAAACACACCAGGATTTACAGTAGTGATTCCTAAAAAATATTCTCCAAGCTATTTTGCAAAATGCCCTAATAAAGTTTTACAGGATTTAATAGTAGCAGTTAAAAAAGTTGCAAAGCTCTTAGATTCCAAACTGGAAAATGTAGGCCGCACAGGAGTTATTTTTGAAGGCTTTGGAGTAGACTATCTTCATGCAAAATTATTTCCAATGCATGGAACAAAAGATATGTCCAAATGGAAACCAATTCATTCTAAAGTCAAAAAATTTTTCACGCAATATCCAGGTTATATTTCTTCACACGATTCAGAGCGAGCTAATGACCAAGAATTAGCAAACCTAGCAAAAAAAATAAAATCATGCTAAACTGCTTTTATGAGCAGATTAAGTAGAATAATTGCTTTAATTATTTGTGTTATTATTTTTGCTTGCACAGCTCCAGCTGTTGTGCTTTATGCTAAGGGCTATCGCTTAGGCAAAGATAATCAAGACAATATTAATGTTGTGCAAACAGGCACAATTTTTTTGCGTTCCATGCCTAAGCAAGTTGAATTATTAATAAATAATAAAAATCAAGAATCTAATAAAGCACCTTTTAAAATTAATGGCTTAGAACCAGGAGAATATCATGTCCAGCTTGTAAAATCAGAATATCATTCTTGGCAAAAAACTTTATTAGTAAAAGCACAAATAGTAACTAAAGCAGAAAATATTTTACTTTTACCTAAAAAACCAGAACAAACCAAGCTTAATTCTACGATGCACCAGCCTTATCTTTATGCTTTGTCTTTTGATAATAAGACCTTAGCTTATGCATCTGCTAAAAGCTTAGTAATACTTGACTTAACTAAAACTCAAACAGAATCAACTAAAAACTTAGAAAATACAGAACCTATAAGCCTTGCTTTAAAAGAAAAAATTCAACAAATTATTTTCTCATTTAATAATAAAAACTTACTTATTAAAACTGCAGTAGATTGGCAGGTTTTTAATATAGAACAAGAACAAATAATTAAAAAATTTAGGGCAAAAAATCCGCAATGGCTGAATTCGCAGGAAATAATTTATTTTAATAATAATCATTTTTATACGCTGGATGTATTGTCTGGTGCTACTGAACAATCTAGAGAAGATAATCTTCCTAATTATGAAATCGAACAAAAGGTTAGAAAATTTTTAAATATTTTTGATTTAGATAATTTTAAAATTAAGTCTTTAAGCCAAGATCGTGTTTTAGTATTAGACAAGAACAAAAATCTTTATTTAATTGATTTTAATCATGATTTACCAGTTTTAATTTTAGATCAAGATATTATAGATTTTCATGTTGCACCTGATAATAAAAAAGCTTTGTTTTATGATAGCAAAAATACTTATATTTATTATTTAGAAAATATTCTTGATCGCGATCCGCAAAAAAAAGAATCAGATTTAGATTTAATTTATCAATCAGATAATGAAATAAAACAAGCTCTTTGGTATAAAACCTCAGAGCATGTTGTTTTTTTAGAAAAAAATAATATTATTTTTATTGAATTAGACAAAAGAGATAGTAGAAATAAAGTGGAGTTTATTTTTGGTCATGATACACAGCAGATCATATCAGCTGATAAAAAATTATATTATTTAGATAATAAAAATTTATTTGAAGCTGTTGTAGAGGAAAAAGAATAATCTTAACGGCTCAAACACATGAGCCGTTTGTGCCGTTTGTGATGAGTTTAGAAAAAAGAAAATGCGCTCTGGAGATTAACTTTCCAGAGCGCGTTGGGTTTATATAAAAAATCAAAATATGATTTGTTTAATAAATTGTACAATAAACTCAGCTGACTCAAAAGCCTTATTAGCAGTGTCTTTATCAAAATCTAATACAAGACCACTAGGATATCGCACTGGATTATAAAATTGATTTAAAAACTTGCATTCTTGTTCAATTTCTGAAAAAGTTTTATTTATTTTTATACATTCTAAGAGAAGTTCTGGAATATTATGAGTTCTCTTTGGTTCAATACCCTGACTAACAAGATATCCTTTTAAATATTTTTCAGCAACCTGCTGGCATAAAAAACAAGCATTACCAGCAATGCCACTTTCTTTAAACCCAGCTTTAGCAAAAAGCATATCATCATCTGCCTTTTTAAACCATTCTTTGCTAAGTTTTTTAAAATTATCTTCTTTCATAAATTATTCTTCCTTCGTCTAAAATTCGATTAACAAAAAAATCACCTAAATTTTGGCGCTCTTGCACTTCTTGTGGTGTGTAAACAATTGGATCAAGTCCCTTAATAAATTCTCCTGGATTAAAATAATATTTTTTATCGTATAAGAGATTTTGCACATCACTTATTCTATTAAAATAGCTTTTTTTTGTTTTTTTAATAATTAAAAGGTCAATATCACTGTCTTTTCGCGCCTCTCCACGAGCATAAGAACCATAAAGAATCACCTTTTCTGGATTATAAGGTTTTAATCTTTGGATTATTTTATCTATTTTTTGTTGAATATTTTTCATGTTATTTTTATTTTAACAGATCTAAAATTGTTGTCAAATAAAAATATTAAGCACATTACTATATTAACGACTAAAATACTAATTGAGCCGTTTAAAAAAGAAAAAGCCGCGTGATTAAAATCGCGCGGCTTGTTTGCTTATAAATCCAAGCCTTGATAACATTCTCCATTTGCCCATTTAGGTATTGACCATTCTAAAAAATTTCTTAAGTCTCTTTCTGCATGTTTAATGCTGAAAAAAGTAAATGCATCATAGACTGTATATGGAGACTTAGTTGAAAAATCCAAATAACATCCCCGAATTTCATCACCTATGTCAAGATCAGAAATATACAACCTGCGATTATCTGCATCTTTTTTATCTCTGATTATATGAGGCACTAAAAACCCGACTCTCATATGTTCTACAGAAGGCTCGCAGTCATTTTTCTCAAAAATTTCTGCAGCTATTTTGATTATTCGTTTTTTTGCTTCAATTACTTGTTCTTCTGGTTCAAGTCTATTAAAACGAAATTCCATGATTAGAGCTCTTGTTTTTATCAGCTCTTCAGTTAATTTATTTATCAAATCTTCCAAAGGATATGACGCTTTGATCAAAAAGAATAAAATCCATTTAAGCATTTCTAACACCTCCAAATTTTAATAAAACCTGCATTACCTCTTGCTCCACTGCGGCGCTCGTCTAGCTTTTTTAAGTCCAGGCTTTTTACGCTCTTTTTTACGAGCATCTCGAGTTAAGAATCCAGCTGATTTAAGTTCAGGCCTTAATTTTTTATCCAACTTAATAAGAGCCCTACTAATGCCAAGCTGAATAGCTTCAGCTTGTGCTTTTTTACCGCCGCTGGAAATCCTAATACTAGTAAAAATTTTATCTAAACCAGAAGCAAGCTTAAGAGGCGCTCGTACAATTTTTTGAGTTTCTAGTGTTTTAAAATATTCTGATAATCTTTTCTTATTAATTAAAAAGCCAGACCTAGACTTAAAAAGCCGTACCCTAGCAATAGCGGTCTTTCTCCTGCCAACAGCCTCAAAATACTTGCCTTTTGGAATTTTATTAATCTTTTTTTTAATTAATTTCGCCTTCATATAGTTTTAAATTCTTAATCATTATTTTTCTTAATTTATTTTTCGGTAGCATTCCTAATACAGCCTTGCGCATTACTATGCATGGATCTTTTTCAAAAATCTCTTTAAAATTTTTCACTTTTAAATTCCCAACATATCCAGAATGAGAATAGTATAATTTATCTTCAAACTTTTTACCAGACACTTTAATTTTCGCAATATTAAAAACATGAACTTTAGTATTCGGCACTTTATTAGGCACAAAATCAGGCCTATTCTTTCCCCAAAGCAAAACAGCTACTTCAGTAGCTAAACGGCCTAATATTCTCTCCTTTGCATCTATTTCATAGTTTTGAATTTTATTTTTCATAATAGCTAAGATAACATACTTTTTAAAAAAAATCAATAACCAAGGTACAAGACACAAATAAACTCCAAATTCCAATATCCAAAAAATTTGGAATTTGGTTATTGGGATTTATTTGGAAATTGTTTCTTGTGTCTTGGTTATTGGCTTAATATACTGCATTTTTTAAATGTCTTAATTTCGCTTTTCTAGTCTGCCAATAAAGCAAAATAGCAATTACATCAATCTGCCAATTCACATTTTCTGAAAAATCTTTTTCCATTAAATAGGTCTCAGCAGTTCTAATTAATTTTTTCTGCTTCCAATAATTAACTTCTTCTTCTGGCAAACCATATTCATCACTAATACCAGCGCTCTTAGTCTTAACTTCAATAAAAATAATATCATTGCCGAGCTTAGCAATGATATCAATCTCTCCCCATGGTTTTTGAAAATTTTGCTCTAAAATCTGATACTTATTTTTCTTTAAATACTTTTGAGCAATCTGTTCCCCAAGGTCACCAAATTGTTTTTTTATGGTTTTCATGACCTTTTAGACAGAGCTTCAATTCCTGGTAATTTATTTTTTGCTAAATAGTCTAATAAGGCTCCTCCGCCAATTGAAATATGATTAATTTTAGAAACAAGCCTAAGCTTTTCTAGGGCAAAAATAGTTTCACCGCCGCCTATTATACTATAAGCATTGGAACTAGCTACTTTTTTTGCAATACTAAGGGTGCCTTGCTGGTATTTTTTATTTTCAAACATACCCATTGGTCCATTCCAAATTATAGTCTTGGCTTGCCCTATTACATCACTGAATAAAGCTACGGTATCAGGCCCAATATCTAAAATTTTTCTTGGTTCTATTGCGCCAACAGCACATGTCTTATTATAACAAACAGCATCAACAGGTAAATGCACTTTTGTGCTGGTAATTTCCATTTGATGATTTTCTAAAACAACATTCGCAATTAATCCTCCTAAAAGCATATGATCACACTTTTTAAGTAATATTTTGGCTAATGGCAATTTTGTTTCTACTTTTGCACCTCCAATAATATAAATAATTGGTCTTTTAAATTTTTTATTTAATACTTTAATCTCTTGCTCTAAAATTAAACCAGCATAACTTGGCAAATAATTTGGAATACCAACAATAGAAGCATGTTTTCTATGACAAACTGAAAAAGACTCATTAACAAATATATCAGCTAAGCTAGCTAATTCTTTTGCTAAGGATAAATCATTTTTTACCTCACGCAAATCAAAGCGCAAATTTTCTCGCAATTCAACTCCATGCGGTAAACATTTCTTAAATCGCATTAAGGAAAATTTTTGAGAAATTTTTCCTTTTGGTCTGCCAATATGGCCAATAATTATTATTTTTTTAACTTTTTTTGTTAATAAATAATGAATAGTTGGCAGAACCATTTTTAACCTCCAAAAACCATTAAAATCAAGTCGCAAAAGAACGCGCTTGTTAGCTAGGTTAGCTTTTTTAATTGATTGAATCACAAATTTTAATAAATTTTTTACTGTCTAAAGACGCACCTCCAATTAACAATCCGTCTAAATTATAAGCAGAGCTTGAATTTTTCGCCTCGCTCAAAATATAATTTTTAGCATTTTTTTCATTCACGCTTCCTCCATATACTACAGCTGTTTTATCAGACATTTTACGCGAATAAAGCTGGGTTAAAATTCGCTTTATAAGCATATAAATCTCTTGCGCTTTTTCAGTTGAACACGGCTTTCCAGTGCCAATCGCCCAAACTGGTTCATAAGCAATAATAATATTTTTTATACTTTTTATATTTTTCAATCTAGCTTTAAGTTGACTGGATTTTGATATGCATATGATTGGTCTAAGTCTAGCACGCAAAGCAGATTTTATTTTTTTATTAATTAAGGAGCATTTTTCCCTGCGCTCTGAATGCCCTAAAATCACATACTTTACTCCTATATTACTAAGCATCCAAGCTGAAATTTCACCAGTAAAAGCACCTTTCTTTTCAAAATAACAATCTTGCGCACCCATGCCTTTTTTCAAATAAACAAAAGGCGCACATATTATAATTTCTAAATTATCAAATTTTTTATCCTCTTCGCTAAAAAGCCGCTCTGCTTTTTGCAAATTAATCGGATTCATCTTCCAGTTAGCTATAATTAATTTTTTCATAGATTTATTTTTTATTAATCACATACTCTAACAACTTAACTAATTGTACGCTATACCCATATTCATTATCATACCAGCCTAAAATTTTTATTAAATTATCCTGAATTTTTGTCATTTCTGAATCTATAATAACTGGCCTTGGATCTGCTTTAAAATCACTAGATACCAAAGGCTTTGTGCATAAATTTTTTCCAAATAAATTATTTATTGAATCTGCATTAGTCTTTTTTTCAACATAACAAACCAAATCAATTAACGAAACAATAGGCGTTGGAACGCGCACAGCAATGCCGTCAAGTTTTTTATCCAATTCTGGAATGATTTTTCCAATAGTCTTAACAGCACCTGTCGTGGTTGGGATTATTGATAAATTAGCAGATCTAGTCCGACGTAAATCTTTATGCGGAGCATCTACTAAGTTTTGATTATTCGTATAAGAATGCATAGTAGTTGCAAAGCCTTTTTTTATGTTAAAAGCATTGTTTATTTTAAAAATCATATGAGCTAAAGCAGTAGTTGTGCAAGAGCCAGCAGAAATTATTTTTTGATTTTTGTATTTTTCATGATTTACCCCAAAAATAAAATGATCTATATCAGCACCCTTACAAGGCGCACTAATAAGAACTTTTTTAGATCCTGCGTCTAGATGGGCTTTAGAGCTATTATAATCTGCAAATCTACCTGTACTTTCTACAACAAGATCAATATCTAAATCTTTCCATGGTAAATTAGCAGGATCTTGTTTTGATAATAATTTAACATTATCTAAATTACCATTATACTTGCCATATACAGAATCATATTTTAAAAGATGCTCTAAAACTGCATTATCAGCCAAATCATTAATAGCTATGATTTCTAAATTAGAATAACTTTGTTTAATAACCTTATAAACTGCTCGGCCTATACGGCCAAAGCCATTAATAGCAATTTTCATAAATTTCAATTTTAATTATTATTAATAACATTATACTAAATTCTTTAATTCTCCACAAGTCTAAGCTGTTGATATTATTTATTTAATGTCGTAAAATATTATTATATGATTAAAAGATTAATAAATAATTACTTAGAATACTTAGAAATAGAAAAAAATCGCTCCTCAAAAACTATTCAAAATTATGCGCATTATTTAAATCGTTTTTTAATGTGGGCTAAAATTAAAAAGCCTAAAAATATTACCTCTGAATTAGTTCGCAAATACAGAATCGATTTAAATCGCCAGTCTCTAAAACAAATTACGCAAAATTATCATATTATTGCTTTAAGAGGATTTTTATCTTATTTAGCAAAAAGAGATATTAAAGCCCTTGCTCCAGAAAAAATTGAATTAGGTAAACAAACACAAAGGCAAGTAGAGTTTTTAGAAGAAGACGAGGTTAATAAACTACTTAATGCTCCAAAACAAAAAACCTTGTCTGATTTTCGAGACAAGGCAATATTAGAAACTTTGTTTAGCACTGGACTTAGAGTTTCTGAATTAGCTAATTTAGACAAAGATATTATTAATTTTGATAAAAGTGAATTTTCTGTAAAAGGAAAAGGAGGAAAAGTACGCATAGTATTTTTATCTGATTCAGCAAAAGACGCAATTAAAAATTATTTAGAAAAAAGAAGTGATCTAGATCCTGCTTTATTTATTAGGCATGAGGCTAAGAAAAAAGCTCTTCGTCATAATGATTTACGCTTAAGTATTCGCTCCATACAAAGACTTGTGAAAAAATATTCTAAAGTTGCTGGCATTATAGGAAAACAAGTTACTCCGCATAAACTTCGCCATTCTTTTGCTACTGATCTTTTACAGGGCGGAGCTGACCTTCGCTCAATCCAACAAATGCTTGGCCATTCCTCTATAACAACAACCCAAGTCTATACTCATGTTTCTGATAAATATTTGCGTGAAATTCATCGTAAATTTCATGGGAAAAGAAGAGGGTAATATTGCAAATTTAATAAATTTAATATATTCTTATTAAAGATTATAAATCGCCCTTGTGGTGAAATGGATATCATCACGGTCTTCGGAACCGCTGTTGCAGGTTCGAATCCTGCCAAGGGCACAAAATTAAAATAGGGCGCATAGCTTAGGGGCAAAGCAGCTGGCTCTTAACCAGTAGACAGGGGTTCGATTCCCTTTGCGCTCACTAACCTGAAGCCCAAAAGCTCACATTAAACAGAAAACTCTCCCAAATGCGGGAGAGCCCTCTGGTGCGCAAAGCAGATTAGCACCCTCCTGCACTAAAACTACTTTGCAGCAATACTTATTATAAGCAAGTACAAAAACTTGTCAAGTTTTTTGATATTTTATTTGAATTATGCTATAATAAATTCTTTATGAAAAAAGACAAAAATAAAAAATCATTTGATTTTTTTCTAATTGTTATTATTATACTGCTTGTATCTTTGAGCTGTATTATTATTTTATTTTTTCATAATAATCTTTTTTTTGTTAAATTAAATTATAACACAAGTCTAATTTTAATAAAAAAACCAGAACTTAAGCATCCTGATTACTGCAAAAATATTAAACACTCAAAAAGACTTCCAATTCTCATGTATCATAAGGTGGATACTAAAACACCAACTGAATACTGGGTTTCAAATGAAAAATTCCAAGCCCAAATGCAGATTCTATTAGATAACTGTTTTACTCCTATTTTTTTAAATGAATTATATGAGTATTATTTAACTGGCGCAAACTTGCCAGCTAGGCCGATTATTTTAACTTTTGATGATGGTTATGAAAATTTTTTCTTAAATGCTTTACCTATCTTAAAAAAATTTAATTTTAAATCAGAATTATTTTTAATTACTGATTATATTGGCGAAACTAATAAATGGGACTCTTTAAAAGAACAAAATTATCGTCATCTTTCATGGATGCAAATCAAAGAAATGCAAAAATCTGGATTAGTTAATTTTGAATCTCATACAATAACGCATCCAAAATTAGCTAAAATACCTTTAAACCAGGCTAAGCAAGAAATTATTGAATCAAAACAAATTCTTGAACAAAAGCTAGATATGCGAATAAACTTTTTTTCTTATCCTTATGGCAGTTATAATGCTGAAACTAAAAAACAAGTTAAGGATTCTGGTTATCTTGGCGCAGTTGGTGTTTATCAAAAAATAAATTTTTTAAATGACTTAGATATGCTTGCTTTGCGCAGATTAAATATTGAAAGAGATATAACTAATAAAGAGTTTTTAACTAAAATTTCTGGTGAGAAAAAAATTATAATAGATATTTCAGATCAAAAAATGAAATTATTAGCTGGTAATACTTTAATTTCTGAATATATTATCTCAACTGGGGCAAAAGCTACTCCTACTCCAAGAGGCGAGTTTAAGATTTTAACTAAAAATAAATTAGGCTGGTCTAGTTTATATAATTCTTATTTGCCTTTTTCTTTACAATTTTTTGGAAATTATTTAATTCACGAGGTGCCGTATGATAAAGCTGGTGTTCGTGATGGGCTGGACAAGCTTGGCCAAGCTGTTTCTCATGGATGTGTTCGTTTAGATATTGGCGATGCAAAAGAGGTTTTTGATTGGACTGATATTGGGATAGGAGTTGTTGTACAGGAATAATTCATGAATTAATTCAGTAGTTAATTCATGAATTCTTTTTTTATGCAATTTAAAAACCGCAAGCATTGCATTAAGCAAAAACTTACGGTTTTTTTTGTTTACTTTTTAATCTTGCCCCATGTTTCAGCAAGTCTATTTTTTCGAATAATTCTAGTCATTGGCATGATTATTATAGTAACTATCTCAAGGCTTTTTACTGGCTTTTCATTGGCCCAAAACTTTTCTACTATTAAATCAAATTTGCCAGCCCTTGTGGCCTTAAATTTAATTACTGCAATAGTGCCGTCTTGCGAAAGAGCATTGATCGTGGCAGTTGAAACCTGTATCCTACTAGGCTTAATATTAAAATCAAATAGCCCTGCCTCACCAAGCCATTCTTTTCCAAGAGAAGTGAGTTCAAATTCCATATTCTTAAACCCAGCTTTTTCTGACCACTTTAAATTAAAATCAATATTCACAATTCCCATCTCAGGCTCAACATTTGATACTGCTATGGGAATGCTAACAACTTCACCAATATTATAGCTAGAATTTGAAATTTCATCCAAAGCACTACTAACTAACGCATCTGGTTGTTTTATATTAAGAAAAATTTTAACATCTACTGCTAAAACCAGATGACTGCTAATTTCTATTAGTGCTAAAAACGTAAAACAAAAAACTTTTTGTAATGTGCTTTTTTTAAGCCTCATAAAAATTTCCTCCTAATCTTTTATTTTTTGTTAATTACAAATAACATATTTTAATAATTTTGTCAAATATTTTTAAACAAACCAAAAACTTGCTTGTTTATAATTTTTAATTTATAATTATGAACAAAGCGAATACATTACAAGCTTTGCTTAATTGCGGAGCAATCAAGCTCTGCTTATACCAAAATAATATTAATAACTAATTATCAAAAAAATTATGAAAACTCGCATAGTATCAGGCATAAGACCAACTCAAAAAATTCATATTGGAAATTATTTAGGCGCTCTAGAAAATTGGACTAAACTGCAAAATAAATATGACTGCTATTTTTTTATTGCAGATTTACATGCATTAACAGCTGAAAAAAATCCAGGACAATATAGCGAAGATCTAGTTCGCACATATTTAGCCGCAGGACTAGATCCTAAAAAATGCACAATATTTATACAATCCCATGTTCCAGAATGCACAGAACTAGCTTGGATTTTTAACTGCCTAATCCCAGTTTCTGAATTAGAACGTATGACACAATACAAAGACAAATCAGAAAAAAGCCCAAATGCGGGATTATTAACTTATCCATCTCTTATGGCCGCTGATATTCTGCTTTACAAGGCACACGGAGTCCCGGTTGGAAAAGACCAAAAACAGCATGTTGAAATTACTCGCAAATTTGCTCGTAATTTTAATAAAGCTTATTCAAAAATTTTTCCAGAACCAAAAGTAGTTTTAACGCCTTTTGCAAAGCTTATGTCTTTTACAGCGCCTAATAAAAAAATGAGCAAATCAGAACCAAAAGGTTGTTTATTTATGAGCGACACGCCCAATGAAATAAAGCAAAAAATTAAAAAAGCAGTCACCACTCCAAAAGGTGTTGATAATTTACATAAATTGCTTAAGGCATTTGGAGGACCTGATAAAAAATTTAAACAGTATTTAGAATTAAAGCAAGTATTATCAAAACAAATTATTAAAAAATTAGAACCAATTCAAAAAAAGAAAAAATCTATTACAAATCAAGAAGTTAACAATACAATAAAAAAAGGCGCTAATAAAGCACGAGAAATTGCAAAACAAACAATGCAGAAAGTTAAAGAAAAACTTGGTTTAATTTAATTTTTTATAATATCTAAAATTTCTCTTTTTTTATTAACTAATAATTTTCTAGAATTAGCCTCAATATTTAAACGCACTAAGTCTGGTTCGGTTTGCGATTCACGAAAATTCATGTGCCAATTTTCCGTGGTAAATGATAAACCATCTAAAAATAATGGTTGTATATTTTTAAAATGCATTTGCAATTTTGCACATGCATTTTTAAAATCTATATCTTTAAAATTTATTTCATGGGTTGTAAAATATTTTTCTGTAAATTCAGATACTGCTTGCGATAAAGAAATATTATTTTCTGATAAATACTCTATTATTAAAAGCAAAGGCAAGATGCCATCTGCAATTGCGTTTTTATTAACACAAAAATAATAATGAGCTGAGGTTTCACAAGAAAATACTGCACTATATTTTTGCATCTTAGAAATAAAATTCGGCCACCCAGATTTTATTATTTTTAAATTTCCACTAGATTTTATAATCTCTTTTTCTAGCCCTAGCTTTAATCTATTATCATGCAGGATTAATGCATTAGAATATTTAATTAGCATAATCTTGCTTAGTAAAATATTAATATAATAAGGGTGTACAAATTTTCCTGTTTCATCAAAAAACACAATCCTATCTCCATCACCATCCCATAAAACACCTAAATCAGACAACTCTTGTTTAATTAATTTTTTTATTTGTTTGTGCGAATCTTTTTTAAGAGGATCTAGAGAATGATCAATAAATTTATCTTGCAATCCAAAATTTATTTTCATAAATTCTCCAGGTAAAGTAGAAAGGGATGCACTAGCCACAGGCGCAATAGCGCCATTAGAAGCATCTAAGATTATATTTAAAAATTTTAATTTTTTAATATTAATTTGGGCAAAAAGCCAATCTAAATACTGGGGCATAATATCAATGTTTTTTTCTTGACCACTTTTTGATTTAACATCTATAACTGTGCTATCTATTTTAGCTTTAATTTCTTGTAAATCATTTCCATGCAAAGCTGTTCCATTTTTATTTAAGATCTTAACTCCATTATAATTCCTACCAATATGCGAAGCAGTTAAATAGACTGCTAAATCTGTCTTATATTTATTTTGTGCAAAAGCAAAAACTCCTACTGAAGCAAGCCTAATATTTAAAACATCAGCACCTGCTTTAACTGCAGATTTTACAAAAACCCTAGAAAGAACATCAGAAGATTTTCTCATATCATGTCCAAGCATAATTTTTTTTGCTTTATATTTTTTAATTAAAACTTGAACAATTTTTTTAATTACTTTTTCATTAATTTCTTGCGGATATTTTCCGCGAACATCATATTGTTTAAAAATACTCATGATTTATTAGTATACTTAGAAATATTAAATAAAATCCCTGCTCCAGCCATGGAAATTACTAATGAAGAACTGCCATAACTAACAAAAGGCAATGGCATTCCAGTTAAAGGCATTAATCCAGTAATAGCCATAATATTAATAAACGATTGCAAAGCAAACCAAGATACAATCCCAAGGGCTAATAATTTAGAAAAATCATCTGGGGCATGTTTGGCAATTTTCATTCCTCTCCAAAATAATAACATAAAAAGTATAATCAAGGCCATGGCTCCAACAAAACCAAGCTCTTCTCCTAAAACAGCAAAAATAGAATCATGAATAGGCATTGGTAATAAGACTTGTTTTTGCTGACTATGGCCCAAGCCTAAACCAAAAATTCCGCCAGACCCAATAGTGATTAAAGCTTGTTTAATTTGCCATCCAATACCCTGGGGATCTAGCTCTGGCTTAATAAAACTTAATAATCTATTAAATCTATACGGGGCTTTTTTAATTAAAATAGCAAGCATTCCTGCGCCGCTTAAAATAATCAAAAAAATATGAGATAGTTTTGCTCCAGAAAAAAAATAAATAATTAGACTTATTAAAATTAAAAGTCCTAAAGTGCCAACATCTGGCTCTAAAACCATTAAAACACTTAAAACGCATAAAATAATTATAAATGGCAAAAATGTTTTTTTAAAACAAGCTACTTGTTTTGATTTTATTTTTCCTGAAAACCAAGAAGCAAGAAAAATAATTAAACTTAATTTAGCAATTTCGCTTGGTTGAAATGAAAATCCTGGAATACAAATCCATCTTTTAGCTCCATTAATTTTACATCCAATGTTTGGCGCAAGCACAAGTCCAAGCATAACAAGGCTTAAAACTAATAAAATAGGAGCAATTTTTTTCCAATATTTAAAATTTATTTTTTGAATAGCAATAAAAATAACAGAGCCAAGTAGAATACCAAAAATAAACTGATGCTTGGCAAAATAATAAATATCTCCTTGACTTTTAAAGGCACGAATTGAACTAGCACTTATTAAAATTACAATTCCAAAAATTAAAATAATTATTAATAAACCCAAAAAAACATAATCTGGCTTGTGAGATTTTTTCATAAAATAAGTTTATCACTTTTTAATATTTAAAGCAAAAAGAAAAAAGCAGAAAAATTTTCCTGCATTCTTTTAAAAATCCAAACATCCTTTACAACCTCTCAACCGATTTCTCAAATTTACGACCCCTGTCAAACTCATGCTTAAACCTAGAAAAGCTAGCACAGCCAGGAGACAAAAGCACAATATCACCAGGTTCAGAACTTTGGTG